>OGLN01002607.1_pt1 | contig 10858 bp, 8 predicted proteins | sample 1572641 | NCBI WGS metagenome assembly OGLN01 (sample SAMEA2581903, study PRJEB24529) | metagenome | biome: Human gut stool | place: China | collected 2011
GGGGCCCTCCCCTCGCGTTCTCTTGGGGGTTTAAGGGGGCCATTCTCTCACGTGAGAGAATGGCCCCCTTTGCCGCGTCCCCACACGGTGTGGGGATAAATCCCAAAAAGTATCACTTTTTGAACTTCTTAATCGTATCAGCAATGATATTCTGCTTCAAAATCATGCTGACCAGCACGTAAATAACGCACCCCACAACGCCCGTCAGGCCGCACTTGACGACGAGCATCAGCTTGCTGTCATCCGCCGCGACAAGAAGCGAACGCCCGCCGTAGAGGACGACCGCCATCGCTGCCGTGGCGGCAAGGCCCTTGAGGAGCGGCACCAGGCGCACGATCTTCGTCCCGTGGAAGAGCTGGATCGTCATCGCGATGGCACCGATCGTCAGCGCAAGCGACGTTGCCAGCGCGACGCCGGTATCGGTGTAGAACACGCGGTTCAAAATGAGATTCAGCACCAGCACGCCGAGGTTGATGAGCAGCGGCACCAGCGTCTTTTTCATCGCGTAGTAGGCCTTGTTCAAAAGGTCGAGCACGGCGAACGCGCTCATGCCGAGGGCGTAGCGGGCGAAGATGCTGCCCGTCATCTCGGTCGACTCAGCGGTGAAGCTGCCGCTTTCAAAGATGACGCGGATGATATCCGTGCCGAACGCGCACATCATCGCGCAGACCGGCAGGATGAAAAGCAGCGTGTTTTCCGTCACGTTCCAGATGTAGCCGAGGTACCCCTTCGAGTCCTCCTTCGTAAACTCGCGGTTAAAGCGCGGGAACATGACCGCGCTGATGCTGTAGAGCACGCTCGTCGTGAGCGGGGTGAAGAGCTTATCGGCGTAGTAGAACGCGCTGACGGCGCTGTCGTTGAGCGCCGTGGCGGTCGCCGTGTCGATGAGATAGCAGAACAGGAAGATCGACGTCGTCAGCACCGTGACGAGCGCGGTCTTGAAGTACGTGCCGACATAGTCCGCCTTGCGGTCGAGCATCGGTCGGTAGACATAATGTTCCTTCTTCGCATACGGGATGCTCATGGCAAGCTGCAAGAGCCACGCGCACGAACTCGCGATGACGACGCCCTTGATGCCCCACTTTGCGCCCAGCGTCACAAGGAAGATCGCAAGGAATGCGTTGTACGGGATGCTCATGCTGCCCTGCAATTCATAGTGGTCGGTCGCCTGGAAGATGGCGACGTTCAGATACGCCGCCGCCACGACCGGCAGCGCGCAGGCCATGATGCGGATATAGCTCGCAAGGCGCGGCAGCTCGGCCGCGTCAAGGTCCCAGATCGTGCCGACGAGCGGCGTCGAGGCAAAGATCTGCCACAAAACGACCGCCGCGAGCGAGCCGAGCAGCGTGATGGTCAACAGGTTGTTGGCCGCTTTCTCGCCGCGCTTGCGGTCGGCAGCAAATTCCTTCGTCAGGATCGGCACCGCCGCGATGCACAGCGCATAGCACATCGTCGTGAAGAGGTAGAGCGTCGAATTGTACGACGCGGTATACAGGTCCGCATCCACGCCGGTGCCGAAGATGTTGGCCTGCATCATCTCGCGCACAACGCCGAGGAGCTTGGCAAACAGCGTCAGCAGAAAGACGAAGCTGATCGCGCCCGCCGTGCGGACGCCCGATTTATCCTTCTTTTCCGTATTGTTTTGAGGGTCTTGCATGGTATGTTTCCTCGATTTCTCCATGATCGCGCAGATCATTTTCTCGTTCGTGTCGAGCTTGCGCGAAAGCTTGGCCATATGCGCTTCGACGCACTGCACCTGCTCCTTGCCCGTTTCGAGCACACGCTCGGCCTCGGGCAGGAAGAGCTCCGCCGTGAAGTTCTCCTTCGTGCTCAGCTTGTCGAGCCCCACGGAGTTTAAAAACGCCGTGCACTTGGGGTCATACGAAATGCCGATGAGCGGCACGCCCATGATGGCGGCATAGATGAGCGAATGCAGGCGCACGCCGACGAGCAGGTCCATGTTGCCGATGATGGAGAGCATATCCTCGGAGAGGTACTTTTCATTCAGGCACACCGCCGTGTCATCGGGCAGCTGCGCCGCGATATGGCGGCAGACCTCGCCGTCCTCTTCATAGTGGAACGGGATGAGCACGGACTGCGCGTTGTACTTGTCCTTCATCATCTGGATGGAGCGCAAAAGCTCTTTGACAAAGCGGCTGTCTGTGTCCCGCTCACGGATGGCCCAGCCGACAGTTAGACGGCCATCCAGCGAGACACCTGCCTTTCGCAGGATCTCCGCGCCGACATCGCCATCGGGCTTTTTCATGCGGATGACGGGGTCCGCCGTGATGACGACCTTGTCGCGCGCGATGCCGATTTCCTCCAAAAGCGATGCCGACCGCTCGTCGCGCACGACGATACCGTCCGCCCGCTTGAGCGCCGCCGCCGCGGCGCGGCGGTTGCCGGGGCGGTCGATGGGGCCGATGCCCTGGGAATAGATGAAGACCTTTTTATGGAAGAATTCCGCGCAGCGGATGATGGAGAGGTAATAGTGTAAGCTCTTGCTGCTCGTCACATCCTGCAAAAGGCTGCCGCCGCCGGAAATGAGCATGTCGCACTTTTTCACCGCGCGTAAAATCGCCACCGGCGACATGCGGTCCACCGCCTCAACGCCATATTTTTCGCGCGTGGAGGTTGGATTGTGCGAGAGCAATATGAGGGAGCAGTCGGGAATGTGCTCGCGCAGCGACGAGACGAGCGTGCGCAGGATGGACTCGTCGCCGATGTTGTCGAAGCCGTAATAGCCCGAGATCAGAATGTTAACCATTCGTCACCCCGCAGATCCTGCGCACAAGGCGGTAAATGAGCTCCGCCACAATGACCACGGCTGTGCCGATGAGAAGTCCGAAGAGGATGCCCCAGCCGGTGCGCAGCAGGCTCAGCAAAAACGGCGTGCGGATGTGCAGGAACGTGTTGACCACGCTGACAAGGCCGATGGTCATGCCCGTGCCGAAGATCATCGGCAGGAACTTCATTCTGCGGCGCAGCGACCAGATGAAAAGCATCAGCATCGGCCAGCCGACGATCATTTCCTTCGTGCGCGGGCGGGCAATGAGCGTATTTTCCAGGAAGTTGCGGAACGCAAGCTCCCTTGCCGACGTCGTGGTCGAGTTGCCGGTGCGGTACATATAGTAGGCGAACACCAGCAGCATGAACACCGCCGCCACCGCGATGACGACGATTGCAAGGAACCAGCCGAGCTTCATCGGCGTCTGCATCAGCTCGCCGAAATAGGCGTTGAATCGCTTGACGCGGTTCTTCTCCCCGCGCTGTCCCGCGTGGGCGAGGACGGCCTCGCGCGCGCCGGTCTCCTCATAGGCGTAGACCAGAAGATAGGCGAGCATGAAGAGCGCGATGGGGATAAGCTGCATGAGCTTGACGCCGCGGTACAGGTCGATCTCGAGAAGATACGAGAGCTGCGAGAGCGCAGACGATGCGAGCAGCGACCCGCAGAATGCCGTCAGAATGGTCGCGATGGCTGTGCCAAGCGTAAAGCCAAGCAGCTTGCCGAACTTGATCTGCGGCTCGCTGCGTCTCTTTTCCAGCAGCACGCGGCACAGGCCGACCGCCGCGAGCGACGGCATCACAATGCCGCCGGACATCGAAAGGATCAGGCGGAACATCGAGGGCTTCAGCACCGCGAGGCCGGCAAGGCCGAGCGCGCCGACGGCAAACAGGATCGTGCGCCAGCGCTTGCCGATAAAGAAGAATAGATCAAGCAGGATCACGATGAGCGCCGCCGTGCCGATGCCCTGCAGCACCTTGAGCGCCATGGACGGCGCTTTCAGCTCCATCGCGGGCACGGTCGCGTGCGTGTAGCCGAGGGGCTCCAAGCGCGCGTCGAGGTCCGTGAGCATCTGCTCATAGTCGGCAGGGTCGGTGATGTAGACCCACTTCTTCTCGTCAGCGTCCCAGCTGACATCGGTATCCGGCTCTAAGATCATCTTGAGGAAGATGATCTTGCAATTACGCTCGGCGATGGCTCTAAAGAACGTGTTCGTGATCTCCTCGGGGCCCTCGTAGCCGCAGTACTGATAGCGGTTCTGGATGTAGGCCCACTCATTGAACACGCGCACGCCGCGGTAGCCCGTGTTGTCGAGCAGTTCTTCAACGCCGGGCCAGACAAGGTTCTGGCTCTGGTCGTTCTGCTCCATCATGGCGACGCTCGCGCCGCTCTCGTTGAGATACTGCGTCAGAAGCTCCAGGCTCTCGTCATCCTCATAGCCGACGAGCTCGTCGCCGTTGTTCATAAAGTACGGCGCGTTGAAGTGCTTGAGCACTTCGATATAGGCCTCGGCAAATTTCGTGCCGTTCATGTTCTTTTCCGTCACAGAGCGCGGGATGATCTGGTAGCCGTGGCGCTCAAACAGCTCCACCGTGTCCGGCCAGATGCCGAGGCGCAGGTCGAGCAGCTTTTCGCCCTTCATGCCGTTTTTCTGCTGCTGGATGAAGATGAAGCCGTGCTCGCCCTCCAGATACGTCTTGGCCTCAAAGTCCTCAAAACGGGCCTCGAAAGCGTTCAGGATCCACTCATAGCTCGCGGCGGTCTCCGTCCAGATGATCGCGTCGCTCACATCGGTGCTCTCACGCAGCCATTGCGCGACCTCGGCGGGGTACTGATCTTCCCATCCGTAGCTCTCCGCCGCCTTTTTCACGGTCATTGCGTGCACGGGGATGGCCGCGTTGTCGTGCAGGTTGAGGGCGCTCGCCTCGCTGAGCGCGACCTTGTCGACGCCGAGCGACTTGAAGAGATCGAGCCACTCGTCCTCTGACTGCGAGGATTGGCGCGCCATCGAGCGCATGCTGTTGTAGTCGAGGACGATGTCGTAATACTTGTTGCTCTTCTCCGCCTGCACACGCGAAATAAGCGGCACGAGCGAAGCGAGCAGGCCGATCAGTGCAATGACGGCCAGAATGCGGTTTCTTTTCAGTATGCTTTTCATTTGTATTCTCCTTGTGCGGTCTCCGCACTGTTTTTCTCGTTAAAGAGAGGCAAGCTCCACCGGCGTGCCGAGAACCTTGGAAAAGGTGTAGACCTTGGCGACATCTTCGATGTATTCCGCGCGCAGATATGCCTGCGCAAGGTCCTTCCCCACGGCGAGCACGCCGTGATTGGCGAGCGTGCAGCCGCCGCGGTCCTTGAGCGCGGGGATTGCGTTCGTGCCGACACTCTCGGTCCCCGGCGCGGCGTAGTCCGCGCAGCGGATGTCGCCGCCCAAAAAGATGCACGATTCGATCAACACCGCGGGGATGCTCTTCCGCACGACGGCAAACGCCGTGGCATAGGGCGAATGCGTGTGGAAGACGGCGTTCGTCTCGCCATACGCCTTGTAGACCGCCGCGTGCATGCGCCACTCGCTCGAGGGCTGCAATCCCCCCTCGAGCACCGTGCCGTCGAGCTTCATGCGCACGATGTCCTGCGCGCGCAATACGTCATAGCGCACGGACGTCGGCGTGATGAGCATTTCGTCGGGCGCGACGCGGCAGCTCATGTTGCCGCTCGTGCCGGAAAACAGGCCCTCACGGAACGCTTCAAGCGATTTGTCCACGATCTCCTGACGAAGAATGTCCAGATTTTGTTCCATTTAGATCACCAGATTGTCCCTGCCGATGCTGCCGTCCGTAAAATAGCGGTGCAGATCGTAGGGAGAGTAGATACCAAGGTCGGTCACGACGCCCGAGACGAGATGCGGCGGCGTGATATCGAAGGCGGGATAGTAGCCCTTCACACCCTCCATCGCCGTGCGCACGCCCATGGCTTGGAGCGTAAAGTTCGGGTCGCGCATTTCGATGTGAATGCTGTCCACCGTCTCGTGTCCCTGATCGGGCGCGCCGGTGACGAAGTACGGTATGCCCATGTACTTGGCGACGATGGCGTTCTGGAACGTACCGACCTTGTTGACCACATGGCCGTCGCAGCAGATGGCGTCGGCGGCGGTGGTGAACACGTCCACGCCCTCGCGCTGCATGACGAAGGCCGGCATATTGTCGGAGATGACCGTTACATCAAAGCCCATGTCGCGGCAGACCGTCGCGGTCAGGCGCGCACCCTGAAAATAGGGGCGCGTCTCGGGGCAGAAGAGGCGGATATGCTTCCCTCTCTCGCTGCATTCGCGCAGCATCATGCCGACGATGGTCTCGGCAAAGCAATGCGTCATCACCGTGCCGTTCTCGGGGAACAGATCGACAAGGTACTTACCGATCTTCGCCACGCGCTCGTAGCGGGTGTTGTTCAGCTCGACCGTTTTGTTCACGATGGCCTGCGCCGTGTCCTCGCCCGCGGCGAGGGCGCGCTCCGCCTCGGCAAGGCACAGGTCGCACAAAAGCGCCATGCGCTTGACCGTCGTGGGCCGCGCATGGGAAATGGTGTGCGCCGCCTTCCGCAGATATTCCATCTGCTCCGCGGCAGTCTTATCGCGGCACTCGTGCGCCGCGAGCGCCATGCCCATCGGCACGGCGGTGTACGGTCCCGCGCTCTGCGTCACCATGTCGGTGATGGCCCGCGCGACTTCCTGATGTGTGCGGCAGGTGACAAATTCGACCTTTGCGGGGTAAATGCGCCGGTCTAAGATGCGCACCTCGCCGTCTTCAAACCACGCGACATTCTCGTAGCGCAGCAAAAAGGCGAGGTCTTTGTCCGCTCTCTCCATGTTTCTTCTCTCTCACTTTCTATAAAGGCGCTCAACGGCACGCTCCATGTCGGCGCGCACCTTGTTCTCGTCCAGCGTCTTGAATTCACCGTTTTCATATAAAATATTGCCGTCCACCATCGTCATGCACACGTCGCCCGCCTGCGCCGAGCAGGTCAGGAGCGCGGGCGTGTCGAAATTGGGATAGAGGTGGGGCTTGCTCAGATCAATGGCAATGATGTCAGCCTTTTTGCCGACATCCAGCACGCCGGTGTCGTCGCGGCCCTGCAATTTTGCGCCGTTGACCGTCGCCATATCGAGCACCTTCTGCGTGGAGATCAGCGTCGGGTCGTTGTGATAGCCGTCGTGCATGATCTCAGCGAGGTGCATCTCCTCGAACATATTTAAATTGTTGTTGCTGGCCGTGCCGTCGGTGCCGAGCGTCACGTTGATGCCCTTGTCCATCATCTGGCGGATGGGGGCAAAGCCGCTGCCGAGCTTTAAGTTCGACGTCGGGTTGTGGATGACGCTGACGCCGTGGGCCTTCAGAATGTCCATGTCGCGCTCCGTCACCGCGACGCAGTGCGCCGCCGCCGTGGGCGAATCGAACGTGCCGAGCGATTCGAACCACTCCGTCGGCGTTTTGCCGTAGCGCTCGATGCACTCGCGCTGCTCGCGCGCGGTCTCGGCGAGGTGGATGTGCATGCGCCCGCCCTTTTCGCGGCAGAGGTCGCTGTACGCCTTGACGATATGGCTCTTGCAGGTATACTCCGCGTGGATGGAAAAGTCAATGTGAATGCGCCCGTCCGCCGCGCCGTGGTACTTTTCAAAAAGCGCGAGCGATTCGGGGATCTGCGTGTTCTGCTCCACGGTCTGGTTTTCGTCAAAGCACTGCACACAGCGGTTCAGGTTCGCCTTGATCCCCGCCTCTTCGACCGCCCAGACGGTCTCCTCGGGGAAAAAGTACATATCGGAAAAGCTCGTCGTGCCGCCCGCGATCATCTCGATCAGGGCAAAGCGGCTCGCTGCGGCGATATCCTCGCGCACGAGCTTGTCCTCGATCGGGAAAATGGCCTTGAAGAGCCAGTCCTGCAAAGGCAGTCCGCTGCCGATGCCGCGCATCAGCGTCATGGCGATATGGCTGTGGCAGTTGATGAGTCCCGGGGCAAGGAGCCTGCCGCTCATGTCCTTTTCAAGGTCATAGGCCTTTTCGGGTTTTTCCTCACCGATATAGTCGATCTTCGCCTCATCGACGCCGAGATAGGCGCCGTGCAGCGTTTCATATCCGTTTTCCTTGCGCAGCAGAATGTCCGCGCCTTTCAAGAGTGTTCTCACAAAAGAGCCTCCTATCTGCATTTTATCTCATTATGCAGTCTATCACGCGTGCTTTCAGATTGCAACGGGCAAAAGGATTAAGTTTTTCCATATTGCTGACCATGTCGACAAAAAATTCTCATTTTGCAAGCTCAACTACTTAAAATTTCACTATTGAATTTCCTAATATGCCTGATTATAATTAGCGCATACTTTTTCTTAAGGAGTGAAACCGGTATGAGCAAAGTCTATATCCCGCAGGACTACCACACCCCGCTGTCTGTCTATGAAATGCAGCGCGCCATCGAATTCATCAAGAGCAATTTTCAGGTCAATCTGAGCAATGCCCTCAATCTCCGCCGGGTTTCTGCTCCGCTGTTCGTGGATGAAAATTCTGGTCTGAACGACAACCTCAACGGCGTCGAGCGTCCCGTCTCCTTTGACATTCCCGACGTCGGCACCAATGCCCAGGTCGTTCATTCGCTGGCCAAGTGGAAGCGTCTTGCGCTCAAGCGCTACGACTTCAAGGTCGGCAAGGGCCTGTTCACCGACATGAACGCCATCCGCCGCGACGAAGAGGTCGACAACCTCCACTCCGTCTATGTGGACCAGTGGGACTGGGAAAAGGTCATCTCTGCCGAGGATCGCAACGTCGCTTATCTCAAGCGCACCGTGCGCGATATCGTCTCCGCCGTCAGCGAGACGAGCAGCGCGCTGAATGTCGCTTTCCCCTCCCTGCACACCAAGCTCCCCAGTGAGGTCTTCTTCATCACCACGCAGGAGCTCGAAGACCTCTATCCCGACCTGACACCCAAGCAGCGCGAGGATGAGATCTGCAAGAAGAAGGGCGTCGTCTTCCTGATGCAGATCGGCAAGATCTTAAAGTCCGGCATCAAGCACGACGGCCGCGCCCCCGACTATGACGATTGGGAGCTCAACGGCGATATCCTCTACTGGAACGAAGTGCTCGGCCATGCGTTCGAGATCTCTTCCATGGGTATCCGCGTCGACCCCAAGTCCCTCGACTCCCAGCTGACGATCGCCGGCTGCGACGACCGCCGCGCGCTCCCCTTCCACAAGATGCTGCTGAATGGCGAGTTGCCCCTGACCATGGGCGGCGGCATCGGCCAGAGCCGCCTGTGCATGCTGCTCATCGGCACCGCGCACATCGGCGAGGTACAGGTCTCCCTGTGGGACGAAGCCACGCGCAAGACCTGCGAGGATGCGGGCGTCATGCTGCTGTAAAGCATATTTTAATTTGTCACCATTCTTTTTTCTCTTTTTCTCAATGTAGCACAAAAGCCGGCAGGTCCTTCTCCCTGTCGGCTTTTGTGCGCTCTTCTGCCGCTTTCCATCCACTATCCATCGGCGCAAAGCAAAACAGCAGCACAAAGAGGGCGCTTCCCAGCTTGGGAAGCGCCCTCTTTCTTATTTTTCACAGCGCAGGCGGTAAACGTCACAGCTGTCCGCGCGGCCCTCATACGAAAAGCCGTGCCTGCGCGCGATGTGCGCGCTCGCCGTCTGTTCGGGGACACATTCGATCACGGCATTCTTCCCCTCCCGCCGCGCAAGCGCGGTCAGAAGGTCCGTCATTTCGTCCGCATAGCCCTTGTGCCAAAAGGCAGGCTTGAGCACCCAGCCGAGCTCCCGGCTGTGATCGTCATAGTCGTGGTAGATGGCGTAGCCGAGAAATTCTCCCGCCATATTCTCCGCAGCATAGATGAGCGGCGGCTCGGAAAGTCCCGCCTGCTCCAAAAAGCGCTCGGCCTGCGCGCGGTTAAACGGCGGCTCCAGCCAGCGCATCACCGCTTCATCCGAGAGCAGGGCGTATAATTCGTCCGCGTCCTCCCGCCGCATCATCCGCAGGCGGACGCGCGCCCCCTCCGTCAGGATCATCCCCTGTGGTGCTTGCCGCGGAACGTCATCTCCGGATTTTTGACGCTCACGACCGTGTTGGGCGCGACCGACGAGGTCAGAAACGCGTTGCCACCGACGACGACATTGTCGCCGATCTCCGTCGCGCCGCCGAGCAGCGTGGAGTTTGCGTAGATCACGACGTTGTTGCCGATCTTCGGGTGGCGGCGGACATTCGGATTCGTCGCCATGCCGGCAGGCGAAAGCGCGCCGAGCGTCGCGCCCTGATAGAGCTTGACGTTGTCGCCGATGATCGTCGTCTCGCCGACGACGACGCCCGTACCGTGGTCGATGAAGAAGTATTCGCCGATCTTCGCGCCGGGGTTGATGTCGATACCGGTCTGCGAATGGGCGTACTCAGACATCATGCGCGGGATCATCGCGACCTTGTTCTCGTACAGCTCGTGCGCGATGCGGTGGTGCGTCATGGTGAGCAGCGAGGGGTAACAGAAAATGGTTTCCCCGGCGCTGGTCGCGGCGGGATCGCCCTCATAGGCCGCCTTGGCGTCGGACGCCAGCAGGCGGCGGATGTGCGGGAGGCGCTGCATGAACTCCATGGCCTTGCGCATGGACACTTCTTCGCAACTCATGCAGTCGGTGGCGTAGCTTGCACAGGCGAAGCAGCCGCCGCGCCGGATCTGTTCGGCCAGCTTGCGGAAAATGGAGTCCAGATTGGCCGAGAGGTGGTAGCGCATGGATTCCACATGCACGCAGGAAACGCCGAAATAGCCGGGAAAGAGCGTGGCCTTGAGGCGCGACATGATCTCGCCGAGTTCTTCGAGCGAGGGCATGGGGGAATCGTGCAGCGGATGGTGCAGAACCGTCTCAAGCGAGGAAGGCGCGCACAACTGTTCCACGACGAGATCCAGATCGGGCATGGACGTTGGCGCTATGGGAGCGAGTGGTTTCATGGCGTACCTCGGGAAGGTTATTCGCCGCCCGCTTCGGAAGGCTGGGGCGACAGTCCGGGTTCGAGATCCTCAAATGCGGTGTAGGAGCCA
>OGLN01002613.1_pt1 | contig 10825 bp, 10 predicted proteins | sample 1572641 | NCBI WGS metagenome assembly OGLN01 (sample SAMEA2581903, study PRJEB24529) | metagenome | biome: Human gut stool | place: China | collected 2011
AAGTGAATTTCGACCATCTGCTGGTCATCATCAGCGCCCGCCGCGGCTCCATCTCATTGGCTGAACTGGAGTATGGAATGAAGCACAGCTCCAATCCCATAAAGAACGAGCAGGCGTTACTTCGTTTTCTGGTTCCCTTGAGCATTCTTCCCTTTGGAGCGGCAGCGGCTTCTAAGTACGGTGAGATCCGCACCTATCTTCAGCACAGCGGAACCCCGATTGGTCCGTTGGATATGCTGATTGCCGCGCACGCCCGATCTGAGGACATGATCCTTGTGACGAACAACGTCCGCGAGTTTGAGCGCGTGCCTGATTTGGAAGTTGAAAACTGGGTCGAGTAGCGGCTGCTTATAAAAAGGCTTAGTCTTTGTTTACAGCGGCGCAGTTTTTGCGTGTGGTGTACGCTTTTGCGCCCCTCCTTGGTGGTGTCTTTACACAGTGGACTGACCAAAACGGCTGACCCACACCGTGACCCACACGCGGAAACGAGCGGACGGAAGCAGTGGAAACATGGGTGCGAAAGAGTATTTTAATTCTAGCGGAAACGGTCAAAAACGTCTGGAAAACAATATTTTCGAAATTTTTCTACTCTTTGTAATCAGCAGATCGCCGGTTCAAGTCTGGCCACTAGCTCCACCAAATCGGTGAAAATCGAGAGATTTTCGCCGGTTTTCTCTTTTATTTGTTCGGTTTTCAGGCGGCGAAACCGCATGACCCACATGCGGAAATGTCTGAAAAGCGGCGGAGAGGATGATCGTGTCATTCTCTCCGCCGCTCTTTGGTTTTTCTTTGCTCTTTTCACAGCACCTGCGCCATGAAATTACCCATCTTTTTCGAGGCGTATAGAAATATTACATGGAGTTGTTTACAGGCCGTAAAGGACAGGGAGCTTGACATGAGAGGGGTATTCCCTGCCATGGTAAATGGTCTGGGTGGCCTTGATGGGCTTCGGATCGGTATAGGGATCGATGCCGGTGTTGGTGTTAGGGAATGCTTCCATCAGCTCACTGGAGGAGATATCGATACGAATCTTGTGGCCCTTTTTGAAAACCATGCCGTAGAAATACATCTCCATCTCATATTTTTCAATTTTCCCCGGCGTGAGCAGCTCAGGCTTGTCCCAGCCCTTGCGGAACTCGGCGCGGATAATATTGAAGCTGACATTACGGGCAGTCCCCTGCTCGTCCACATCACTGACGCGGACGATAAAATCCGTGTCGACGGCGCTGGAGGCTGCGTAAAGCTCGGCATACAGCGGGCCGGCAATGGCAATATCCTGCTCCAGCACGGGCGTGTCATAGGCCAGAACGTCGCTGCGGATCTGACGGGAATTGCACTTGTAAGGAGAAACCAAACCGTCGTCGAAGCCGTCGCCCTCGCCGCCGCATGGAAATTCGGGATCGTAGACATATGCGTCGCTGCCGGTCTCAGCAGGTGTCAGCGTGACGCGTCCGTCGCCGTTCATAGAGTTTGCGTGGCCGTCACTATCCAGATAGAGGTTGACAAGACGCGCTTCCTTCGGCATCCAGTCCTCGCTGGTGTGCCACTGATTTTCACCGTTGACGTAGTAGGTCGCCTTGGGCTTCTTGTCCTCGCCATTTTCAATACCCTTGAGGTAATGGTCGAACCAGCGGATAATGCGCGTATCGAAATCATAGTCGACCGCATTATTGCCGAAGGCCAGATCCATGCTGTCGCGCCACGCGTTCAGACCGTGCGGCCACGGGCCAAGCACAATACGGTGGCCGGGAACGGGGCTTTTGGACAGGAAACGCCAGGTCTCCTGCACGCCAAGCGCATCGCCGTCGTACCAGCCGGAGAGAATCAGCATGGGGATCCTGATATTGTCCGCGTGGGCTGTATTGTCACTGTGCCGCCAGAAATCATCGTAATGATAGTGCTTCGACCACATGTCCCAGCTGGTAGAACGGCAGCCGATGATTTTCTCCGGGATCGCAGTAATAGGCCGGATCCGGACAGCCTCGAGCGGATCGATGGAAACGCCCTTGAATACGTCCATATCGACGCGGTTCGAAACGCTCTGCGCCAGCGTCCAGCACAGCAGCGGCCACGAGCAGACAGTTCCGCCCTTGCGGACGGTATCATAAAACGGCGATCCGACATTGACCTCGCTGACGGCGGTCTTCAGATGCGGATTTCCGCTGGTGCAGGCGGAGGTGGTAGTATAGCCGAGATAGCTCGCGCCCCACATGCCGATATTACCGTCGGACCACGGCTGCGCCGCGATCCAGTTGAACAGATCGTCGGCGTCCTCACGCTCATGCTGGAAGGCCTCAAGCGTACCGTCAGAGTCGCTGCGGCCGCGCACATCCTGAATCACGAACGCATAGCCGCGCGTGACCCAGTGCCAGCTGCGGTCAATATCGCGGGCCTTGCCATAGCAGGTTCGGATGACAATAGACGGAACCTTCTGGCCAGGCTCCAGTCCATTGGGCAGGAAGACTTCCGTTGCAAGACGGACGCCGTCCTTACAGGGAACCATGATATTGCCGAGCGGATTGACACCGTAGGCGACTTTGGACAGAAGCGGATCGTCAAAGCGCGTCAGCGGCGTGACGGACTCATACCCGGCCAGGACGGTAATTTCGGAGCAGATGCGGCCGGGATTGATGAAGCCGATGATCTTCTGGTCAACGGTCAGGATATCCATGCAGCCGTGGCTCTTGCGCTGGCACCAGAGCTGGGCGGTGACGGTCTTTCCCTCAACCGTACCGGTATAGGTGATGTGGCGGCTGTAGACCGCGCCGTTTTTAAGCGTCAGCTCATCCTGATCCCATGCGCAGCCGACGTAGGCATCCAGCTCCCGGAAGAGCTTTTCATAGTCAATCATCGTCTCGGCGATCGCGCGGCCCTCTTCGCGCGGAAGGATCGGCGCTTCCTTCAGCTGTACACGGGTACGGCGGTCAATGGCGCACATAACGGCCTTCTTCTCGCGGAAAATAATGCTGCCGTTGGGAACGCCGGAAAAATAGGTGTGGAACACCTTATCAGTCAGGTAATTCATGCGGTTCTTCCTCCTTTAGCCCTGGGGATAGAAGCAGCGGATCGCATGCCCGCTGCCAAGGTCTGTGATCTCAGGCACGCTGCAGCGGCACTGCTCCTTCGCGTAGGGGCAGCGCGGGGCAAAGCGGCACGCAGGCTTTGGGTTGATAGGGCTGGTCAACTCGCCCTTCAGCAGCATACGCGGCTTTTTCTCATCCAGACTCGGTACGGGAATCGCGGAGAGCAGCGCCTGTGTATATGGGTGCCGGGGATTGCGGAACAGCTCTGCCGTCGGCGCTTTTTCTACCATCTGGCCCAGATACATGACCAGCACCTCGTTGGAGATATGCTTGACGACAGCCAGATCATGCGTAATAAACAGATACGTATAGCCGTTCTGCTGCTGAAGCCGCTTCAGCAGATTCAAAATCTGCGCCTGAATCGAAACATCCAGTGCAGACACCGGCTCGTCACAGATGATAAACTCCGGGTCGAGCGCCAGCGCACGCGCAATGCCGATACGCTGGCGGCGGCCGCCGTCGAGTTCATGCGGGTAGGCGTTGACGAAGCGCTCAGACAGGCCGACAGTCTCCATCAGCTGATAGACACGCGCCTCGCGTTCCTGCAGCGTACCTGCGCGATGAATGTTCAGCGGCTCAATGATGGTTTCAAAGGTCGTCATGCGGGGATTCAGAGAGGAAAACGGGTCCTGAAAGATCATCTGGATCCGCTTTTTGTATGCCATTGCCTCTGCCTTGGACATCTTTTTCGCGATATTCTGTCCGTCAAACAGAATTTCGCCGCTCGTCGCCTCCAGCAGCATGGCAAGCAGTCTTCCCATTGTGGATTTTCCGCAGCCGGATTCACCGACAATGCCGATCGTGCTGCCGCGCGCAATGGAGAAATCGACGCCGTCGACGGCGTGAAGCTCGCCTGCGGGTACGGAGAAGATCTTTTTCAAGTCTCTGACGCGGACCAGTTCGTCACTCATATTTTACGACCTCCTTCACATCCAGCGCGTTCTCATAGATCAGGCAGCGCACGAAATGCCCCGGCTCCGTCTCGGTAAGGACGGGTGCACGCTCGGCGCACAGCGGGCAGGCGTATTTGCAGCGGGGATTGAATTTGCAGCCAGCCGGCAGCGCGGCGGGATCCGGCATCAGGCCCTCGATGGGCGAAAGGAACTACACGTCCTTACTGATGTCCGGCAGCGAGCCGAACAGTCCGTTGGTATACGGGTGCTGGGGATTGTGGTAGATATGCTCGAGCGAGCCGTATTCCACGACCTCACCCGCGTAGATGATCGCGACCTTATCGCAGACCTCGGAGACAATGCCCAGATCATGCGTGATCATGATCATGGAGGTATCATATTTTTCCTTCAGATCCTTCATGAGTTCGAGTACCTGCGCCTGAATGGTCACATCCAGCGCGGTAGTCGGCTCATCAGCAATCAGCAGCTTGGGATTGCAGGCCAACGCCATCGCAATGACCACGCGCTGCTTCATGCCGCCGGAAAACTGGTGCGGGTACTCAAAGGCGCGCTCTGCGGGGATGCGCACCGTCTCCAGCATGCGGATCGCTTCGAGCTTTGCCGCGTGCTTGGAGATGCGCTTGTGGTTGCGGATAGCCTCCGCGATCTGGTCGGCCACCGTCATGGTGGGGTTCAGCGCGGTCATGGGATCCTGAAAGATCATCGAGATTTCCTTGCCGCGGAGCTTCCGGTATTCGTGCTTGCTGAGTCTGGACAGATCCTGTCCGTCAAAAACGATGCTGCCGCGCTCAATGCGTCCGGGCGGACAGGCGACAAGGCCCATAATGGCCAGTGCCGTCGTTGTCTTGCCGGCGCCGGTCTCGCCGACCAGCCCCAGCGTCTCACCGGCCTTCAGCGAGAGCGAAATGCCGTTGACAGCCTCGATCACGCCGTCGTCGGTATGAAACCGGATGACAAGATCCTGGATCTCCAGCAGATTTTTTTCTTCCATAGCTTCAATCCATCCTTTCCTGTCAGCGCTTCATGCGCGGATCCAGTGCGTCGCGCAGGCCGTCTCCCATCAGCGTCAGGGAGATAATGGTGATCACAATGGCAAGACCCGGGAAAATGGTCAGATAGGGCTGGTCACGCATAAACTGCTGTCCGGCCGCCAGCATGGAACCCCATTCCGGCGCGGGCTGCTGTACGCCAAGCCCAATGTAGGAAAGCGTGGAAATCATGGTGATCTCGCCCGCCACAGAGGATACGATCTGCGCGATCAGCGGACTGATGGCGTTGGGCAGCACATGCTTGACCACGATGCGCACGCCAGACGCGCCCATGCCGCGCACAGCCTCAACGTATTCATTGCGCATGACCGAAAGCATCTGGCCGCGCACAATGCGCGCGATGCTTGGCACACCGCTGATGGACATGGCGATGATCAGGTTGAACGTGGTGGGCTTCATGATATTGACCAGCGTGATCATGAGCAGCATGGACGGGATCGCCATGAACACGTCCAGTGTGCGCATGATGATGCTGTCCGTCGCGCCGCCGTAATAAGCGGGGATCGCACCCAGAATAATGCCAAGCACGGAGGAAACGACCGTCGCGGCCAGCGCGATGGTAATGGACGTGCGGCCGCCCCATAGAATACGGAGCAGAAGATCGCGGCCCAGCTCATCCGTGCCGAGCGGATGACCCTCGACGGGATATTTGCGGATCAAGGCAAGGTCACTGTTGATGACCTGCGCGTCATAGTCGCTGAAAAGCGGGGCGCTGAAACAGACGATCACGATCAGCGCAAAGAGGATCATGCCGATAACCGCCGTATGGCTGCGGCGCATGCGCCGCCATGCATCCGTCCAGAGCGAGCGCTTCTGCCTGCGGACGGCGGTCTGTGTGGGGTCTTGATGCAGGCTCATGCGGCGGCCTCCTTCTTTTTGAGCTTCTTGCCGCCGGAGGTATAGACGGCGCGGATACGGGGATCGACGACACCGTAAAGCAGGTCGGCGACCAGATTGCCGAGCGCGATCATTATGGCGGTGATGATAACGCCGGCCATGACCGTCGGAATATCCTTTTCACGCAGTGCAGAAAGCATCATGCGGCCCATGCCGTTGATGCCGAAGACCTGCTCGATAACGATGGAGCCGCCGAAGAAATTACCGATTGAAAAACCGATGGACGTAATAAGCGGCAGCAGCGCGTTCTTGAACGCATGGCGGAACAGCACCTGCCGCTCCGGCGTCCCCTTTGCGCGGGCGGTGCGGACATAATCCTGCCGGATCGTATCAAGCACCATGGCGCGGATATACCGGGAAGAGCCGGCCCATGTGCCGAAGCAGGAACACAGCAGCGGCAGGATCCAGTGCAGCGGCGTATCAAAGCCGTTGCTGGGGAGAATGCCGAGCTTGACGGAAAACAGCAGCATCAGCAGCAGGCCCAACCAGAAGGCCGGGATCGAGGATACAATCAGCGCAACCACGCGGAACGCGTCGTCAAAGAACGTATTCTGCTTGACCGCAAGCAAAATTCCGAGCGGAATGGCGATCAGATACGTCAGAACCAGCGAGCCGAAGGCCAGAATACATGTGGCGGGCAGGCGGACAGCGATCATCTTGGCGACAGACTGCTTGGTCGTATAGGAAACGCCCAGATTGCCTGTCACCAGGCCCTTCATGTAGTTCACATACTGAACCAGAACAGGCTGATCCAGACCATTTTCATGGTTAAAGGCTTCGATCTGCTCCGGCTTCGCGTTCATGCCGAGCGCCAGACGCGCCGGGTCGCCGGGGCTGAGACTGAGCATCAGGAAAACGATGATCGACACGCCCAGCAGGACGGGGATCACCTGAACGATGCGCTTGAGTATATATTTGATCATGGCGCAGCTCCTCTGTGAATAGACTATGATTCAACACCAAAGGGGCTTGCGCCCCCTTGGTGTTGTGAAAAACAGGTCTTCAGACTTAGCCAAGCGTCGCCGTGCGGAAGGAAAGCGTGCCGCTGGGCGCGATAACAACACCGTTCAGATTCTTATTGTAGACATAGCCCTCGGTACGGCCGAATGTCGGGAACATCGGGACATCCTCCCACGCGATCTGCTGGATCTGCTGGCAGGCATCCTTGATCTCCGCTGTGTCGTTGGAGGTCTTGGCGGTGATATACAGTTCGTCGCAGACGGGGTTATCGTAGAAGGAGATGTTCTGGGAGCCGAAGCTGCCGGAGTAATAGCACTCTGCAGATGTCAGCGGGTTGCCGGTGGTATCGCCCCAGCCGCCGGTAAGCATCTGGAAGTTCATGCCGACCATGTTCTCAAGAAACACGCCGAATTCCTGCGTGACGAGCTCCACATTGACGCCGATGGACTTCAGATCTGCCTGATACGCCTGCATAACAACGTCATTGTTGGAATAACCGATAATCTCAAACGTAAGCGGGTTGCTCTCGTCATAGCCCTCGGCAGCAAGCAGTTCCTTGGCCTTCTCCAGATCAAAGGTGATGGCATCGTCGGATGCGTAATAATACTCGGACATCATGGGGAACATGGAGTCGATCGTGTGGTAGTTCTCACCCTTGACATTCAGATAGCCTTCCTTATTGTAGGCATAGGCCATCGCCTTACGGACATTGACGTTGTCAAACGGCGGCTCCTGCGTGTTCATGGCCACGAACGCAGTGTAGGTCGTGTCGCCGGTGTAGAAAACGAGGTTGTCGTTGGCCTCGGCGCGGGCATAATCGGTCGCGTCGATCTCAGTGAAATCAGCGTCGCCTGCCTCAACCGCGATATAGGCTGCGGAGGGCTCTGCGATCGCCTTGAAGGTGATGGTTTCGATAGAGGCCTTCTGGCCGGGGTAATCCGCCCATGCGGTCAGGACAGCCTTTTCACCCGGGACATACTCAGACATAATGTACGGGCCGGTGCCGATCGGTGCGTTGGCATATGCGTCGCCGACCTCTTCGCAGTAGGACTTGTTCAGGACGGGGACTTCAACCAGATCGCGGATGAAGCCGCTGTTGGCCTCCTTCAAAACGATGGTCACGACATTGCCCTCAGCGGAGACGCTGTCGATCTGCACGTACAGGTCGGCTGCCTGAGAAACATTTTCCAGACGGGTCAGGGAATAGACAACGTCCTCAACCTCCAGCGGCTCGCCGTTCTGGAACACAAATCCATCGCCGACAGTCAGCTCATAGGTCAGCTCGTCCGGCTGCTCCCAGGAGGCGATCACGCCCGGCTGGAGCGAGAAATCCAGATTGCAGTTGAGCAGATTGTCATAGACATGGCTCATGATGGTAGAAGTGTTGATGGCGTTGGCAACACTGGGGTCCATGTTGTTGCCGACGTCGTTGAGTACAACGGTAATGGCGCTTGCGGACGGCGCCGCGGATTCTGTTTCGGCAGCTGCCGTGCTGCTGTCAGCTGCGGGTGTGGTGTCAGCGAGCTTGGTGCTGCCGCTGCAGCCGGCAAGCACAGTGAGCAGCATGGCTGCGGCCATCAGGATTGCTACAAAACGTTTCATAAAAAAGATCCTCCTTTTGATTGATAAATGGCGTTACTTCTTCCAGACCTGCTCAAAGACGCGCAGCCAGTTTTCACCTAAAATTTTGCGGATTGCCTCGTCGGAATATCCACGCGCGACAAGGCCGCGGGTCACATTGATAAACGAGCGGTAATCCTTCAGCCCGTGGATCCATTCGGTAGACGGACCGTTGCCGGGCGCGAAGCCAATCGTCGGGGCGACGTACTTCTTAAAGGTAATAGCCGCCCATTTGGTCTGCGGCATGGGCCAGTCCGTGCCGATGCCGACATGATCGATACCGACCAGCCTGACGACATAATCGATATGATCGATAAAATCATCTACTGTCGTATTTTCGGGGTCCGCGCCCGTGAACCACGGCATTGCGAAAATACCGACAACACCGCCGGTATCGGCGATCGCGTGGATCTCGTCATCGCTCTTGCAGCGTGCGTGGAAGTTGACCTTCTCCACGCCGGTATGGGATGCGATGACAGGCGCCTTGCTGTACTTGCAGGCATCCATCGTGGTATGATAGCCGCAGTGTCCGGTATCGACCACGATACCAAGCTCGTTGCACTTTTCCACAAACCGGATACCGAACTTGGACAATCCCGCTCCCCCGTTCGGCTCCATGCAGCCGGCGCCGATCAGATTCTGATTATTATAGGACAGCTGCTGCACGCGCAGGCCATAATTGTACAGAAGCTCCAGCAGCTTCAGATCCTTGCTGTAGCCCTCCGCCTCCTGGCTGGTGACGATACCGGCCTTCAGGCCCTCTTTTTTGCAGCGGCGGATCTGTTCGACCGACGTGCATTTGACCAGCCACGGGTAAGTATCGAACTCAGCCTGCAGCTCAACTGCCGAGCGTAGCGCCTCATCGCGGTCCGTAACGCTGAGCTGGCGGCAGCCGCCAGTCAGACCGCTGTCATACCAGCAGTCCTTATACAGCTGCGAATACGAGCCGCCGATCATCCGGCGCAGGATCTCAGCCGTTGCCCAGTTACACTGGGCGATCTCGTCGCCGGGGCAGGCTTCCTGTGCCAGCGCCAGCAGCTCCTCCTCCGCGCCCTCCGGCAGGGAGTACGTCCCGACAGGTCCCTGGAACAGCATGTCCAGAATGATGCTGCTCTCATGCAGCGTTCTGGCTCTTGCCTCCTGCTCCGCAGTCAGAGAAAAATCATACAGGGGTTCAATCATCATACAACCGCCTCCATTTTCTTCCCCTTTTCAAATACATAGTTTCCGGCGGCCAGATCCTCAACGGCAAGCCCCTGCGATTCATAGACCGTAATGTCCTCTGGACTGAGCCGTCCGGCAAGCTCACCGGACAGAACCTGTCCGATCTCACCCAGAAGATGTGACTCAGCAACCTCGCCGCCGCGCAGCGGGATCAGGAAATCTCCCGCCTCGTGCATGCACGATTCCCGGCTGTCGCAGAACAGACGCGCTCTGCGGATCGCCTCGGTGTCAAGCTCCCGGTTCGCCGCGCCGCACGCGCCGACGGCATTGACATGCGTCCCGGCGGACAGATGCGCGCCAAACAGGATCGGCTCGCGCGCCGCGGTCACGGTGCAGACGATATCCGCGCCCGAGACAGCAGCCTGTACATTGCCGCTGCAGTCGACCACAGGAATGCCGAATTGAGCCTCCATGTCCGTCTTATAGCGTTGGACGCTTTCCGGCACGATATCCCAGACGCGAACCTCGCGGATCTCACGCACAAGATGGATTGCCTCCAGATGACGTCTTGCCTGCAGGCCGGACCCCAGAATGCAGAGCGTATGCGCATCCTTCCGCGCCAGCGCGTCGGTCGCGGCAGCGCTGACAGCAGCGGTGCGGACGCCGGTGATCGCGTCGCCGTCCAGCAGGGCCTTCAGCATGCCGGTATCCGCGTCAAACAGCAGCACAACCCCCTGATGGGACGGCAGTCCGCGCTGGAAGTTGTCCGGGAAGACTGTGATCGCCTTTACACCCATAATTCCGGCAGCTGTATTCGCCGCAGGCATCAGCCCCAGCAGCTTTCGCTCGCTGACCGGCAGGACGCTCCGCAGTGTCTGGATGGTGCGGCCCGCGGAATAGTCGATCAATACCTCCCGCATGAGCCTGATACAGCCGCCCATGTCCAGAAGAGCGCAGACCACTTCTTTCTCATAGTAATGCATGTCAAAACCTCTCGAAAAGAATTTTATTTGATGCTTTCTTGCATGATAATTATAGTAGAGAAGTTCCGGACTGTATATTGACAATAAATCGTCATTAAATTATCATAGGGTGTATCTGAAAACTCATGATGTGACCGGCAGCGAGGGATTTTTGC
>OGLN01002615.1_pt1 | contig 10825 bp, 16 predicted proteins | sample 1572641 | NCBI WGS metagenome assembly OGLN01 (sample SAMEA2581903, study PRJEB24529) | metagenome | biome: Human gut stool | place: China | collected 2011
GGACTCGGGCCTCTCTGCACCAGGAACGAAGAAGTGAGTCAGGCCGCCTGTTCGGACAGCATCTTCTTGGCCATCGACTGCAACTTCGCAGTGTTGTCGAACCCGTCATCAGCAAGACGCTGACGGAGCCAGGAATACTGCACACCCACAGCATCAGCGATCTGAAAAATGGAGACCAGGCCGACCGTGGCAATACGGGTTGTCTTGATCCATTCGTATCGGTCGATTTTGGCCTGTTCGTCCGCGATACGAGCCTGGGTGTAAGCCTCGAACGCTTGGATCGTTGCGTCCCAAGCCTTGTTGGGGTCCCCTTCCCGGCTCTTCGGGTCCTCAATGTTTTTGAGTCGGTTCAGCAACGACCTGTAATTGAACCCTGTGTCGTGGGCGAGCTTGCGTCGGTTGAAGTCAGGCCAGGCGCGAATCAGGTTCTCCAAGGCGACGTCAATGTTGTCTCGTGCCTCATTGCGCTCGTTCAGGCGTTGCTGGGCGACTTCACCCTTGGTTTTCAATGGTTCCATGAACTGACCGGCGTTCTCCTCGGCGACAGATTCAGCCTGCTCGCGGGCTTTCAAGAATGCCTTGGTCTCGGTTTCAACCTTCTGCATGGCTTTGTCGGCCGCCTTTTGGTCCTCGGGAGGATCGCCTCGCTCCCCCGGAAGGTTCTCCGGGGTGGCCCGCCGCAAAATGTCGCGGGGAAGGCCCCACTCGTACAGGCGGACCCTCGGAAAGTGAGGCCAGGCCTCGAAGAGGTCTTGGAGCGCGCGCTCAAAACGCTCCCTCGAAGTGGTGAGCTTCTTGGAAGCGTCATTGAGTAGACGCAGGGCGACGAGCTGATCGTCGGTCAAATGCGTGTCCGACATGGTGGGTGGATGTCCTTTGGTGCGTTTGGGGTTGGTCTGGTGCCCCCGGATTCTTCCTTGCGATTTCCCGATGTGCTGAGGAAGGAAAGGTCGGGTTATGTATGAGTCTAATCGAGTATTCACCACATTGTGGGTGGTGGCCACAACAAGCGGCCGCCACCCACCGGCGTGGTGCCTAGAGTTCGGCGTAAGCCCAGGAGTGTTCGTAGTCGCCCCAACGGGAGAAATAGGCGCTGGACCAGGCCCGTTGTTCGGCGGCAGTACGGTCACGCAGTTCCCAGATTTCTGCGGCGTCCTCGTCGAGGCTGGTATCAGCGATGACTTCCTCGATGTCATCCGGGTAGGTCATCTGGGCGTAAGAGGTCGTGGGGTCGGTGAAGTAGAGATTTACGAATACCCCGGAGCCGTAGTTGATCTCTGCTTCGGTGGTTGTGTGCGTGGCGGTGAGCATGTGATCTCCTCTGGTCGAAGTATCAATGTGGTGGTGTATACACCAATATATCACACCGCACGTGTGTTGGCCGTGAACATCTCCAATTGCCCACCTGGGGAATATCGTGAACCTAGACGATCAAAAAATGCGTACGTAGGATCATGTCGTGACAGATTGATTTCGACCCCAAGGAGACCCACATGGCTCTGCAATCCGACATCGAAGAAACTCTGCTCTGCTTCCTGCGCCGAGGCCGACCCTTGACGCACAAGCAACTCGGAGCCGAACTGAAAGCTAGCCAACCCACAGTGCGAAGGCGGGTATCAGCCCTCCGTGAGCAAGGCTGGCTCCTGAACCATCTCGGAGGCCTTGGCGGGGACCTGTTGCTCCTCAACGTGAACCGAGCTGGCTTCAAAGCCTTTACCGATTACCTCTACACCGAGCACGGGGTCACCGTCGGCCCGTACCTGTGGGCCGTGGACAACCCGGGGAAAATCCGCCGCATAGACCACCATGACCCGCATACCAGGAACAACGACGAACAGGACCGCTTGTTCGGCCTGGCATCGGTGGCGGCCGGTACAGATGTGGCCGACGATGGCGCAGGCATCGAACCCCGGGATGTCAGGGAATACACCGCGAAGGCACGGCGGGTGTGGTCCACATGCCGCCGCCTCGAAACGACCATGCACCACGTTTGGAAGAACACCCGCCTGGAGAGGGCACGCGAATTCATACATCTTCTGGGGCACCTGGACGATGAGCTCATCGACATCATTGACCTCGATTATGGCTTTGGTCTGAATCCCAGGGAGGTCATGTGTTGGCTTGCCCTAACAATCCGCCACAACGCCGAGACCTATGCAAAATACGCCCACGCCATCAATGTGGCCGCCCAGCGTAGTCACCAACGGTCCGAGGCCAGTGATCAACTGACTGAGTGGGCCATCAACCAGGTCATGCCCGATACCGCACCACACAAGGGTGGTCTCCATGCTCAGTATCGGGTTACGGCCAAGGCAGAGCTGGTGCGGGAGATTGATGGAGCACTTGGACGCATCCAGCCGGGGAATCACATTACCGGCGTCGGCCGGGGTGGGGATATTCTGCTGGCTCAGGAACTCAACGACACTGTGGCTGACTTGTGGGACCTGATCGAGCAGATACGTGCATTCCCCGCGTTGGGTCCGCTGTTTGACACACCCTCCGTGGCCGCTGAGATGGAGAAGGGGCCACGTATCAAGAACCCGTGGGATGGTTACCCCGTTCCGAAGGTCGAGAGCGTAGGTGAGAAGTGGGCATATGATCCCGATGTGGACCGATTCGGACCACCGGATACGGCTGTCGATCCTGCGGAAGTTGATGGCGCACACCTGCGGGCTGGCGACCAGTTGATGCGAGTCGCGAACCAGCCTGTTCCCGGCGAGCCGGTAGTGGCCGCGAACGATGGCATCGAGCTTCTGCTCAGATATGAGCGTTCCGTCCGTGTAGAGGTTCATGCCGAAGGGTTCACCCGCGGAAAGCCGTGTCTCATCCGTCGTCCCGAAGAGGGGTAATTGCCTGAGAGTGTGGCGACAGCGCCCCACCGTCTCTGCCCTGGTGCGGATGGCGGTGGGGCGTTGACGTTTACGCGTACAAATTAGGCGTTTGCAAGTCGGTCCAAGGTTTCGGCGTCATGGATTAATGCATAGTCCACAGCGCGGTTGATGAGTTCTATATCGGTGTCTGTTGGGGTCGGGGTCATGATGCTTCCGACTTTGCGCTGTTGGCTTTGGTAGCCAGGTGTCGGTAGAGGGTGCTCTGGCTGACGCCGACAACTTGGGCGATGGCCGCGATGGTGTGGTCTCCGGCGTCGTAGAGCTCTTGCGCACGAGCGAGTTGCTTTGCATCCAGTACCGGGCGGCGGCCGCCCTTGCGGCCTTGTGCTCGTGATGCGGCCAAACCGTCGTTGATCTGCTCCACGATCAGTGAGCGCTCGAAGTCCGCGATGACGGCGATTAGACCGAAGAATGACCATCCTTCGGGGCTAGTGGTGTCGATTCCCTGATCCAGCACGCGCAACTCCACGCCTCGCTGGGTGAGGTCTTGCGCGATCCCAGCCAGGTGCTTTGAGGAACGAAAAACGCGATCCAGGTGCGTGATGATGAGGACATCTCCTCGTTGCAAGGAGTTGAAGCATCGCTCCCATTCGGGCCTCGTTGCCTTAGTGTCCGCCACCTTGTCTTGATAGACCCTTTGGCACCCAGCATCCTCAAGATATTTGATCTGGAGGTCGTGGTCCTGTTCCTGTGCCGTGACACGGGCGTACCCGACGAGGGTCATTATTCGGTGTCCTCCATCAGCTCGGTCAGGTCGTCGCGGTCGCTCCACTTTTGGTAGCCCGCACAAATTGTGTAGGCATCGGCGGGGTTTTCCGTTCCAGGTACGTGGGTCACGTGGAGGTCAACTCCTTGACGGAGGGCGGCTTCTCCGAGGGCGCGTGCCTTTCCGCCTGATTTTCCCTCGGGTTCGCGCTTTACGTATCCGGCGGCGACGAGCCACTGTGCGTCAACGTGAAGGTTCAGTCGGATGCCGTCGAGGTCGGAGAGCTTTGCAATCTTCCCGGCCAGCCATACGGCCTTCTTCGCGGCTTCCATCTCGGTGGCCGACTGTTCGGGAACGTCTTCGGAGAACAGTCGTCCGTACCAGACGGGCTCGCCGTTGGCGTCGGTGATGCCGAAGCGGTCCTTTGATGCCTTGGCGTCACTATACAGTGTGATCTGTTTCGTAGCCGTGCTGGCGACCGTGGTCAGTCGGTTTTGTTTTGCTTCGTGGCGTAGCGCGTCGTAGTCGATGTTGAGTTCGGTGCGCAGGGCCTTTTTGAACGCGGAGAACCCGGTTGCCGAGTCGAAGCCGTGGCTTTGTGACCATCGGTGCAGATCGCCGTGGGTTGTCAGTGCTTTCAGTTCGGCGGCGTGGTCAGTGACGACCTGCTTGGCGGTTGGTTTCTTTTTGGGTTTGTTCGCCTCAACCCACTGTCGGTCCGAAGCCAATGCCTCGGGGTTGTCCGAGTAGTACGCCGCCAGGGATTCGACGTCGAGCCGCCAACCGACATTCCGGCCGCCATAGGATTCGTCCTGGCAGATGGGTGCGGTGATGCGGCCAGCTTCGCAGAGCTGGCGGACGGCGGTCAGGGGCAACTCGACGCCTGCCGCTTTGAGGTCGGTTGCTTTCAGTTTTCCAAGTGCAATGTGTTGTGTAGCCATGACCCAATACTATCAAAAACACGTGTTTGTGATAGCACAGTTGGGGTAAATCAGGATTATATGTAGAGCTATGCCGCGACTTCGCTGGGGCGTTCGGGGATGCTTCTCCCACTGAACCCGTGTTGACGCAAAAAGTACCGCACAGCCTGTCGGTGCTGGCGTGTTTCAGGGTCGGTTGCGAAATCGGGCCGTTCGAGACGCGTGGCGTGTGCTTCCCGGTAGCAGGACTGGCACTGGGCGGCGTGGGGTGTTTTGAATGCCCCGCATGGGCAGAGGTTTGAGGTGCTGGTCTTCGGGGCGGTCAGGCCGGGTAGGGGTTCGTTTGGTTCGTATGCTTCCCCGAGTCGTCTCCGGTAGGTGTCGCATCGGGTGCATTCGCCGGTCGCTCCTGAGAAGACGGCTTGCAGTGCAGTGCGGTGGCATGTGGGGCAGATGACGGATTCGACGGGGATGCGGGCGGGGATGAGGTTGGTGGTGTTCATGGTGTAAGTCCTAGTGTGGTTGGTGGTGTGTATAGCACCAATATAACACCCCATACGCCAGAAGGGGATACACAAAAGCCCCCGCACAACATGTGTCATGCGGGGGCTTTATCCACGAAACGGCATTCCTAGAAGGAATTAGACAACCAAGGGTTCCCTTGATCGTCCCACACCCGCATCACCAGGTGCGTATATTGGACTATATCACACCAATTGCCCGTGATGCGCTACGCTTTGCGGCCTTTCACAGACGCAAGGATGCCCAGAATGAGGTTCTGGTGCTCAGCGTCCTTCTTGTACCCGTCCGAACCGCGCAGGCCACCGTGCGTCCCAGAAAACAGCGATTCCATTCCCATCGAAAACACTTCACTGTGACCCGAGTCCGTGCCGTAGTGCTTGCCGATGTACTGGTCAACGAAATCATCAGGGCGGACCCACTCTCTGCGCCGGTTGCGCTGGAACTCGGCTTCCGTAGCCATCGCCCGGTCACTGACGTTGGATGCGGTGTACCCAGTCAGTGAATGCCTATCCCCGCTCGTTGTGGTCCTACGTGCAAGGAACGTCTGACACACCTGGTTAACCTGCGGGTGCATGACCTCAGTGCGGTGCCCGTACTCGTGCAAAGCAACCGAGACACCCTGGGTTCCAGTGGGGGCGTCGAGTTTGGAGATTTTCAGGACACTGTGGGAGCCGGGCGCATATTCGATCCTGGAGGGATCGTCCGGGACACGAGCCAGGACCACCTTCCTGTGCCCGTAGTAAGCTCGGGCGTCCTTCGATACGGTCTGGACTCTCAGCGGCAATTGACCACTGGCCGTGACCGTCTTCCCCGACTCCAGGCTCAACTGGTCCTCACAGTGCGGGTTGCGTTCGACCTCCAACCATTCTGAGGGGTAGTAGGCATGGGCCTTATCGAGAACAGCCAGGGCGGTCTTACTGGACCTGTCCTCAAACGGTAGAGGACTGGTCGGTCCGAGAGCGCGTTGTTCAGCTACAGCCTCACGATGAGCTTGGGACCACATAGAGGCATATTCGGACGTCATCTTTTTCCGGCGGATGAGGACCTGCTTCGCCTGCTCCAAGGCTTCGGTGGATTCCTCAAAGTAAGGACGGAGCTCGCTTTGGACCTCATCACGAGTCTTGCCTTGGTCCAGCAGTTCGTCCGTGCGCTCGTTCAGGTCCTGCTTTATCGCTTTCGTCCTGGATATGGCTTCGTCGAACTCGCGGTCTAGCTGTTCACAGGCTTCCTCTTCGGACCCATACTTCTGGTCGAGGGCTTTCTTCTGTTCGGCCGCGATGGCCTCGGCGCGCAAATGCACCGCCTCCCCCGCCTCGCGAACCGCTTGCTCGGTGCGTAGCCCGTGGTCTGTGGTCCGGCTGAATCCATCGGATGTGTTGGTTTCAACCATTGGACTGTTATCGGTCTGGTCGAGAAGTTCCTGGGCGGCCCTGACACGTTCGGCGACATGTTCCGGTGTCCCTGGGGCGGCCCCTCCCCCGGTGTCCTGACTACCGGATACCCCCGTGGCATCGGCCGCTGGCGGGGTTGGAACATCGGTCTTCTGTGCCTTTTTGCGGTGGTATGCGGCGTTCTGGCGGGCGCGTCTGCGCGTGGTTTCCTCGCATGGGCATCGCCGCCCGCCCTCGGCTATGGACCGACACATCGGCTATGCCTGCTGGTCGGTCTCGTAGACAACCTCCGGCGCGGGATCGACAACGGCCCAGGGCGGGTTGTCGGGTCCTTCTGTGAGAACTCCCCTGCCTCGCATAGCCTCCAGGATGATAGCCCCGGCACGCACAGTCTCATCCAGATCAGCGTCGTCGAGGTTTACCGGCTCGTGGCCAATGCGGAGCAATGGGCGTGTCTCGTCGAGGCGTCGGGCGGAGGCCAGTTCACGCGGGTCATCACCGCTCCAGGCCCCGTCGGCATAAGCCAGGACGGTGCCGGTGTCGATGTTCTTGCCGCTGACGGCGGTGGGTTTGCTATAGGTCTTCGGTGTCATGGTGGGCTCCTAATAGTGGAGGGACGAGAAAAATACTACCCGCATCCTTCCCGCCCCTCACTGAGGAATCAGCCTTCGCCACTGGCCAGGTAAGCCAACGCGAGGTCTTCTGCCAATCCGAGACGCACGATGGCCTCAGTCATCAGGTAGAAGTGGCCGAATGTTCCAGGGTCGGTGAGGTTGGTCAGAACAGCCGAGAACTCGTAGGCCTGTTCGTTGACGGCATCGACGGTGGTCTCGAAGGCTTCCGGGGTGTTGATTTCGGTCGTGACAGTCATGTGCGGGTCGTCGCCGCCCAAATATTCGATACGGACTGGGTTGCCGTACTCCTCAGCGATGATCTGCTCGATGACCTGAACCGCCGTATCGGAGAGCCATTTCTGGTCCAGGGGCTCATCGCCCTCATCGACCAGCAGGGACAGTTCCTCGGGGTAGTTCTCGGCGTGCCAGCTGAGGTATTCGGTGGCTTCCATGATTCCGGCATGGTCGAGTTCGGTGCAGTCCTCGACCGGATCAATGCTGACCGTGACCGGGGTCAGGTCAGGGCTGGTGAATCCGGTGTCGGGGAGGGTGTCGTTTTCGTAGTGCGCGATGGTGGTCATTGGATTGTTCCTTCCAAACGAGCTTGCGTGGCGGTGTACGCACCAATATACACCACCACATAAACACGTCAAATCATCAAACAGGGAAACTGGACACCCACAAGACCGGGAAACCGAACCAGGCCCGAAACCACCCCAGAATCAACCACAGCACCAACCGGAGGGATGCCGGGCAACGGAATGACCGGGTGACTCTAGGAGGGAGGCAACGTCTAGATCATTACCTGATCCCCTCACCCATGAGATCGAGTCCTTTTCCCTGGTACCGGAACACGGCGTTGATCGCCTCGTCCATCGGTTGCAGACTACGCTCGCTGAGACCCTTCCTGATCTGGTCACACACGAACTGGTCCACGTCGGTCTCACCGACTTCTTGGATCAACTCCTTCTGGAGGTCAGCGTCGATCGAGATGGACAGGATGGTTGTGCTCATCGTTCAGCTCCTTGTATCTGGCTTCCGTCCAATGATGACCCGGAAGTGAAGCCTTGGGATCTATATGAAGTGCGCAAGGCCGAATCAACCACAGCACCAACCGGAGGGATACAGACCAACGAAAGGACCGGGTGACTCTGGGAGGGAGCGAGGGAGAGAGTGCGCCTTGCTCAAACACGGCGACACCACACCAGCACAAGGCAGGATGAGGCGAAGCAAATTGTGTTTGAGAACAAGGCGCACAGGCGAGGACACGAAGGAATCATCAGACTCCGGTCGGTCGGTCGGTCGATCTATGCGGCCCCGCAGATTAGGACGGGGCAGTGGCGGCATATCCACACGGCTCTAGCGGGGTTGGCTTATCCACGGCGCTCCCGCGCCCGTAGGCGCAGATTCGGCACTCCTTCACCCCCGAGACTCGCGTATTCGGGGAGCATCTGCTTGGCACGTGCGGTCGTTTGCCTAATGCGGCTCTGACCCGCGACACACACGAGAGGACATCTCGTGGGGCTGTTGTTGTTGGTTCGCTCTTCTGCGGGCGGGAGGTTTCCTGACTCAGCCGCCTGGTCCCACCGATGGCAACGGCGTATACTGGACCCTGGATTTATTTTTGTGGATACCCAAAGAATACCCCGGAAGATGGCACTTCCGGGGTATTCGCCGTTTAAGGCTCCTCATCCAAGAACTCAGCACCGACGATGACAGCTTCCGAGATGCCCGCGCTTGCCTGCAATGACGCGGATCGGAGCCTCACCGCCATTCGGGAGACAGGCCCAGAATTCGTGTCCCGTCATCATGCGTCACAAAATGTATGCACATCCCCGAACCGGGAACCCCCGGCCACAAAATAAGGTGTGCGGATACGGTTCTACGCGTTGGATACCTGCCGGTTTCACGCGTTTATGTCGAGATGTTAAGACGCGTACAACCGTGCTCCTCACCACGGGTCGAAACCACCCACACACAGGCCCAGACACAACAACGCCCCGGCCCCATCAGGGCCGAGGCGGAAACATTGAGACAGGGCGCGGGTCAGGCCTGATCGTTCGTTCGGGCGTGGACCCGACAGGCATCTGGATTCCGCTCACACACGCACCGATATGTAGTCACGGCCGCAGAGGACTTATCAGCCCACCGCCGCTCCTGAGCACGCCGCTGACGAGCCTTACGCCGCTGATACGAATTCGACTTCTCGGTCTTCTGCACGCGGGACACCTCCGTTCACATCATGGAGAAGATGCCCCACAGTCTACGGAAGCACCCTTTCCCCGAGAACGGACCGTTATCTCAGTATCTCAGTGCTTCGATGAGTAGCAAGACCTCTATCAGGATGATGACGACGCTGGAAACAAAGAACGTGCCCACAGCTACCCAAGTAACTGCAAATTTCTGCGAAGCGCGCGGAAGGTGTTCTGAGACGGCGAGGCCTAGTGCAATGAGACTCGCTATCCCTAGACCACCAGCCAACCAGAGCAACGTCATAGCAACTGGGTGGTCATCGTGGCTAAGAAATACTTCACCGAAGTTCATGGTGGTGTCCTTTGTCTTCTACTTGGTGGGGTCCAGGGTGATGCCCTGATGATGGTCGTCGGTGTCGTGGCAGGTGACTTGCATCGTGGCGTAGGCCTTTCCCTCCCGTTGACCAGCGGGGTAGAGCGACTCGGCATTCCGCGTAGACATTCTCCCCTACCGGCATCGAAACTGCGATGTAGACGGTGTGTGCGACGACGCCCGGGGCTCCGCCAGTAATGTGAGCGGCCCGTAATCAGATTCAAAATGCTCAGTGACCGTGCACATGGCACAGCGTGGACGCGTAAAAGCGTATGACGCTTGGCCGTTGTTTACAGGAGGATGCTGTGCTCCTGGGTGTGGGTGAGCAGGTCGGGGACGACGGCGTGGAGGCATTCGTTCCACTGGGCGGCCAGTTCGTCCAGGATTGCCCTTTTCAGTGCCGCGTGAGCTTCGGTGAGGGTCATGGTTGCCCGGGCCGGGACGTGGAACGGGAAGCTGGTGTTCTCCGCGATGATCGTTTCGAGGCACCCACTGTTCAGGGTCAGAATCAGCTCGATGGTTTTCGGCTCGAAGCGTTCGGAGGCGTCAATGGTCTCGGGGAGGATTCCGGTCAGGCACTTCCAGAGTGTGGCCGGGCCGGAGGTGACCGCCTCGGCGTCATAGGGGGTCAGGGTGAGGTTGTACTGGACGTCCTGACCTGCTTCTTCGAGGTGTTCGATGGTCAGGTCAGGGTCGATTTCGGGGGAGAGGGTCAGTGGGTCGGAGGTGGTGTTCATGATGGCAACTTTCTATATGGTGGTGTAGCATCGACTATACAACACCACCTCGGGAAAGCGTCAACACGTAAACCGATATTCACATCAACGGAAGGGCAGGAAATGTACGGCTGGAAAATCACCACGGACCACCTGACCGCCCACCCCGGCGGCGCAGACGATCACACCGGCCTGGAAGGACCACACGACATCACCGAGAACACCAGAATGTTGCTCGACACCAAAACCACCCCAGAAGAAGCACTCCCGGAAGGACTGGAACGGCAGACCTTCGAGATGTACGACGACGACGGCCAGACCTACTACACCGGCGTGATCGTCTGGGATGCAGATGACGACACGGAATACTTCGAGGACTACCTACTCGCGCCACTACGAGACTTCGGAGCCCCCAACGCCGGGGCAGTACGAGTCCACTACCACGGGCACCCAGAATGGGACCTGTAAAACCAGAGAGCCCCCCGAGCGTTTGCTATGAC
>OGLN01002617.1_pt1 | contig 10814 bp, 10 predicted proteins | sample 1572641 | NCBI WGS metagenome assembly OGLN01 (sample SAMEA2581903, study PRJEB24529) | metagenome | biome: Human gut stool | place: China | collected 2011
GCCAAGGCCCTGAAAAAGAATCCCCGCCAGGTGGCCCAGATCCTGATGGACCACATGGACCTGGCAGGGTCCTACTTCACCTCCGTGGAGATGGCCGGTCCCGGCTTTCTGAATTTCCGCTTGGGGGACAAGTGGTTCCGGGATACCGTGGCCTGCGTGGAGCGCGAGGGTGCGGACTATGGCTGCAACGACACCCTGAAGGGCCAGAAGATCATGGTGGAGTTCGTATCCGCCAACCCCACGGGCCCCATGCACATGGGCAATGCCCGGGGCGGCGTCCTGGGCGACACCCTGGCCTCCGTGCTGCAGAAGTCCGGGGCCAACGTGTGGCGGGAGTTCTATGTCAACGACGCCGGCAACCAGATCGAGAAATTTGCCAAGAGCCTGGAGGCCCGGTATCTGCAAATCATCAAGGGCGAGGACGCCGTGGAGTTCCCCGAGGACGGCTATCACGGCGACGACATCCGGGAGCTGGCCCGGGCCTTCTATGACCGGGAGGGCGAGAAGTATCTGGTCTGCGACCAGAAGACCCGCCACGACGCCCTGGCCCGCTTCGGCCTGGACAACAACATCCCCAAGATGCAGCGGGACCTGGCCCGCTACGGCATCACCTATGACCAGTGGTTCTTCGAGTCCAGCCTCCACGAAAGCGGCTATGTGGCCGACTCCGTCCAGGCCCTGACGGACCTGGGCTATACCTATGAAAAGGACGGGGCCCTGTGGCTGCACACCAGCCGCATCCTGGCGGAGAATCTGAAAAAGGCCGGCAAGTCCGACGCGGACATCGAAAAGCTGGGCCTGAAGGACGACGTACTGCGCCGGGCCAACGGGTTCTATACCTATTTCGCCGCCGACATCGCCTATCACCGGAATAAGTTTGCCGTCCGGGGCTTCGACAAGGTCATCAACGTCTGGGGTGCGGATCACCACGGCCATGTGGCCCGGCTGAAGGGCGCCATGGACGCCCTGGGCCTGGACGGCGAGCACCGGCTGGACATCGTGCTGATGCAGCTGGTGAAGCTGGTCCGGGACGGCGAGGTGGTGCGTATGTCCAAGCGCACCGGCAAGGCCATCAGTCTGACGGACCTGCTGGACGAGATCCCCGTGGACGCCTGCCGCTACTTCTTCAACGCCAAGCCCGAGACCCAGATGGAGTTTGACCTGGGCCTGGCCGTCCGGGAGGACAGCGAGAACCCGGTGTACTATGTGCAGTATGCCCACGCACGGATCTGCACCCTGCTGAAGGCCCTGGAGGCGGAGGGCTACACCGTCCCCGCCGCCGGAGAGGTGGACTTCTCCCTGCTGTCCGGCGAGGCGGAGCATGCCCTCATCAAGAAGATCGCCGCCTACAGCCAGGTGGTGCGCCTGGCCGCCCGGGACTATGATCCCAGCCACATCAACCGCTACCTGACGGAGCTGGCCGGCGACTTCCACCGGTTCTATACCGCCTGCCGCATCAAGGGCGAGGAGCGCCCGGTGCTGCTGGCCCGGCTGAAGCTGGCGGATACCGCCCGGTCCGTGCTGAAAAACGCCATGACCCTCATCGGCTGCACCGCCCCGGAGAAGATGTGAGCGTGACAGAGCATAACAAAAAGGAAGCCTTCAGGCTTCCTTTTTGTTATGCGTGGTATTCCGGGCCGCGGCCCTGATAGATGTCCTGCATCTCCCGGTCGATCTCGCTGATGGCGTCGGAGCACAGCCGCAGGCGGGCGGCGTCCGAGGGGGAGAAGTCCCGCTGGGACTTATAGCGCAGTTCGTGCTCCAGGCTGGCCCACATATCCATGGCGATGGTCCGCAGCTGGATCTCCACCGGCAGATGCAGCGTCCCCTCGGAGATGACGATGGGCACGTCGCAGATCAGGTGCAGGCTCCGATAGCCGGATTCCTTGGGCTCCTTGATATAGTTGACCTCCCGGATGATCTTGAAATTCTCGTTCCGGGCCAGCAGACCGCGCAGGTAACAGATATCGTCCAGATAGTTGCAGATGACCCGCACCCCGGCCACGTCCTGGATATGGGCATAGATGTTGTCGATGGTGACCTCGAACCCCCGGCGCTTCAGCTTTTCCACGATGCTGTCCACGGTTTTGATGCGGTACTCGATGTGGTGGATGGGGGAATGGTCATACAGGCTGGCAAACTCCTCGTCCAGGATCTCCAGCTGGGTGACGGCAACCTTCAGGGCGCTGCGGTACAGGTGGTTCACCCGCACCATGCCTTGGGCCAGCTCCTGCTGTTCCGGCGTACCCCCCTGGGGGATATGGATGTCCTTGAGCCGGATGGTGCCGCTTTTTTCGATCATCATGAAAAAACTGCGCCTCCTCGTTATTGGTTCTCTTATTGTTATGATTATAACATACAGCTATGACGGGTGTGTGAATAAATTGCAAAATTCGCCGTAGAAAAATCCGCCCCTTTTTCGTCATTTCGCCAAAGAACCCCATTTGCAACGGGGGCGTTTTTGTGGTATCATAGGAAAAGCGAAAGGGGGGACGGCGGATGCACGTCCGGGAGCATTTGCGCACGGTGGGCCGCCACCGGCGTCTGGTGCGGCACTACTGCCTGCGGCTGGGGCTGGTGTGGCAGGGCCTGACCCATGATCTGAGCAAATACAGTCCCACGGAGTTCTGGCGCAGCGCCAAATACTACCAGGGGTACCGCAGTCCCAACGACCAGGAGCGCAAGGAAAACGGCGTCAGCCTGTCGTGGCTGCACCATAAGGGCCGCAACCGCCACCACTTTGAGTATTGGATCGACTATTGCCTGCGGCCCGACGGCAGTGTGTACATGGGCGGGTGCAAGATGCCCAAGCGGTATGTGGCGGAGAAACGATTCCTACAAGAATAGCGCATACCGTAAGCTTTAACGCCTCACGCACATGGAACATAATGTATTTCGAATCTTTTGCTGCAAGTAAAGCGATAATGATTCCGATCGTGCCGAGCAGATATGGAAGCATTGCGAATACCTTATGCTCCGAGATATCCTGCGGCGTAAACTCTGCAGTATGATCCTTTGGATCTACATACGGAGCACCGTAAGGCGGCATTCCGTTACCGGCATAATTCTGCTGATATCCCTGATTGTTAAACTGTGGATTTCCCTGCGCGTTAAACTGTGGGTTACCCTGCGCATTGAACTGCGGATTAGGATTACCCTGATTCTGATTGTCTCCCTGCGGAGCAGCTCCCTCTGGTTGAGAATAGTTCTGCTGATTATTTCCACCCAGCGCAGCACCACACTTTGTACAGAATGCGCTGCCGTCTGTTACTTCACTTTGGCATTTTGGACATATCATGTTTTCTTCCTCCTCAAATGGTGTAATTTGTTTACTCATTATTGTAATGATTCCACCTTTCCATGTCAATGAAGAAACCTTTTCGTTTCCTTAAGATTCTTTTAACTTGCTTTAAGGTTCATATTGTACACTAAATCCATCAAAGGAGGAATTTATCATTATGCTAAATACTATATTTGATACCATTTTTATAACAACAAACGAATCGACATCCATCGCGCAGTTTCTACTGTGCATCGCAGTATCCTTACTGCTCGGATTCTTTTTTGCGACCGTATACCGTTACAAAAATCATGCCACCCAGAGTTTCCTGATCACACTCGCATTACTACCCGCAACCGTCTGCGCCATCATCCTAATGGTGAATGGTAATGTTGGTGCCGGCGTGGCGGTAGCTGGCGCTTTTTCCCTGCCTACTTTTTTTGCAAATATAAAGAAAAATACAATAAGTTTTCATTATATTTTCTTACTGTCCGAGTGTGAGCATCGTATTGATGCAGCGACCGGCTTCTTTCATAACCTTCTCATCCAACGCAATTTCTTCTCCGCCATCTCCGAGCAGACAGTGATATACATCACCAAGTGTGGTCAGTTTCATATTGTGGCAGACACAATCCTTGGACAACGGATAGAATTTCTTATCCGGGCACTCATACTGCAGATGCTGAACAATGCTGTTCTCCGTTCCGATAATGAATTCCTTCGCATCGCTTTTCCTGGCGTAATCCATGATACCGGTAGTTGATCCACGGAAATCCGCTTTTTCCGATACTTCCGGAAGACACTCCGGGTGTACAAGAAGAAGCGCATCCGGATGAGCTTTCCTTGCTTTCTCCACATCACGGACCGACATGCGCACATGGGTCGGGCAGCCTCCCTGAAGCAGCTTGATGTTCTTCTCCGGCACCTGGTCAGCAACCCATTTTCCAAGGTTGCAGTCCGGAATAAATAAGATGTTTTTGTTTTCAATGTTGCGCACGATCTGCACTGCGGAAGAGGAAGTCACGCACACATCGCAGATGGTTTTCAATTCGGATGTTGTGTTAATGTAAGCAACCACCGTATAATCCGGATACATCTGCTTGACACCGGAGATCAGTTCCACGTCCATCTGCTCCGCCATCGGACAGCCCGCCTGTGCATTGGACAAGATTACCTTCTTCTCCGGCGAAAGGATCTTACAGGTCTCCGCCATAAAACGCACACCACACATAAGAACGGTTTTGTTCGTTGCCTGCGCCGCCTGTTTGCTGAGTCCATAGGAATCACCAACATAATCGGCAACCTCCCAGATATCATGACTCTGGTATGCATGTGCAAGAATGCACACATCCTTCTCCTTTTTTAACCGGATGATCTCATCCTGTAATTCTCTTGTTGTAAACATAATTTTGCTCCCATCATAAATGCCAGCCTCACAGTTGGCACAATCTCTCTTTCTACTGCCTTCCGAAAAAAGCGTTATCCCTAGTATACCCACTGTCTATTCTAGTGTCAAGACAGTAAACAAAATATAAAACAACTCTTATCGCACACAACAAAAAATCCGGCAGATCTCCTATTTTCAAAGGAGTCCACCGGACTTTATTCCTGTCTTATCTAATTTTGAAACCACGGAAACTTGTGGAATGGAATGATCACCTTAACCTCACACTTGATGTCATCATAGGAAATATAAGGATTCTCCCAATAGCGCGCGTCAAGTGATACCTCACGATTATCACCAAGCAGGAACACACATCCCTCCGGCACCGTAAACGTCTCGTCACACTCCGTCAAAACATCATCCGCAAGATACGCAGATTCATCGAGCGGATCACCATCAATATATACATGATCATTCACAAACGAAACGGTCTCACCCGGAAGTCCGATCACACGTTTTACCATGATCGTATCCTCTTCCGCCTGGTAGAAATTAATAATATCGCCTCGTTGCGGAGCCTCACTTGTATATGCATTACGATCTCCGATCGTCCAATCATGCACCATGATGGTCGGCTCCATACTCTCCGACGGGATGCGTGCCATCATCAAAAAGAAGTGGAATGTAATATAGATTGCAACGAGGATTGCTCCGTAGATACCCCAGCCGAAAAGAGTTTTCCTGCGGCTTGGTGCTTTGTTTTCATCCTTCACCAGGCTCCCATCCTTCTCCTTGGCATCTGAAGCTTCTGTGTTTGCCTCTGCTGCATTTCTATCCTCAACAGATGTGTCCTCTGTCGTATTTGTTTCTTCATTCAGATCCTCTATATTGATATTCTGCTCTGCCATATCTGCACCTGTTCTTTCTCATGATTTTCTAATTATATCATTTCTCTTTGTGCATGACAATTTATAAAAATTATAAATTCTCTTCCAGCAGAAGCACATCCCACTTCTTTAATTTCATTCCTGTTTCTGTCATCTTACCGTTTATCATGTCCTTCTTGCCGGCAAGACTCTCCGGCAGTACCTGCTCCTCATCGGTAAAATTCATAACATAATAGAAGCGTGTGGTATCACTGACTCTTGTTACAACTTCAAGCCCGGTCTGCTCCGGAATCACCGGATGAACGCCTGCCTCACTGACCGCCTGATCCAGGATCTTAGCAAGACCGTCCTCCTCGAACATCGTTGCAATATAGTATGTCTTGCCTTTTCCATAGGAATTTCTGGAAGCAGCTGGCATGCCTGCATAGAAATCGTCCTCATAAGATGCCAGAGCCTCAGCGCCCTCCAGATGCATCAGGTCGCACAACAGACCGCATTCTGCCTCACTTCCGTCCGCAAACTTGGCTTTGTTCTTCTGCTCCGGAGCGAGTGCATCAATTTCCTCGACCCACACGCCTGCCATCTCACGAAGCGGTCCCGGATATCCGCCAAGATAGACGTTGTCCGACTGTCCAACGATTCCGCTCATGTAAGTCGTGATAAGGACTCCGCCATTCTTCACGAAGCTTTCTAATGCTTCCTTCATGCCTTCTTTTACCATGTAAAGCACCGGAGCCACAACAATCTTGTATTTGGAGAAATCCGCGTCCACCGGGATCATATCCACACCAATATTTCTCTTGTAGAAATATTCATAGTAATGGTGAATCTGCTCCACATATTTCAGATCCTCGGAAGGTCCGCTCGTGTACTCAAGCGCCCAATAATTATCCCAATCGAAGATAACGCCGACTTTTGATTCATTTCTGGATCCAAGTGTGCGGTCACCGAAGCTTTCCAGTTCTGCACCAAGCTGTGCCACCTCACGGAAAACGCGAGTGTTCTCATCGCCCACATGCGCAATGACAGCACCGTGGAATTTCTCGCATCCACCCACGCTTCTTCGCAGCTGGAAAAACTGGATTGTATCCGCTCCGTGTGCCAGTGTCTGGTAGCTCTGCGCACGCATCTGTCCCGGTCGCTTCAGCGAATTGTACTTCTGCCAGTTCTGCTGGCTCGGGGTCTGTTCCATCAGCATGAAAGGTTCATCCTTAAGGCCTCGCATCAGATCATGTGTCATTGCGATGCTGCTCCAAGGAGTATCATATGCCGGATAATTATCCCACGATACAACATCCATCTCTTTCGCCCATTTAAAGTAATCAAGCCCATTGAAAGTTCCCATCAGATTGGTTGTAATAAATGCATCCGGCTTCACACTACGGATCGCATCGCGCTCCATCTTGAAGCACTCCAACTGACTGTCCGAATAGAATCTACGATAATCAATGGATATTCCTGCAAAAGCCGTCTTCTCGGTTCCGATTCCGTCGCCTAACGCATTCGGTGCCACAACATCATCCCAGTCATATACGGTATGTCCCCAGAATTCCATATTCCATGCCTCATTTAAGGCATCGATCGTCTTATACTTATCCTTTAACCACACGCGGAATGCTTTCTGGCAGTTCTCGCAGAAACACTCTCCACCATACTCATTGCTGATATGCCAGCAGGTCACATGCGGATTATCTGCATAACGCTCCGCAAGCTTGTGTGCCAGTTCACGCGCATAATGCTTAAACACGAGTGAATTCGGGCAGGCATTATGGCGCATGCCGAATTTGTGACGTCGTCCCTCATAGTCCGCAAACATAACCTCCGGATATTTGCGTACCATCCATCCCGGCAGAGCTGCTGTCGAGGTTGCAAAAACGATATCATAATTTTCTTTGGAAAGCATATCGACGATCTCATCCAGCTCGTCAAAATAATACTCATGCTCCGATGGCTGAATCTTCGCCCATGAAAAGACGTTGATCGTTGCAGTATTGATATGGGCATCTTTAAAAATGCGCATATCCTCCTTCCATACCTCCTTCGACCACTGATTGGGATTGTAATCTCCTCCGTAGAGGATTCTCTTAAAATTTGAACTCATGTTTTCCTCCTGTCTGCTTTATTATAATAATGGATTCTGAATATTCACTTATTATTACGGTTGCTTCTATTTGCTCCAATCATATACTATTTTTCATGCTTTTTATATAGCAGGATAAACCTGATAATATAACATTCCGAAACTATTTATTTTTCCTTTCTTCTATGCTAAGATACCTTGGTAAATATTGCGTCCCGCAATGACAAGGTCTGTTCGCGCACCGACTTGAAGGAGGTAGTCCTATGCCGATCTATTTCAACAACACACTGAATCATAACCCGTTCCAGTTTGATTCCATCGGGAACAACTGGACACAGGAAGCTGTACGAAGAACCCAAGGTTATCCGCAGTATCATTATCTGCAGACCGAGGAGGGCTGCGGAATTCTTGTGCTCGACAGCAAAGAATATCTACTACCGGAAGGACACGGAGTCCTGATCACGCCCCATATTCCGCATGCTTACCATTCTGCAACGGAAAGCGACTGGATCACATGTTTCGCAACCTTCGGTGGTTCTTTGGAGCCACAGTTATCCCATATCTTCGGGACGGAACGCATTCTCTTCACCGAGAAAGAACAGGCTGCGGAAATCAAAGCTGCCATCGACCGGAGTGTGACGCATTTTGAAACAGAACCTAATAATCTGCATCTGTTATCCTGCGACTGCTATTCACTTCTTCTTCATTTTTCAGGGGGATTTGTGAATTCAAATACGAGTGATCTTCCGTGGGAAAAATATGTGCATCCGGTTCTAAAACTGATTGAGGAACATTATATGGATGATCTGACGGCCGAGAAGTTATGCCGGGAAGTTTATGTGTCGCCACAATATCTGTCGCGTCTGTTTGTACGCTACCTCGGCTGCTCCGTGTATGAATATCTGACCAGTTACCGGATCACACGCGCCAAGGAATTGCTGCTCACTCACCGGGATCGCAAGATTCAGGAGATTGGACTTGATGTAGGTTATCCCGATGCCAGTCACTTTATCGTGATGTTCCGCAAATTTACCGGAATGACACCGTCCCAGTTCCGGAAACAATAAATTTTCTGTTTCATCCGATCAGTTCATCCACCGACACCTGCAATGCTTCCGCAAGCCGGACAAGTTCATGTACATCGGGCGCACGCCTTCCGGTTCTGTATCCGCTGATGGTTGTCGGTGCAACGGTCATCATGGTTGCAAGCTGCTGATTGGATATGTTCCTTGCAATCATGATCGTATTTAATTTGTAGCCGAACGGCTCATGTTTATATTGTGTGTGTGATTTCTTTTCCATAGATTGATTATAAATATAGTTGTCAAAAAAAGAAATCCATGTTTTTCAATTTGATAATCTCATTCTACATTCAATTCAAAATACAGATAATGAATCTACGTCCTGCTTATGATTCTGAATTGTTGCATCTATAAAAATCAAATCCATCCACCGTCCAGCGTGATGATCTGTCCGTTCAAATACGCATGACCGCTTGCAATCGAAAGTGCAAGTTCTGCTACTTCTTCCGGCCGTCCCATCCGTTCCGCCGGAATCTCTGCGATCAGTTCCACACGTTCTTCTTCCGAAAAGCACCGGTTCATATCCGTGTCGATCACGCCACAGGCGATCGCATTCACCGTAATCTGACTCGGTGCCAGTTCCTTGCCCAAAGCCCGTGTGAAGGAATTGATTCCGCCCTTGCAGGCAGAATACGCAACCTCACAGGAAGCGCCCACATTTCCCCAGACCGACGAGATATTAATGATTCTGCCGCGCTTATTATGCACCATCGACGGAACCACGCACCGGCAGGTAGAAAATACAGAGGTCAGATTCGTCGCAACGATCCGGTTCCAGTCCTCAATCGACATATCCGTAAGCAATCCAATGTATGAAATTCCAGCATTGTTGATCAGCACATCGATCGAGCCAAACGCCTCAAGTGTCGCATCGACCATCGTCTTGACAAACGCATAGTCTCCGACATCCCCGATACGCACCAACACCGTCGTATGATATTGTTCCTGCAGTCTCTGGACAAGTTCAATCAGCTTTCCTTCTGAATCTCTTTTAAAGTTTCCATCATCATCCAATTCATATGTTTTCGATGAATCAGCTTTCGAAAAAATGGGTGCTGATGTACAAGAAAAAACAGAACAATTCGATGGTATATACATATCTCTACAATGAAGTGCTCGCAGCTGGCAAAACGACGGATCCTTTATTTACGAGCGTGACAGCAGCTAATATCGTGGAAGGGCAGCTGGATGAAAAAGAGGTCGATATTCCGATCAATTATTATGCAATCCAGGCGCTGAATACCGGTGAGGGAAGTACGGCTGCCGAGCGGGCAGCAAAGGCCTGGGAGAAGTATGTAAATCAGAATAATGGGCAGAAGGGGCAGGTAACGGCACCGCAGTCGGAGCCGGAACAGACAGAAGCACCTGGAATTTAAGCAGTTTTCTGGGGGACAAAAGATGAAGAAAAAGACGAAACGGCTGTTTTTCCTTGCGGGTGCGGCCGGGTGTACGATGGCGGCAGCCATTTGGCTGCTGCCGGGAACTTCGGCGTATTTTACAGATCACGAGAGTGTCTGGAATCGTATGGTGTTCGGACATAATACAAGTACTATCGATGAAGAATTTCCGACACCGACGCCCGTACCGCCAGGGAAAAGTGTGGTAAAGAGAGTAAAAATCAGAAATGAAGGTTCCGTTGCCTGCTATATTCGTGCGGCACTTATATTCAGTGAACCAATTGAAGCGATTGAGGGACTTGATACGAAAAACTGGGTAAAAGGAGAAGATGACTACTATTATTACAAAAAACCGGTTTCAGAAGGCGAAAGCACGACGGAATTGTTTACCGGAATCCGCGTTGCAAAAGAAATGGAACAGAAAGAACTTGAGGTTTCGGTCTATGAGGAATCGGTGCAGATCCAGAAGGGGAATATGGTATTTCACGGCTATCGGGAGGCATGGGATGCTTATGAGAGAGGTGGTCAGACATGAAAGGAAAACGCGTCAGGATCGGATGTGCGGCGGCAAGCCTTCTGATGGGAATCAGCGGAACGTATGCATATTACCGGAGCAGTGTCGAGACCATTAACAAAATAGCTGTCGGAGATGTAAATATTGGAATCTGGGAATATGAGGAAGACGGGGATGGAGAAAAGAAGTA
>OGLN01002622.1_pt1 | contig 10801 bp, 5 predicted proteins | sample 1572641 | NCBI WGS metagenome assembly OGLN01 (sample SAMEA2581903, study PRJEB24529) | metagenome | biome: Human gut stool | place: China | collected 2011
CCGGCTTGATGGTTCGCTTGGTGAACATATCCGCCTTGCTTTTCAGATTGCCGTCCTCATCCACATTTTCCAGAGAACACAGGAGATAGTAGGAGGAATCGTCAGCAAATGCCTGACCATTGGCTCGATTATTGATAAGCCCGTTCTTTGCGGCAAACGCATCGTAGGCATCATTCAGTTCTGCCTGTTTCTGAGTAATCATTTCATCCGGGTAATCCTCAAGCTGATATTCGATCAGCTCGTTGACGATACCACGAAGTTCCACCATGCCCATCACACGGTCTTTTGCTTTCTCATTCAGGTCTACACGGCGCATCAGGGAGTTTTCACGGAAGTACACATTGCCATCCACCACGGTATAAGAGAAATTCTTTACATCCGGGGTTGCAGGAATGGTTTCGATTTCCTTACCCTTGTCAGCTTCGGGAAGCTCCACAGCCTGATAGGTTCCTTGGATGTGGGAAACTGCTTCTTTCAGAAGTTCGGACAGTTCCATGCCCTCAATGGGACGCACTGTAATGTCCATGCCGTAGGCGGTACTTTCTTCCACCGTATCGCCCAGAACCATTTCAGGATGAGCGACAAAGTAGCTGTTCATGGTGTGTCCTTCTTCGGTGCGGTCAAGGTTTACCCATTCCGGTACAATGTCAATCGGATGGTCACGCTTTTGCAGGAACAGGATGTCGGACACGACTTCCGTGCCTGCGTTTTTCTTAAAGGCATCGTTTGGCAGACGGATTGCACCAAGCAGTTCCGCCCTCTGCGCCATATATCGCCTTGCGTCAGAGTTCTTGGAATCCATGGTGTAACGGCTTGTCACAAAAGCGACCACACCACCGGGACGAACCTGATCCAAAGCCTTGGCAAAGAAATAGTTGTGAATGGAGAATCCCAGCTTGTCATACGGCTTGTCGGACACTTTGTAGTTGCCGAAAGGGACATTACCCACAGCCAGATCGTAAAAGTCTCGGCGGTCTGTCGTTTCAAAACCGGCTACTTTGATTTCTGCGTTGGGATAGAGCTTCTGAGCAATTCTGCCGGTGATGGAATCCAGTTCCACACCATACAAACGGCTGCTCTGCATTTCAGGAGGGAGCATACCAAAGAAGTTGCCGATACCCATAGCAGGCTCCAGAATATTTCCTGTTTCAAAGCCCATCTGTCCGACCGCATCGTAGATGGAGCGAATGACCGTAGGGCTGGTGTAATGTGCGTTCAGGGTGGAAGCTCTTGCCGCAGCATATTCATCTTCGGAAAGCAGGTTTTTCAGTGTCTGATACTCCTTCGCCCAATTTCCCTTGTCCGGGTCAAAGGCATCTGCCAGACCGCCCCAACCGACATAATTCGACAAAATCTCCTGTTCTTCGGTAGTGGCGTTCCTGTTCTCGCTTTCCAGTTTGAACAGAGTTTCAATGGCTGCGATGTTTCTTGCGAATTTCTGCTTCGGTCCACCTTCACCGATGTTGTCATCCGTGATGTGGAAGTTCACCGCAGGAACAGGTGGGATTTCTCTGGTGGTGATGGACTGCTCAAGCTGAGCGATAATGTCCATGACTTCGGCATTCTGCCATCCGTCCACCTGGGCATAATCCTGAATGATGGTGTCCTTTCCATCTACGCACTGTACGAAGTCCAGACTACCCGGCAGATCTCTGGTATTCATTGCACCCAGGGCTTTTCTCTGCGTGTCAGGAAGTGCATAGTAGGCTCGCAGGGCATCATCAAAGGAACTGTATTCCTTGATGTCCAGCGCACCCCGCTTCTGAATGTCCTCGGCAACATAAAAATGATCGATGAAGTGTTCCGGTTCCTGCTGTTCGGGTTCCGCACTGGCTCTGACCTGTGCGTGTGCCTTTTCGTCAGGGTAGTCCCCATAGATACGGATGCACTTATGCTCCTGCTGATCGTAAACGGCAGCACCATCGTACTTGAATCCGTCATCCTCCATGGTTCCGTCCACATAGCCCTGGGCAGCTTTTTCCGCTTCTTCCAGAGTGTAGTAGTCCAGTTTATCATCGAAGCCGTTTTCAAAGTGATGGTAGGCGGCAACCAGATAGCGGGGAGCCATGCGCTCCTCGTAGCTGTTAATCATCTCAGGTGTCAGCCATTCTGGTTTGTCGGGAATCATTTCATACAGCTCACGCATCTTGGCAATCTGTGCATGGCGGTTGCCTGCCCACAGATGCTTTTCGCTGTGCTGTCCTGCACCAAGGAAGTATTCGCAGTCCATACGCAGACGGTCTAACAGCTGATACTCAGGGGTGTAGTCCCTCGGTTCGGTTTTGCCCAGAAAATCCTCTGTAACGGGCTTTTCTTCGGTTTGGGCATCAACCCTTACCGCATGGTTTCTTTCGTCCTGAGAGAGCATACGCTCGAAATTCTCACGATTCTCGGCACGGAAGATGGGATAAGCAAGCGTAGGGTCACGCAGCTGAACTTCTCTGTCCGTGATCTGCTCCACACGGAAAGCTGTATCGTCCAGATATACCGTGTCACCGACCTGATAATTCCATTTCGGTTCCTCGGAAGCAGATGCTTCCACAACTTCGGCAGGCTCTGCCACAGGCGCTTCTGGCTGAACCGACTCCATCGCAGCTACGGACTGACGAACTTCCTCCAAATAGTCATTGGCAAGCCATTCGTCCGTGAAGTATTCCGTAACGCCTTCCGGGTCTACATAGTAGTCATCGGTCTGATTATCCCAGATCGCATACTCGCCATCCTCGGTATCAATCACTGCGAAACGGTCATAAACATCTTCCAACGGATCAGTTTTAGCTTCTTCGATAGCCTGTCGTTCCGCTTCTTCCTCCGGGCTGAGGTAGCGTCCCTTTCGTATCAGACCGTCGATTCTCTGCACCACCTGCGCCCAGGACATCTGCAATTTATCGCAACCGCTCTTGGTGTAAGCAACACCCTTGGCATCGTGATCCTGACCGCTGTGCGTTGCACCAGAGCAGGCATGGGAATGACCACCGGTTCCGTATTCATGCTTCAGGAAGTCCATCTTTTCCTTGGCAGAATGATTCTCCTGCCAGTAGTTATAAATACGGGCTTTACCACCGGAAAAGCCGCTTCCACGGGTCAAGTCTGCATTGACTTCATCATCCGTAATGAACTGGCGGACAAGGGGCATCTGCATCATATCGGTCTGATACTCACGCAAAGGCATATTCAACTCATACAGCTGTTTCTGAATGAGATTCAGCTTGTGATAGTGAAAACGAAGCAGATCGGGATTTTCCGCAAGGGTTTTTCTAAATTCCGAATACTGCTGTACCAAGGTTGCGTGGAAACGAGGGTCATCCAACTTTTCAGCCAAGTCTGCGGTTTCGTCAGGGAAACCACGAAACGGTTCCTGATGAAGAATTGCCAGATAGTTGCTGGAACGGGCTTCTTCACTCAAATCGTGATAAAGATGCCACAGGGATTCTGCCAACTTCTGACGCTCATATCCGGATGCTTCTACCAGTTCCACATTAGTTGCGAACCGACCATTTTCAAGCAGTTCTCCAATGCGCTCGGCAACCGTTTCCCAAGAAACGATCTGCGCTCTGGGGCTGTCAATGGCAGAGGAACCTTTGGCAAGGTGGATACCGTCCTCGGCATACCACGCACAGATATTCCCGCTATCTTCTTTCAGACCATAGCCGCCGTGATAGACCTGCTTTAAGGTCTGAACGATTTCTTCCAACGGCTTCTGCTTCATATATTCCAGCGCTACGACTTTTCGGGCTTCATCGGTATTGCTACCAAGCAGAAGGAAGTGGTCGATTTCTTCCTGGGCAAAAGAAAAAGCAGAGGGCGTAAAGCTCTCTGCTCGGTCGATAAAACTGATTTGTTCATTTTCGGAGAGGAAAAGGTTCAGACTCAGCTGTTGATAAGCTCCGTCATCACGACTTCCTCCGCCTGTGCTTTCAGGCTGTTCATGTGCTGCACCCACGCCATCTGCTGCGTTTCCTTGTCCGGTGCGGGGCTGTCCTTCAGGTACTGCTCCATCAGAAACTCCACTCTGGCTTTCGCTGTTTCCTCGATCTCCCACAGGTGCGGGAACAGGCTCTCCGTCAGAATCATGTCGTTCAGGAGCATCGGATTGTTCTGTTCCAAAAATGCTCGACGCATCCTGCCGTACTTGCCCAGAGGTTTCTCTCCCTCGTTCTCCAACTGAAGGTTCGGAATCTGATAATCTCCGGCCTGTCTGTAAGTCATCTCGCTCATAATCTGTACTCCTTTCGGTAGCTTTAATCTGCTCATGTTCTCCAATCGCTTTTTCGATTTCCTGAAACATCCTTGTGCTGATGGCATTCACCGCAGTACCAAGGGCATTTACCGTCTGTCTGGTGTTAAAATCAAACACCTTCTGGAAATCCTCATGCTCGAAGTAGTTGTCGGGACTTTCCACGAACCGGCAATACATCGTATAGGATACGCTGTTTGCCACCGCATTTTTGAAAGCTACTTCGATGTTGAGTTCATCATACTCCTCAAGGAAGCTGTTGGCAACGATGTCGAGGAACTGCTTTTTGTAATCGTCCCAATACTCAGCCGCCAGTGCGGATGCAATATCTTCAAGCTGTGCTTCCAGTACCCCGTCAGCGGCAACACCGAAGGTACGCTCCATCGCTTCCATGACATAGGAGCGGTTTTCAGGCGTCACCTCCCACGGTTTCAGTTCCGGGGAAGAACGGCGAACGCCGGTATCCGCCACATCAAACACATAGCGCAGATACGGTTTATCCCTGTTCATCACAAACAGAGCAATGCCGGTAGAGCCACGCTTTACATATCTGCGGTAATTTTCAGCGTTCCAGTCCTCATAGGGCTTGCAAAAGGTCGCATTGGGGCGCTGAGCATAAATCATCACCTGTTCCGGATAGGTGAACTCATAGTTGCGGGACATCGTTCTCAAAAACGAAGTCCAGTTATCTGTGTTCGAGGTGATTTTCCCAATCGTTTCTTTTGCTAATCCGGAATAAAATCGCTCTTTTGCGTTCATTGTATCCCTCCAATCCTATCAATCCGGATAAAGGTTCAGCTTCTCAAAGGCGGCATCGTCCATGGCTGAAACTTTACGGAGAACCGAGTCTGCCAAAGCAAAAAGCTCTGACTCGTCCTCCGAAAGCTGTTCCTTCATCAGTGTCAGTGCTTCACACAGCCCTGACCTTGTGCCAGGGCTGTAAAGCATCATCATGTTCCGCTCATCCTGTGTGAAATCCATCATTCAATCTCCCTTTCCGGGTGGCTCTTGGGCGGCTTATGGGAAACATCCGGCACGGGCTTTTCCTTTAACTGCTCCAACACCGAAGGACGTTCCTCTAATCCGGACGCTTTTCCGTTATTGATGATACCGTCAATCATCCCATAATCATCTTCCATTGCCATCTCTGCGTTTTTCAGGTAGTTTTCGGACTTCATAAAGTTTTCCAGCTTCTGAAACCCAACAGAATCTACATAGTGAAAGGATACCTCACCGACTACCTTTAAGGCTACGATGTCGCTGACCGACATACTGTGACCACGGAAATCATCCGGGTGGTCAATATTGAACTTTACATACAAATCTTCCAGCTGCCGATTCACATCCTCGGACATAGAAATGGAGCCATGATAGACCACCTCGTAACGGTCAATCTCAGGCTCCATTTCTTTCTTCTGAAGGTAGCTGTAATTTGCAAACATGAGCGGGATATTATCGTCTACATCTTCCCGCAGCTGAAGAATCGCATAGGAATCCGTGGGGCTTTCCAGAAAAGCAACCATTCTGTCATCCGGGGTGGTATTTCCGTGAACATCATCCCATTTTTCGTTTTTCATATCCGTGTCCTCCTTATCGTTCAGGCTCTTTGCGTTTGGGAGAGGGACTGGCAGGCGCAGCTTTTTCTGCGGCCTGTGCCAGTTTTTCCATGACCGACTCACGCTTCGGAGAGTCGAGCTTATCCAGCTGACTTTTCAGCACTTTGGCAACCTCAACCGCAGTTTCCTCACGGGCTTCTTCAATGGCTGTATTCAGGAACTCACGATACGGAGCCGTATTACCAGCGGCAAGATCTGCCTTGATTTCTTGGATATGCGCCTGCACATCATCGACCTGATCCATATATTCATAGGGGTCGAAGTTCTCTGCAAAACGGTCGAGCTTAAAAGCAAGCTCAGCGATAGGGTCATTGACCACCACCGCCTGTCTGCCGACTTCAAAAGCCTGCTCCATGACATCCTCATAGAACATTGCCCGCAGTTCCCGGCGCTCCAGCCCGAAGGATTCCAGAATATCCCGGCGGACTTCGAGCATGGACAGTTCAGGGTTATCAACCTGACCGCCATCAATCTCGTTGTAGTTTTCATCCAACAGGGTGTAGTCGTAACCATCTTCGCAGGTCTGCACCGCAAGGATTCTATCCTTTCCGACCTTCCATGCGGCTTCATCGCCCATAATCTCAGGCTCCGGCATATAGCTTGCGCCGTTGCGCTCCATAATTTCTGCAAACTGGCAGATATGAAACACATTGTATCCGATCTGCGTATGATACTCGTCAATGAAGGTGCAGGGCTTCACAACCATTTCATCCGGGTAGTGAATCTGCACACAGCTGCCATCGGGGATATGAAACAAATCCTTATAATGGCTGTCGATAAATCGGATTTCCTTACCATCCGGGTTGTACTCATTTGTCATTTGCGCTTTCCTCCATTTTCAAATTCCATACTGAACTTCGTTTTGCCATCATCTGATACCTCCATAAAGACGGTGGCATCAAAGGTGTTGCCCGTTCTTTCGGACTTGCAATTCTTGAGCTTTACCTTGCCGGAACCAAGCAATTTCTGCGCCGTGGCAGAAGTCATGCTCTTGCCGATGCTCGCAAAGTAGCGATTGTTTTTCCAGAGGGCAAATTTGCAAGCTCTGTTGGAACAGAAAAATGCCTTGGCTTTGTCCTCTACAGCACTGCCGCAGAGCGGGCATTTGCCGATAGAATTGGCTTCTTTCGACATCATAACCTCGGAATCACGGATTACTTCATAGTTCTGAATCAGACCGGCAATCACATCTTTGATCTCGTCCATAAAGTCCTCGCTGGCATATTCGCCTTTCTCAATGAGCAACAATTTTTCTTCCCAATCCGCCGTCATGGATGGGGACTGAATCTGTTCCGGCATGACTGTTACCAGAGCCGTACCCTTGTGGGTCGGAATCAGGTGTTTGGTTTTCTTATCACCCTTACGCTCCAGAAAACCGATGCGAACCAGCTTCTCAATGATACCGGCACGGGTCGCAGGCGTTCCCAAACCTTTGCGCTCCACCTCATCAGGCATTTCGTCCGCACCGGCAGTTTCCATAGCAGAAAGCAGAGTATCCTCGGTAAAGTGTTTAGGGGGAGATGTTTTCCCTTCCTTGATTTCCGTGCCGCTGACGGTCATTTCGTCACCAACGGAAACAGAAGGGAGTGTCTGCACGTTTTCGTCGGATTTTGTCGAATCATTTTTCTGAACCAGAGCTTTCCATCCATCCTGCACAACAGTTTTGCCTTTGGTGGAAAACACGGTACCGCCACAGTCCAGCTCAATAACTGTCTCTGCGTATCGGTGCGGATCGCCAACAGCTACGCACAACCGATTCGAGATCAGTTGCAAAATTGCAAGTTCACCCTTGGGAAGTTCGCTCAGATTGCATTTCTGCAATTCTCTGGTCGGAATGATGGCATGGTGATCTGTGACCTTTTTGTTATTCACAACCTGCTCTGCATGAACTGGTATGTTATCCACATCCTCCACGGGGAATGTGTGGAAAGCCAGCTTTACGAGGTCGGTCAGGCTATGTGCCATATCTTCCGTCAGAAACCTGCTGTCGGTACGGGGATAAGTGACCAGTTTCTTTTCATAGAGGTTCTGCGTGTAGTCCAAGGTCTGCTGTGCCGTGTAGCCAAGCACACGGTTGGCTTCTCTCTGTAAACTGGTCAGGTCATAGAGCGCAGGCGGCTTTTCTGTTTTCTCCTTACATTCAGCTTTCTGAACGATTGCCACCGAACAGCTTTGTTTGACAGCTTCGGCTGCTGCCTTGGTTTTGAAGCGTTCGCTTGCAGCCGTAAAACCATCCAATCCAATCTGAACTGTGTAGAACAGTTCAGGCTTGAATGCGGAAATGGCAGCTTCTCGCATAACAGCCATAGCAAGGGTAGGGGTCATAACACGACCAACATTCAGGGTCTGCCCGTAAAGGGTCGAAAAAAGTCGAGTAGCGTTAATACCAACAATCCAGTCGGCTCGTTCTCGACACAGTGCTGCTTCATACAAAGCATCATATTCCGTTCCAGACCTGAGATTTTCAAAGCCCTCCTTGATTGCTACATCTTCCATCGAGGAAATCCAAAGCCGCTCAAACGGCTTTCTGCACCCGGCTTTGTGGTACACCAACCGAAAGATCAGCTCGCCCTCACGACCGGCATCTGTTGCACACACAAGACTCGCAACATCTTCTCTGGCCATGAGCTTTTTCAGAATCCCAAACTGTTTTTTCGTACCGGCAGAAACCTCATACTGCCAGTCCATCGGGAAGATAGGAAGGTCTGCATAAGCCCATTTGCTGTACTTCGCATCATAGACTTCCGGCTGTGCCAGCTCCACCAAATGCCCTACACACCAGCTGACCACATATCCGTTTCCCTCTAAGTAGCCATCCTCACGCTTGGCAGCACCTAACACTTTGGCAATACTCTGTGCAACCGAAGGCTTTTCAGCCAAAACTAATTTCATTTGCATCTGCTCCTTTCACAAAAAAATAAGCAGCCACACACCGTAGTGCATGACTGCTATGTAAAAAGTTCGGAAAGGATTTTTGCAACCTGATACAATTTTCTGTTCTACAATCTCCGTCATAATAAAAATATCTCCATCATTTCAAAAGAGAATGACGGAGATATTTCACCTTGCTTATTCTTGTAGCAACCAATCGGCTATATCGTGAATTTCGATTCCTTCATAGCTATATTGGGGATGTTTGGTTCTGGCAATAATCATTTTCGGATAAGCGTCTCGAATCTGAAGCAGAGGAGAGCATTCTCTCTCAAATGTTTCCTGCCCGGAAATGTTGTCGCTGACCTGAATATAAATCTTTTCGCTACCTCTCTGAGCAACAAAGTCGATTTCCTTTTGATAGAGCTTGCCGACATAGACATCATATCCACGGCGAAGAAGCTCGATACAAACAACGTTTTCATATACTCTGCCATAGTCTATATTTCTGCTTCCCAGTATTGCATATCGAATACCGCTGTCACACAAATAGAACTTTTCAGAGCTTTCAAGGTATTTCTTACCTCGGATGTCATATCTCTTAATATCATAAAATACAAAAGCATTGCACAAATACTTAATGTACTTGCCAACGGTTACATGATTGGTTGGATTTCTGGTCTGGCTGGCCAGCCTTTACATGGTGCGCCAGGTTCACTTTTCCCGTGGTATGCTCTGCATCTTCTTTGTGCTGAATGTGACACTGGAAACGATCGTAAGAAATCTGATCCACTATATCTTAAGCAATATGTGGAAACACGGCCGCAACCAGAAGCAGATTCTGATGGTCGGCTACAGCCGTGCGACTGAGGAATACATTGACCGGATCATTGCAAACCCGGAGTGGGGCTATCTCGTCCGCGGAATCCTCGATGACCATGTCAAAGCGGGAACGATGTACCGCGGTGTCAAGGTTCTTGGAAGAATCAACAATCTTTCAGTCATTCTGCCGGAAAACAAACTGGATGAAATTGCCATTACCCTTGGCCTGAACGAATACTTCCGCCTGGAGGAGATCGTTGCCATGTGTGAAAAATCCGGCGTACATACCCAGTTTGTGCCGGATTACCACAACATCATTCCGACAAAGCCGTACACAGAAGACCTGCAGGGACTTCCTGTCATCAATATCCGCTATGTGCCGCTGTCCAACACGTTCAACGCATTTGTGAAGCGCTGTATGGATGTGGTGGGATCGATTGTGTGTATCATCCTCTTTTCACCGGTGATGCTGCTGTCGGCAATCCTTGTCAAGGCGACATCGAAGGGACCGCTGATCTTTGCACAGGAGAGAGTGGGACTGCACAATAAGCCGTTTCAGATGTACAAGTTCCGCACCATGTATGTGCAGACGGAGGAGGAAGAACAGAAAGGCTGGACGAAGAAGAACGATCCGCGCGTCACAGGAGTCGGAAAGTTCTTGCGCAAGACAAGCCTGGACGAATTCCCACAGTTATTTAATGTGCTGAAGGGCGATATGAGTCTGGTGGGACCAAGACCCGAGCGTCCGCAGTATGTAGAGAAATTCCGGGAAGAGATCCCGAGATATATGATCAAGCATCAGGTGCGTCCGGGAATGACCGGCTGGGCTCAGGTCAACGGATACCGTGGAGACACGTCGATCCGCAAGCGCATTGAGCATGATCTGTACTACATCGAGAACTGGACACTGGGACTGGATGTCAAGATTCTGTTCCTCACGGTTTTCAAGGGATTTATCAATAAAAATGCATATTAGGAAATGGGGCACATAGCAGCAACGGGGCGCACAGCAGCAACCGGACACAGACAGGCGGCAGCGGACATCCGCAGAGGAAGCCGCTGACAAAAGAACAGAAGGCAGCGATCCGCAAGAAGAAGCGTCAGAAGAAGATTATTCTCGTTGTGGTTGAGATCCTGGTACTTCTGCTTCTGGCAGTTGTATTGTTTGCGGTAGTGAAGCTCTCCAAAATCGAGAAGGACACCTCCTTCAATGAGAGTGATCTGGAATTCAACGAAGGACTTTCTTCGGAATCCC
>OGLN01002623.1_pt1 | contig 10796 bp, 9 predicted proteins | sample 1572641 | NCBI WGS metagenome assembly OGLN01 (sample SAMEA2581903, study PRJEB24529) | metagenome | biome: Human gut stool | place: China | collected 2011
TTTGCGGGCAGACCCGCCGCCTGCAGCTCTGCTTCCAGTGCAGCGGCATCCTGCGGGGCCACAGCAAACAACAGGCCGCCGGAGGTCTGGGGATCAAACAGAATTTCCTCCATCGGGAAGGGTACTTTCTCAAACCGGACAAAGGGCCCGGTGTGGTTGCGGTTGCGCTGACCGGCAGCGGTGTACAGGCAGGCATCCGCGGCCTCCCACGCACCGGGCAGTATCGGCACTGCATGGGCATCGATGACACTGGAGAGTTTCTCCCCCATCATCTCGTGCAGATGGCCCAGAAAGCTGAACCCGGTCACATCCGTGGCGGCGTGCACCTCGTACCTGCGCGCGATCTCTGCCGCTGCTTTGTTCAGGGTGGTCATGGAACGGACTGCGGCTTCCATCTGTTCCGGCGCGGCTTCGCCCACCCGGTTGGCGGTGCAGATCAGCCCCACGCCAAGCGCTTTGGTCAGAAGAAGTTTGTCGCCCGGGCGGCCGGTATCGTTGGCCGTCAGGCGGTGCGGATCTACCAGGCCTGTCACCGACAGGCCGTACTTCACACCGGTATCGGCAATGGAGTGCCCACCCACCAGCATGCCCCCGGCTTCGGCCACCTTTTCGGCACCGCCGCGCAGGATCTCCCCCAGCACGTTCAGATCCATGCTCTCGGGGAAGCAGACAAGATTCAGTGCCGTTTTGACCTCACCGCCCATGGCGTAGACATCGCTCAGGGCATTGGCCGCGGCGATCTGCCCGAAGGTATAGGGGTCATCGACCATCGGCGGGAAGAAATCCACCGTCTGCACCAGGGCAATATCCTCGGTAATGCGGTAGACGGCAGCATCGTCCCGGCTGTCGTAGCCAACCAGAAGGTCGGGGTCTTTTTCGCCCCGGGGCAGCTTTTCCAGTATGCGGCTCAGTACCCCGGCACCCAGCTTTGCGGTGCATCCGCCGCCGGTGCAGAATACAATAGGGCCCTGTTCTGCCATTTCATGCACGCTCCCTTTCATCAAAATAAGTCAACACGCCCTGCACATCATATTTTTTGCGCAGGAGCGCAAGGGTCTGTTCTCCGGCAGCAATGCGGGCGGGGTCATCCGCCTGATTGAGCACCACAGAAAAACGGCGGTCCCCCACCAGTTTTCGTCCCCCCTGCTCACTGGCCAGCAGCCTTGCCAGCAGCTCCGGGGTCAGAAGCGTTTCGGGGGCAGCGCCCAGCAGGGCGCAGGCCTGCTCCAGCCGGAAGCAGACCTCCCGCAGAGGTCTGCCCAGTGCGGACAACCCGGCCACGGCCAGCACGATATCGCTTTCCGGCAGCAGCACCGGTTCATGGGCCGCCGGGGCCTTGCAGGGCATCCGTTTTGCACCGTCCGCTTCCAGAAGAACAATATCCGCCTGTGCCATCCAGCAGGTCAGCTGTTCCAGCGGCAGGGCGGTCAGCTTGCCCTGCTCTGCCGGGACACCGACCACGGCATATTGCCCTGCCGCCCAGAGGGCCGCAAGGGCAGCCTCATCTGCGGCATAATGTGCCCCGGGCTGCCGGATGTGGGTGGTGGTGCTCACCAGCACCCGCCAGCCTTTGGCGGCACAATGACGGGCAAAGGCATAGAGCAGGGTGGTCTTTCCGCCGCCGCCCACCAGCGAGACCACATGGCCCTTTTCAGCCAGAAACGGAAATTGTGTTTCCAAAAGCATCAGCGGTTTTCTTCCACCGCCATGGCGACCTGCTCCGGGGTGATGGGCAGCTCGTAGAAGCGGGTGCCGATGGCATTGTAGATGGCATCCGCGATGGCGGGCAGCGGGGTATTGATGACCACCTCACCGATGGATTTTGCACCAAACGGGCCGTTGGGCTCATAGCTGCTCTCAAACTCCACCCGGATGTGGCCGATGTCCACACGGGCGGGGATCTTATACTGCATAAAGGAATTTTCCATCGGCCAGCCCTTGGCATCGTAGGTGATGTTCTCGGTCAGGGCCATGCCGATGCCCTGCAGGATGCCGCCCTCGGTCTGCACACGGGTCAGGTTGGGGTTGATGGGGGTGCCGCAGTCCACGCAGGCGGCATAATCCACCACCTTGACCTCACCGGTCTCCTTATCCAGCTCAATTTCAGCTGCGCCGACCATGTAGGGCGGGGGCGAAAGGGGCGAGGTGTGGGTCTCGGTGATCTCCAGCGGCACCATGTGGCCGAACTGGGAGGCGAATGCCACCTCAGAGAGAGAGACCCTCTTCTCCGGGTCTGCGTTCAGGGAGACGAACTTGCCGTCAAAATCCACGGCATCTTCGGTCGTCTGGAGCAGCTCCGCGCCCAGCTTGCAGATCTGGCCGCGCAGCCGCAGGGCACACTTCTCCACTGCCTTGCCGGTGACATAGGTGGTAGAGGAAGCGTAGGAGCCGGAGTCATAGGGCGAGGTGTCGGTATCCGCGCCAAAGACGGTGATATTGTCCAGGTCACAGTCCAGCACCTCGGCGGCGATCTGAGCCAGCGTGGTGTCACAGCCGGTGCCCATATCGGCCGCGCCGATGATGAGGGAGTAGAACCCGTCATCGTTTACCTTGAGGGTTGCACTGCCCACGTCCATGCCGGAAATGCCGGAGCCCTGCATGGCCATGCCCATGCCCACGGCGCGCACCTTGCCATTGCCAAGGTCGCGCACAGGGTACTTGTTGTCCCAGTCGATCATCTCGTGGACTTTTTTCAGGCAGCGGTCCAGCGCGCAGCTGGTGTTCACAGCGCCGTAATAGGCAGGCATCACATCGCCCTCTTTGACGATGTTCATTTCACGGATCTTGAAAGGGTCCATGTGAAGTCTGGCAGCCAGCTCGTTGACGGCAGATTCCACCGCAAACAGGCCCTGGGTCGCACCATAGCCGCGGTACGCACCGGCAGACATATGGTTGGTGTAGACCACGTCGCTGACAAAACGGAAGGCTTCGGCCTTGCCGTACAGCGGGATGGACTTGTGACCGGAAAGGCCCACCGTTGTGGGGCCGTGCTCACCATAAGCACCGGTGTTGGACAGGGTGTAGAGGTCGATGCCCTTCACGATGCCGTCCTTGGTGGCACCCAGACGGACGTGCATTTCCATCTCGTGACGGGGCGAGGATGCGGTCTGGCTCTCTTCACGGGTGAAGATCAGCTTACAGGGCTTCTTGGTCTTCCAGGTAACAAAGGCCGGATAGATGGCCGAGACCGCCGTCTGCTTGGCACCAAAGCCGCCGCCGATACGGGGCTTGATGACGCGGATCATGGATTTGGGAATGTGCAGGGCGTTTGCCACATTGCGGCGGGTGTGGAACACGATCTGGGTCGAGCTGAGGATGTTCAGCCGTCCGTACAGGTCCATCCAGCAGCAGGTGCGGAAGGTCTCCATCATGGCCTGCTGGCAGGCCTTGGTGTGGTAGACACGGTCGATGACAACATCGCACTTTGCCAGCACGGCATCGATGTCGCCGTCGCCGCACGCATCGTGGGCACAGAGGTTGCGCTTGTTGTCGGCACCCACGGGACTCAGGCTCTCCCAGTTGTCCTCCGGGTGGACAAGGATGGGGTTGTCCTTCGCAGTGTGGAAATCCAGCACCGGCTCCAGCACCTGATACTCCACCTTGATGAGCTTCATGGCTTTCTCGACACACTTCTCATCCTTGCCCACCACAATGGCCACCACGTCCCCCACAAAGCGGACGTGGCGGTCGATGACCAGGCGGTCGTAGGGGCTGGCTTCGGGGTAGGTCTGGCCGGCCTGCGTGTAGCGGCGGGCGTTCTGGTCCACGTCCTCCCAGGTGAAGATGGCCTCGATGCCGGGCACCTTTTTGGCCACGGACGTGTCGATGCGCTCCACCATGGCGTTGGCATGGGGCGAACGGTACAGCTTGACGATCAGGCAGTCTGCCGGGGCCAGATCATCCATGTAAACGGGCTTGCCGGTCACAAGCTGCATGGCATCCTTTTTGCGGAATGCTTTGTTGACGTTTTTCATTCGGCACCCTCCTGTTTTGCTTTTTTCCAGGCGAGGAAATTCTGGATGCCCCGGAGCTGGCCCTCGTAGCCGGAGCAGCGGCAGAGGTTGCCCGCGAGATATTCCTTGATCTCGTCCTCAGTGGGGTATTCCTTTTCCCGGAAGAGGGCGAGAGCGTTCATAATAAAGCCCGGGTTGCAGAAGCCGCACTGCTCCGCACCCTGATCGGCGATAAAAGCACCGAACTCAGCAGCCTCCTCCTGCAGGCCCTCCAGCGTGGTCACCCTGTGGCCGTCGGCACGGGCTGCCAGCACAGAGCAGGACAGCACCGGCACATCGTCCAGAAAGACGGTGCACAGGCCGCAGTTGGAGGTCTCACAGCCGCGCTTGACACTGTAACAGCCGTGTGCGCGGACAAAATCGATGAGCAGGGTGTCCGGTGCGGCCTCTGCCGTGACTTTGGTTCCGTTCAGAATAATATTCACCTGCATCTTGTCTCACCTGTTCCCTTCCAATTTCAGCACAGCGCGCTTGACCAGCACCCCGGCCAGATGATTGCGGTATTCCGCACTGCCGCGCATGTTGCTCTCCGTCCGGATGTTTGCCCGCACCTCAGCGGCAAAGCGGGCGGCGGTCAGCTCCGGCGTTTCGACGGCATTGGGCTGCAGGGTATATAGCACTGCCTTGCCGGGCCGGGCACCAATGGCGACCCGGAAGCCCCCGGCTGTTTTCGCGGCGGCACAGGTCAGCACCGGGAAATCCGTCTGGCTGTTGCGCACCGACTGATAGCAGAATGCTGCCTGCTCTTTCGGCACGATGACCCGCACTAGGATATCCCTGTCGTACGGGCGCTGAGCATACTCCGAAAGCGGCACGATGCCGCCCTTGTAGAGCTCCACCGAAGCGTTCAGGGCCAGGAACATGGTCAGAACATCGGAAAAGCCAAAACGGCTGTAAATGCTGCCGCCCACGGTGGCAAGGCTGCGCAGCTGCACACCCACAATGTGGCGCACAGATTCCCGCACAGCACCCTCCGTGTAGGCATTGAGCCCCTCGTGGAGCTCGATCTGCCGCAGGGGCACCATGGCTCCGATGGAAAAGCTCTCGGCCGTTTCCTCAATTTTGTCCAGCCCAAGGCCCGACAGGTCGATGGCGGTGCCGACATTGATGTTCTCCATCTTGAGCCAGATCATGCCGCCGATGACCCGATTGTTTCGCTTCTGGTTGAGCTGCCAGGCTTCCTCGAGGCTTTCGGCCCGTTTGTATTCCCGGATCGTCATCATACGCAGTACCTCTCTTTTTTCGATTGCTACTTTTATTTTATCACAAAATCCCTTATAATGCCACTGGAAAGACTGCCGCAGATCCGGCAGATTCAGGAGGAATGATTTTATGGCAGAGTTGTGCAGAAAAAACGCCCACCCTCCGGTGGGATGCGTTATCATGGCATCGGGGCTGGCCCGGCGGTTCGGCTCCAACAAGCTGCTGGCCGATTTCAGGGGCCGCCCCCTGCTCTGCCGGGCGCTGGAGGTCACCGCCACCCCCGCCCTTGCTGCCCGGGTGGTCGTGACCCGCTCTGCCGGGGTAAAGGCCCTGTGTGACGCACAGGCCGTTCCCTGCCTGCTCCACAGCCTGCCGGGCCGGAACGACACCGTTCGGCTGGGGCTGGAGGCGCTGCTGGAGCAATGCCCCGGTCTTGCAGGCTGCATCTTTCTGCCCGGAGATCAGCCACTGCTGCAGCGGGAGACGCTGGAAGCCCTGATCACTGCTTTTGCCCAGACACAAAAAGAAACAGAGCGGGCGATCTTCCGGCTGGGAGCCCGGGCCGCACATGGCCCGGACACCGTTGTCGGAAGTCCCGTTCTGTTTGGATGCGGATATTTTCCCGCTCTGCGCACCCTGCCCGAGGGTAAGGGCGGCAGTGTTGTGCTCAAGGCTCACCCTGAGCAGGTACAGATCGTTTACGCCCAGCGGCGGGAAGAACTGCTGGATGCAGATACGCCGGAAGCTCTGGAGGAGCTCTCCGCCATTGCAGCGCAATGGTGCGTCACCTGACAGGAGAGGCAAGGACACTTCTTGGCTCCCTTGTCAGGGGAGCTGTCACCGAAGGTGACTGAGAGGTTTATTCGGCCTTATCGTCCTTGGGCAGCAGTACGTTCAGCACAATGGCCACAAAGGCTGCAGGCACGATGCCGCTCTCGCCGCAGATCAACTGGAAGAACTGAGGGGTGTGTGCCAGGATGCTGGCATTTGCACCCATGCCGTAACCCACGCCCAGTGCAACGGAAACGATGGTCAGGGTGCGCGGGGTCATCTTTTCCTTGGTAATGAGCTGGATGCCGGACACCACGATGGAAGAGAACATCATCACGGCAGCACCGCCCAGAACGGCCTGCGGCATGATGGAGACCAGTGCGCCCAGCTTGGGGATCAGGCCGCAGAGGATCAGGAAGATGGCACCGGTGGCCAGTGCGCCGCGGTTGACGACCTTGGTCATGGAAACCAGGCCCACGTTCTGGCTGAAGGAGGTGTTGGGCAGAACGCCGAAGCAGGCGGCAAAGGAAGAGCCCAGGCCGTCGCAGATAACACCGCCGGACAGCTCCTTATCGGTGGCCTCACGGCTCATGCCGCCCTCCATCACGCCGGAGATATCGCCCACGGTCTCCACAGCAGTGACGATGAACATGATCAGCACGGGCAGGATGGCGCGCATATCAAAAATGATCTTGACAGGGACCAGCTTGGGGATGGCAAACCAGTCGGCCTGTGCCACCTTGCTCCAGTTCAGCACCCATGCCTTGGTGAACTCCACACCCTCGGCAGTGACACCGGTGGTGGGCAGGACAAAGCCCATGATGAAGGCTGCCAGATAGCCCGCCACAATGCCGATGAGGATGGAGGAGGAGCTCAGGAAGCCCGTGGTCCAATGCTTGAAGAACAGGATCACCACCAGCACGAACACGGCCAGCAGCAGGTTTTCCGCGGAACCGAAGTCCTTGGCTGCGTTGCCGCCGCCAAAGGAGTTGACACCCACGGAGATCAGGGACAGACCGATGGACAGCACCACCGTACCGGTGACCACCGAGGGGAAGAACTTGCGCAGGGGCTTGAGGAAGAAGCCCAGCACAGTCTCAAACAGGCCGCCCAGAATGGAAGCGCCCATGATGGCACCGTAGGCCAGCACGCCGCCGCCCATGGAAGCAGCCACACTGTTGAACACGCCCAGGAAGCCAGAGCTGGTGCCCATGATAATGGGGACCTGACCGCCCACAGGGCCGATGGAGAACAGCTGCACCAGCGTGACCACACCGGCCACGAACATGGCGTTCTGCAGCAGGCTGACCTGCAGGTCAGCAAACTCACCGCCTGCAAGGCCGCAGGCACTGGTGATGATAAGAAGCGGGGTCAGGTTGCCCACGAACATGGCAAATACATGCTGCAGGCCCAGCGGGATGGCCTGGCGAAGGGGCATCTTGGCATCAAACTGGTATGCACCCTTCTCCAACTCGATATTTTTGATCATAACTTCTCCTTTATCTAAAAGGCTTTTTTACACGACAAAAATTATTATAGCAGAGCCTTTCTCAAATTGGGAGAGGTCCGGGATGTTTTTTGTTCATTTTTAGTTCATAAGTCATACTTTAACTTTGAATTGTCCTTCTATGAAGCACAAAATTGGACAGATCAGCCCCCTGCTCCCGGCACCAGAAGCCTTTGAGGCGCATCAATGGCCGTGGTGCCCTCTGCAAGGTCGTTGGCGGCCAGCATCTGGGCCGGGGAGACATGGAACCGCCTGGCGATGGCAAACAGCTCCTCCCCTGCCTGTGCATAATAGATGCGCAGGCTGATCTCCGGGTCTGCCGGGGTCAACGGCTCTCCCAGCGCGATAGAGCCCACACAGGTATTTCCGCTCCGCTGTAGGATGGCTCCTTCTGCCTTGACGGAAAGGGTGACCTCCAGTGTGCCGTTTGCGCAGACACAGCGCAGGTCCTCGGCACGGAGCCAGCACTCCGGGATCAGCTCCGCGTCCGAGGGCAGCTCCCGCCCCAGCGGCAGGGCAAGCTCCAACACCTTTTCATAGCTTTCCAGCTCCGAAAGGCTGTTCTCCCCAAAGGCAGTCACAGTCACCCGGCTGGTCAGATCCCAGTTGTTTTCCCTGTATGCCAGCAGGGCCGGGCCAAAGGAGGCAAAGCAGGCCAGAATTTTAGCCCCAGCGTCCGGCAGAGGGCCGGAGCCGGTCAGGGTCACGGTCTCATCCAGGGTGCAGGCCAGCGATTCCGTCTGTACCGTCTGCGGGGTCTGTTCTGTCTCAAATTTCGTGGAGAAGGCATCCGCCACGCACTGCAGCTGGTAGGGCCTCCACGCCCGCAGGCGCAGCATCAGGTTGGCGGTCAGGCGGCTGGGTTCCTCCCCTTCTCCCTCCGTGAGCGTAAAGCCCACCGGCTCGGCCACGCAGAGGCAGCGGCAGTCCTCGCTCAGGCCGTCCACATCCAGCACCTGATTGAAGTTCAGGTTCACGCTCTGGCTTTGCAGTGCCGGGTCGCCCTCGGCACGCCAGGCGCAGGAAACGACCAGCACGCCCTTGGCAACGGCTTTCCCGTTCAGGAGCTTAAGGTCTCCGACAGAGGCATTGCCGCTGAGGTCCAAAACGGCGGCGGGCGGCGTGGGAAAGCGGATCTCGCCCTCGACCGTGACCAGCTTTTCCAGCACAGCAGCGCGCCGCACCCCGGAAAGGGTGACCAATTTCTGCTCCACCCCGCCATCCGAAAGGGCCGTGATGACATCCGTTTTGACCTGCGTATGCACCGATACCACCAGCCCATACGCGCCCCGCACCTCGATGCGGCGCGGGTTGACGGTGCGGCAGTTCAGATATTCGGTCTGGCCTTCCACCTGCACGGCCCATGCCGTGAAGACGAACTCCGGCAGGTCCAGCAGCTTGGTAAAGGGGAGCTTCTGCTCGGTCTGGCACAGGCCCGTTCCATCTTCCCCCTGATAATAGACCACACAGCGCAGATATCCCTCCAATTGCAGCTTGCCGGGCTGCAGCCGCTTTTGCAGCACCACCGGCCTGACAAAGCACTTGACCAGCTTGAACACCGGTGGCAGATAATCAGAGATCAGGATCTCTGTTTCCAGCGGCAGCTCTGCCTTGAGGGTACAGTTTGTCCCCGCCGCCGGCAGGGCATCCCGAAAGATCTTCAACTCCATGGTACGCGCTCCTTTCCTGTCCGCTCTTGGTGTCATTTTATTCCGGGAACAGGTGGGATAGAACGGAGCGCTTTTCCGGAGACGCAAAAGGCCGCCGCACAGCGTTTCCACTGCGCGGCGGCCTTATCACAATCAGGGTTCGGGGAAAATCAGGTGCTTATTCAGCAGCCTTGGCAGCCTCGATCTGCTTGATCAGCTCGGGAACGACCTTGAACAGATCGCCCACGATGCCGTAGTCAGCAACACCGAAGATGGGTGCGCTCTCGTTCTTGTTGACAGCGATGATGCACTCGGAATCCTGCATACCAGCGGTGTGCTGGATGGCACCGGAAATGCCCAGAGCAACATAGATCTTGGGGTGGACCGTCTTACCGGTCTGACCGACCTGATGGTCAGCGGTCATCCAGCCTGCGTCGGTAACGGCACGGGAAGCACCCACAACGCCGCCGCCCAGTGCAGCAGCCAGCTGCTCAGCCAGCTCGATGCCCTTGTTGACATCCTTGCTGATGCCGCGGCCAACGGAGACGATGACATCGGCACCGATCAGATCGACCAGCTTCTCAGCAGCCTTCTCGACGCTCAGGACCTCGGTCTTGATGTCGGCAGCGGACAGCTCGAAAGCGGGCTTCACGATCTGGCAGGCATCAGCCTTGGCCTGATCGAAGGGAGCCTTCTTCATAACGCCGGGACGCACGGTGGACATCTGGGGACGGAAGCGGGGGCAGATGATGGTAGCCATCAGATGGCCGCCGAATGCGGGACGGGTCATCTTCAGGTTGCGATCCTCATAATCGAACTTCTGCTTGGACAGGTCGATGGTGGAGCTTTCCTTCAGGAACTCGACATACTTTGCAGTGTCGATATCCAGATGGGTAGCATCGGCGGTCAGGCCGGTGTGCAGCGGCCGATGTTGGTTGCACCGATCAGCAGGACTTCGGGCTTATACTCGTTGACCATGTCGCACACGACCTTAGCGTATGCATCGGTGGTGTAGTCCTTCAGCAGGGGGCTGTCGATATAGTAAACGCGGTCTGCGCCGTAGCCGCCGAGAGCCTTGAGGTAGTCCTCGTTGACCTCGCTGCCCATCACAACGCCGCACAGCTCAACGCCAAGGTCGTTGGCCAGTTTGCGGCCTTCACTCAGCAGCTGATAGCTGATGGCCTGTACCTGGCCTTCGCGCTGTTCGCAGAATACCCACACGCCCTTGAAGGCGGCGGTGTCCATTGCATTGAATTCAGCCATTGTTCGTTTCTCCTTCCTCAAATCAGGTGCTTGTCGTTCAGGATGCCAACCAGCTGGGCAGCGTCCTCGACCTTCATGCCGGCGCCCTTGACCGGAGGAGCAAAGGACTTGTAAACGTTCGTCGGGGAGCCCTTCAGACCGATGGTATCGGTCTCGATGAGCGGATCGTCCTTCAGAGCGTTGTAATCAAAGACCTCAAGCGGCTTGTCGTAGCACTCGAAGATACCGGAAACGCTCATGTAACGCGGGGTGTTCAGCTCCTTGATGCAGGTCAGCAGGCAGGGGGTGTTCACCTTCAGCTCCATGTAGCCATCTTCAAGCTGGCGCTTGACGATCAGGGAGTTGCCGTCCTTCTTGATATCGGGAACATAGGTGACCTGGGGCAGGTGC
>OGLN01002625.1_pt1 | contig 10787 bp, 7 predicted proteins | sample 1572641 | NCBI WGS metagenome assembly OGLN01 (sample SAMEA2581903, study PRJEB24529) | metagenome | biome: Human gut stool | place: China | collected 2011
GGCCTTGACCACTGCGCACAGCGGCAGGGCACCGGCACGGGCCTTGACCGCGCGGAAATTATGGCGAAGGGCTTCGAGGTCGATCTCGGCCCAGACATGTTTTTCAAAGGGTTGGGTCTGCATCATGATTCATCCTTCTTTGCTGTTTGTATAAAGCTGCCGCGCCCGGTGTGAACGGGCCGCCAGCCGTCGATGCCGCTTTCCTGCAGGGCGTGCAGGGTCTTTTGCCGGAAGGCGTGGTCGGTGCGGCAGCGTTCCCGGACGAACTCTTTGGTCTGCTCGCGCACGGTCACGCCGTCGGCGGGGCAGCGGCTCTTGACGATGGGCAGGCCCTCCTCCCGCACGGCACACTGCACCTCGTATTCGGTGGCCAGCAGCATGGGGCGGATGAGGGTCAGGTCCCGCTGGGACAGGTAGGTGACCGGCGAAAAGCAGCCGATGCGGCCCTCCCGCCAGAGATTCATGTAAAAGGTCTCCACAGCATCGTCCAGATGGTGCCCCAGCGCCACCTTGTTGCAGCCCAGCTCCTGCGCGGCGGTGTGCAGGGCACCCCGGCGCAGCTTGGCGCACAGGGCGCAGGGGTTCTTTTCCTTGCGGTAGTCGAACACCACAGGGCCGATCTCGGTGCGGCGGATCTCATAGGGGATATCGTACTGGGCAAACAGCTCCTGCAATACGGTGTAATCCATGGGCCTGCCGCCGAACTGCGGGTCCAGCGTGACGGCCTGCACGGTGAAATCGAAGCCGATGTACCTGCGCAGCTCGGCAAGGCCGATGGTCAGGGCCACGCTGTCCTTGCCGCCGGAAGCGCCCACCATCACCCGGTCGCCCGGGGCGATCATCTCATAATCCTGCACCGCCTTGCGCATCAGGCCGCACAGGCGCTGCATTGCACGGGACTGGCTCATGACAGGGTCACGCTTTCCACAAGGTTCACCACGTCGTTGATGGACGCAAGCTTTGTCAGCGCGGAGACATACACCACGTCACCGCTGGGGTAGGTGATGGTAGCCAGCACGGCGTAATAGGTCTGGATGTCGCAGCGCACGGCTTCCACCTCGGCCCCGTCCACGGTCAGGTTGACCTTGCGGGGTTTGATGACGCCGTAAGCCTGCTTGAGGTCTTTTTCCGAAGCGCCAATGAAGTCCTCGTAGGTGTCGGCGGTGCCGCGCTGCAGCAGCACGGCCTCGTAGTCCTCGCCGTCCGAGGTGTCGGCGGTGGCCACTTCCAGCACGGTGCCGAGGGTGTCGTCCTCGGTCATCTGGCAGACAGACCAGATGGAACTGTCGTAGTAGACCGAGATGCCGTTGGAGCCAGTATAGCGGGTGTCGGGGTTTGCAGGCACGCTGCGGTTGACCAGCAGCGTTAAAATAATGTAGGCGATGATGCCCAGCCCCACGAAAATGCCCATGGCGGTGAGCAGTTTAGAGGTGGTGTTTGGCGGCCACGACAATTTCCGAGAGCCGATGGTGGTGGAAGCCGACGAATTCATCGCCGTGAAAGGCTTCAAAGCAAAAGGTAAGCGCCTGACCACCTATACTATAGAAACCATCAACGAGCTGGAGCCTACCCGTCAACCGGAACCCTCGCAGAAAACCGAAGAGCAGGAAACGGATGAAGAACCGGAAATTCTGGACCCCGACCACGGTAAAAGCGAAGGGGACATACTGGACGAGATGACAGGACAGATGAAACTCTTTTGATGAAGGACGGAAATGAAGTATTAGTGGCTAACGATTACTAATTTGTAATTGATAATTTAATATGTACATATACAAGATAATAATCCTATGCGGACTGCTCTTGGGAAGTGTCGGACTGAAAGCACAAGAAGCACAATGCAGCATCGACCGGAAGCTACGGGCTGACTCCACCAACCGTAACCGTATTATCACCCGTGCCACCATGTATGGTGTCGGCTTCACCAACGTGTTCGACACTTATCTTTCACCTCAGGAGTATAAGGGAATCGATTTCCGTATCTCCCGCGAAAGCATGCGGATGACACGGTTGATGGACGGCAACGTGTCTCTGCAAACTTTCTTCCAGGCAGACTTGGGATATACACACAACAAAGTAGACAATAACAATACATTCTCCGGACTGGCCAACTGGAACTACGGCCTGCATTATAATTTTCCAATCACGGGCAATTTCAAACTGCTTGCCGGAGGAGTCGGCGACTTCAACGGTGGCTTTGTCTATAATCTGCGCAACGGAAACAACCCCGCCCAAGCACGTGCCTATATCAACCTTGCCGCATCGGGAATGGCTATTTGGGACTTGCGCATCAAGAACCGTCCCATCACACTACGCTATCAGGTAAATCTTCCCTTGGCAGGTATCATGTTCATGCCCAACTATGGACAGTCCTACTACGAGATATTTACGTTAGGACATTGGGACGGAGTAGTGAACTTCACCTCCCTGCACAACCAGCCCTCTCTGAGACAAATGCTGACCGCAGACTTTCCGGTGGGACGTGCCCGGATGCGTTTCGCTTACATATGGGACGCACAACAGTCCAAAGTAAATGAAATAAAGACACATACTTACTCGCACGTATTCATGGTGGGGTTCGTAAAGGAACTCTATCTGTTTCCTAACAAGAGAAAGTAAAAAGTGACAAGGTGATAAACGATAAGATGATAAGGATAATGTGCATGAAAAGAAGATATATTTTAATAATTTGGAGTATCCTACTCACGTTATTGCCCCTATTGAACGGATGTATTCGTGAGGAAGAGTTCGACAATACCCCACAAGGCAATTTCGAAGCCTTGTGGAAAATAATAGACGAACAGTACTGCTTCCTGGACTACAAGCAAATAGACTGGGATGCCATCCATGACAAGTACCAGCCACTCATTACCCCGGGAATGAGTTACGACGGTCTATTTGAAATATTAGGTAACATGCTTGCCGAGTTAAAAGACGGACATGTCAACTTGTACTCTTCTTCCAACATGGCGCGCTACTGGGACTGGTATCTGGATTATCCTCGTAACTTCAACGAAAGTATCATTGAAAAGTACCTGGGAAGAGACTACCGCATTGCTGGAGGCGCCAAATATACCATATTGGAGGACAACATAGGATATATCTATTACGGTGATTTCTCCAGCGGCATCGGAAACGGCAACCTGGATGAGATTCTGTTATACCTTTCCGCTTGTAACGGCCTGATTATCGACGTGCGCAACAATGGTGGCGGCAACCTGACAAACGCCACCCGAATGGCACAACGCTTCACGAATGAAAAAGTACTGACGGGATATATTCAGCACAAGACCGGCAAAGGCCATAGCGATTTTTCAGATCCGACTCCCATTTATGTGGAACCTTCCAACAGTATCCGCTGGCAAAAAAAGGTAATTGTCCTGACCAACCGTCATTCCTATAGTGCAACCAATGATTTTGTCAACTCCATGCGCTGTTTTCCCAATGTCACCCTGGTTGGTGACAAAACCGGCGGCGGGTCGGGCCTGCCATTCTCTTCGGAACTGCCCAACGGATGGGGGGTACGCTTTTCTGCCAGCCCGCACCTCGATGCCCAAAAACAGCATATCGAGTTCGGCATCGACCCGGACAAGAAAGTGGATATGAGCAAAGAAGATGAGAACAATGACTTGGACACCATCATTGAGGAAGCAAGAAAAATACTGAAAGTGACTTTCTAAAACGACTTTATCTACAAAACAATTTGCCAAAACGAAAATTCTTTCTATCTTTGCTCCCGCTAATCGGAATTATTCCGCGGATGTGGCGTAATTGGCAGCCGCGCCAGACTTAGGATCTGGTGCCGTGAGGCGTGTAGGTTCGAGTCCTATCATCCGCACAATCCCTATAATAAATTTCAAAAGACAAACAACTAAGAGGGGAGGATATTCATTAAGAAGCATCCTCCCTAACCGCTTCAAGTACCTTTTTTATCTCATCAAAACACAATATTTAGAATACTTATTGTATCTTTGCTTCCAAGAAACACTTCGATTAACCTGAAAAAATGAAACAAAATACGATAAGACCGATGCTTTTCAAGTATTGGGTAGTGTGCCTTCTATTGTTCATCCTCTTCATCCAGGCCAGGGCTTCTTCCTTCATGCCCGCCGTCACCAACTATCTTGCCAAAGACTATGAAGCCGGTTATCAGAACTGGGCATGTGCGCAAGGCAGCAACGGCGAAATGTATTTCGGCAACAGCCAGGGGCTCCTGGTATATGACGGTTATCGCTGGACTCTCCACAAAGTGCCGGGGAACCATATTGTCCGTTCGGTGTATGTGAAAGAAGACCGTATCTATGTGGGGGCATTCGAGGAATTCGGCTATTTCAAGTATTCGGAGGCAGGCACTCTCCGGTACCATTCTTTGAGCAAATTCCTGAAAAATTTCCCCATGGAGAACAACGAGATATGGAACATTGTAGAGCTGGACGGTCGCATCTACTTCCAGTCGTTCAGCGCCTGGTTCTCCTACGACGGGAAGATGGTACACGCTTTCCGCAACAGACAGCAACAGCCGCTCTACTTCTACACCCAAAACGGACATATCTACACACAGATGATTGATGAGGACTTCTATGAATTCGACGGCAAGGATTTCCTTCATCTCTTCCCCCGCAGCCAAGTGAACGATGACAATGTAGTGGCATTACTGCCCGACGGGGACGACAGCTTCCTGATGGTCACAGAGAATAACGGATTGTTCCGCTACAACGGTGACATCACCCCCTGGAAAACAGACATTGATGCAGAGCTGAAGAAACAGCGGGTGAACCGCGCCGTCATGACCAATGATTCCATATTCATGATAGGTACAGTCTTGAATGGCATATACGCCATCGACCGCAAAGGACATTGCCTCTGGCACTTCAATCTGGATAACCGTCTGGACAACAACACAGTCCTGGGCTTGTTCTGTGACAAAGACAACAACGTATGGGCAGCATTGGACGACGGCATCGCATACATCCACCACAACTCACCCGTCATGCTGCTGACTCCTGCCAACCATGAAACCAAACTGGGCATGGTGTACGACATAGCCCACCGGGGCGACTGTTTCTATCTGGCCACCAACCAGGGCTTGTACGAATACCACCAGGTTACCGAGAATCTGCGCCTGCTTCCCCATACTGAAGGACAGAACTGGTATGTGAAGGACATTGACGGGCAACTCTTTGCAGGCAACAATGCCCATACCTTATTAATAGGCGAAAAAGGGAATGTTTCCGTCATAAGCAATACCAACAGCAGTACGTGTCTGATAAAGTGCACCCTCTATGGCGAAGAGATACTGTTGGAATCATCCTACGCCAATTTGCGTATCTATAAAAAGAAGAACGGGCAATGGACCTTTTCGCATGTCATAGACGGCTTCATTGCACCGGTCATGCACTTGGAGGTGGACCAAAGCGGTGTCATCTGGGCTTCACACATGTATCAGGGAGTCTATAAAATAGTCTTGAGCGATGACTTGTCGGCTGTAAAAAGCGTACGGCACATCTCCCATTTAGGCTCGGAATATATCATCGGCCCTATCCAAGTAATGAAAATGCGAGGACGTATCGTCTTTTCCAGTCCCAACGGCTTCTATACCTATGACGACATCACCCGGCAGATTATCCCCTTCCAAAAGCTGAATGCCATTCTGCCTTACATCAGGAATGCTCATTCTGTGGTATCCGTCACGAACGACCGCTTCTGGCTGTCCGGTTCACATGAGTACGTACTGGTAGAGTACGCAGAAGGAGAGTACATCGTGAAGCAGCGCATCCTCATCGAACTGTTTGATTCTCCATGCATAGAGAACTACAACAATGTGTTCGTCGACAATGACGTTGTCTATTTTAATCTGAACAACGGAATCGCCAGTTACAGCAAAAACACAGACAGCCTCAGTCCTACTCTGGAGTCCGCCCTCTCACTGAGCTCGGTCACTGCTTCCTCTTCCGATAAAAAGGAGAAACGCCTGCCTCTGTCTGGAAATGTCGAACTGGAAAGCAATTACCGGGATTTGCTGTTCTCAGTAAGCCTGCCGCATTACAATAAATTGTCCGTACATTTCCATTATGTCCTGCAAGGAGGACAAGGCATGGCGCTGACATCGGACCTGAAAGAGCCCGAAATCCGCTACGGTAGCCTGGATTACGGAGAATACACATTCCAGGCAGAAGCCTATAATGATTTGGGACAGAAAATCGGTGAGGTGGAATATCATTTTGCCATAGCCCGCCCTTTCTACCTCTCCTATTATGCCTTTGCGCTCTATCTCATAGTTCTCACAGCGCTTGTCTACTTTTTCTCCAAGTGGCGCGCCAACCGTGCCATGGAAAAGAAACGGAAGGAGTATGAGGCAGAGCAGGTGCAGCAGAACATCAAGATGCGCGAGCAGGAGCATCTGATAACTCTGCAGCAACAGCAATTGCTGGAAGCCGAGTTGTCGGCAAAGAGTAAAGACCTTGCCAGCATGGCACTGGGTGTATTTGCCAAGAACGAGGTCCTGGAGAAACTTCGTACTGTCGTACAAGAGTCCCTGGTGAAAGGGCAATATGGACGCAAGAACCTCGAATCTCTGCTGAAGCTCATCAACGAAAACATCGAGACACAGGAATTTTGGGATGTATTCCAGAACAATTTCGACCTGATTCATGAGAAATTCTTCCGTAATTTGCGCGAACGTTATCCCAGTCTTACCGCTACCGACCTCCGTTTTTGTGCGCTGCTGCGCCTGAATCTTTCTACGAAAGACATTGCGCAAATGACCAACCTCACTATCCGGGGAGTAGAGGCAGCACGCTACCGTTTGCGCAAGAAACTGGATATCCCCGACGGAACGGGATTAGTGGATTTTCTCATCGACTTGAAATAAAGCGGCTACAAATCATTCAATCATAACAAACTGATTATTAGAAACAAGTAACACGAAAACGTAGTAAAACGGTACCCATTTTTACCCTAAACGTATTATCGTGGTAGTGTTTTTTTTTGCCTTACTTACCGTAATTACTTCCTTTGCCGGCAGAATTATTAACTCTTAAATTTAGTTTATGAGAAGGCAAACTTTATTTCTTCTATTCATGATTTTGTTCTCATTGCCACTGACAGTTTTGGCACAAGGAACAAAGACAGTTAAAGGAACTGTTGTTGATCAGAACAACGAACCGATTATTGGAGCCACGGTTGTAGTAAAAGGCTCTACTATTGGAGCAGCTACCGACCTCGACGGTAACTATGTACTGAACGGCGTCCCCGAAGACGCAACTCTCGTATTCAACTATTTGGGCATGTTGCCGCAGGAAATAAGCGCTGCGGGACAATCCGTCATTAATGTAAAGCTACGTGAAGATGCACAACTACTGGAAGAAGTTGTTGTTATCGGTTACGGTTCGGCCAAGGCGAAAGACCTGACGGCCCCGATTGACGTTGTCAAAGAGAAAGAACTTATCAATGTTCCTACCTCCTCCCCGATGGCAGCATTGCAGGGAAAGGTACCGGGTGTTAACATCATCAATTCGGGAACGCCGGGCGAAGGTCCTAAAGTGACCATCCGTGGTATGGGTTCCTTCGGTGACACCTCTCCTCTCTATGTAGTGGACGGAATGTTCTACGACAACATCAACTTCCTGAACAATTCCGACATTCAGGACATGACCATCTTGAAAGACGCATCCGCATCTGCCATCTACGGTGTACGCGCCGCCAACGGTGTTGTAATCATCACCACCAAGAAAGGAAGCCGCAACCAGGATGCCAAGATTACCTATAACGGTTATGTAGGTATTCAGAAAGCCACCAACCTGCTGGAGATGTGTAACTCTCACGAGTATGCCACCATGATGTTGGAAGCCAACCCGGAAGCTTACCGGTCGATTTTCGAAAAGTCAGTAGCCGAATTCGGAGGCAATATGGAAAACCTGCAATTCAATGCCGATACCAACTGGTATGACGAACTGTTGCGCACAGCCATGATGACCAATCACAGCTTGAATATCTCCGGTGGTACGGAAAAAGCGACCTACTCTGCCGGCATGAGCTATCTGGCACAAGACGGTATCATGGACGTGGAAAACTACTACCGCCGCTTGAACTTCCGTGCCGCCCTTGACTACGAAGCCCGCAAATGGCTGAAAGTAGGCTTCAACGGCGTATTCAGCAACTCGCAGCAGCAGCTTCCCAAGAATGCCGCATGGCAACAGGCATACAACACACCGTCTATCATCCCGGTGTATGATGACCGCCGCGACGATGCCGTATTCCCTAAGAAGTACACATCACCCGAGCAGGTGGGCTTGACCAACAACTTCAACAATCCGGTAGCCACTGCCAACTATTACGACAACCGGAACGAGACCTACCAAGTGCTGACCAACTTCTATGCACAGCTCAACCTCATCCCCGACAAGCTGAATATACGCAGTAGCTACAGCTACGACTACTCAATGATTCGCGGTTCTGAGTTCACTCCTACCTACTATGTAGGCACCAACCAGAAGAAAGAGGTTACCGAACTCACTAAAAAGAACACTAACTACTACAAATATATATGGGACAACGTGGCCACTTATACTGACAAGTGGGGCAAACACTCCTTTACCGGTATGCTGGGTGCATCCATGCGTCAAGAGCAATACCGCCTGCTCGAAGGTACCGCCACCAACGTGCCCGAAGGTGAGGACGTGTGGAAATACATCGCACTGGGCAACAAGGAAGGCGCTACGGTGAAAGACGACGGCTGGAAATACCGCGGTCTCTCCTATTTCACCCGACTGAATTACAACTACAACGACAAGTACATGTTGATGTTCACCTTCCGTGCCGACGGCTCGTCCAAGTACAACGACAAATGGGGCTACTTCCCCTCCATCGGTGCCGCATGGGTCATCTCCCAAGAACCGTTTATGAAGAACCAGAATATCTTCGACTACATGAAGCTGCGTGCCAGCTGGGGTAAGCTGGGTAACGACAAGATTGCTGCCAGTGCAGGCTTCGCAAGCATACAGAACGTACAGTCCGTATTCGGTCCCAATACCGCCATCGACGGATTCATCAACACCACCAACTTCAGCTGGCTGGGTTGGGAAGTAGTGAACGAAACCAACGTGGGCGTCAACTTCAGTACACTGAAGAACCGCTTGAACGCCGACATCGACTGGTACTACCGTCTGACTGACAACGCCGTGATTTCACCCAAGCTCCCGATGAGTGGCGAGCTGCTGGCCGGCAACAACGGACAGATTCTGAATACCGGTATCGACCTCTCCTTGAACTGGAACGACAAGATTGGCCAGGACTTCAATTACAACATCGGCGTCAATCTCTCTTATCTGCATAACGAAGTGAAAAGCCTAAAAGGAAACATGAAAATCATCAAAGGCGGAAAGACCGTGAATATGGTGGGCGAGACGATGAACTCATTCTATGGCTACAAGGTCATCGGCATCTACCAGACTCCTGAACAATGTGCTGCCGACCCCATCGCCGTGGCCAACGGACTGGAACCCGGCGACTTCATCTACGAGGACGTGAACGGCGACCATGTGATAGACGGAAACGACAAGCAGGTGTTGGGCTCATACGTGCCCAGCTTTACTTATGGCTTCAATGCCGGATTCTCTTATAAGAACTTCGACTTCAGCCTCACTACCTACGGACAAGCAGGCGGCGAACTGTGGAACCGTAAGCGTGCCCTGCGCTATGCAGCCGACTACTATAACTTTGACCGTGCACAGTATGAGAACCGCTGGACGGGTGCAGGCTCTACCAACGAACATCCGTCGGCCAAGGCTCTTCTCAAAACCTGGAACAAATCAGACAGTAACAACGCTTCCTATTTCGTAGAAAGCTCCGATTACTTCCGCATCCAGAACATCACGCTGGGCTACTCGTTCAAGAACTTGAAGATAGGCAGCTACGTGATGCCGGGACTCCGCCTCTCATTGACGGCCGACCGCCCCTTCACTACCTTCAAGGCCAACAGCTTCACACCTGAAGTGTCGGATGCCGAAGGTTGGGATACCGAAGTATACCCTCTGACTTCAACCTATACTTTCGGAGTGCAAATAGATTTCTAAACCCTAAAACGTAAAACAATGAAATTCTTAAAGAAAACATTCGCATATATACTTCCGGCCATGATGGTACTGGGAGGAGCTACCGCTTGCACCGATTTCATAGAAATCGATCCGGAGAACAAAGTTCCCGAACAAGGCGTGGACTTTACCAACAAGAACAATATGTACCAACCCGTAGTGGGTGCCTACTCCAAAGTACGCACACAGGGCATGCACTGGTGCAACGCACTATTGATGTTCACCCGCGACGGTGACGTGTGGTCGGGCCGTACCGATGACCAGGGCGATGCCGTGGCCTTCGGACGCAAGTTCAACTACAACAACTCATTCTGGGCACTGAACCAGGTATGGATGAACTTCTACGACATCATCCGCATCACCAATGCCGCCCTGCAAAGCCTCGACGGTTATGCCGAATATCTTGCTGCAGGAAGCGAAGATTACAAAACCTACGAATCCTATTGCGGCGAAGTACGTACCATCCGTGCATGGGCCTACTATTGTCTGGTGACCAATTTCGGTCCCACCGTCATCTACCGTGACAACCTGCAGACCGATTTTCGCCGTTCTACCGTAGAGGCCGTATATAATTATATGCTGGAAGATTTGAACTACGCCATCGACAAACTGCCCCGCATGCGTCCCAACCAGATGGAACACAAGGGAGCCGTGACAGCCTTCACCGCCCAAGCATTGGCCGCCCGCATCTATCTG
>OGLN01002632.1_pt1 | contig 10766 bp, 9 predicted proteins | sample 1572641 | NCBI WGS metagenome assembly OGLN01 (sample SAMEA2581903, study PRJEB24529) | metagenome | biome: Human gut stool | place: China | collected 2011
TCATGTTGGGGTGGCCCTGCAGGTAGCTGCCGATCTTGCGCAGGGTCTTGAGGTCCTCCACCGGGAAGAACCCACGCTCAGCCAGCGCGGCGTACAGTGCCGGAGCCGCATGGCCCTTGGAGAGCACCAGACGGTCGCGGTCAGGGTTCTTGGGATCCTTCGGATCCACCTTCATCTCTACGAAATAGAGGTACGCCAGCACCTCGGCGATATCCAGGCTGCCGCCCGGATGGCCGCACTTGGCGCTGTGAGTGCCCTCGATCACGCCCATGCGGATGTGGCAGGCGTGTTTTGCCAGGGTAAGTTTTTCTGCATTTGTCATCTTTGGTCCTCCCGTATGAACCTCAGCGTTTGCATCGGATATGGTACGCACCCGGGCCGTACGCCCCGATGCGCTATTTCTCAAGTCTATATTATCTATTCTATGCAAAAACGTCAAGGTTCTTTCGTCAAAATGTACATCCCTTGGCAAAATCGCTTGTAAACGTTCCCGTTTTTGTTGAAAATGCAGGTTCATTTTGCCCCCGCAAAACATTTTTGCAGCTTTTGGCTGCTTTGCAATATCATCTTTTGCCGCTGTATGATATAATAAGATGAATCTGTTTGCTTTTTTATCTACAAATTTCAAAAATCCGCAAACACCGCCCCGTAACTATCCTCATCCGCTGAGCTTGACAAGGCGGCTTTGCATCTGCTATACTTTTTGCACAATTCCCGGCTGAAGCCGGGGCTTTGCGGGCCGAAGCCCGTGTTTCTCCCCGCAAACATTATTTTGAAACAGACACCATGAAGGGGTCTGCCGCTGGCGCGCGTGCTGGCGGCAGGCCCTTTTTGTCTGTGCATTTTCAGGAGGAATCATTGATGAATACCAAGACCCGTTCCGCGACCCGTGATCTGGTGCTGGCCGCACTGTTTCTGGCACTGGCCTTTGTGCTGCCCATGATCACCGGCCATGTGCCTCAGATCGGCAATATGCTCTGCCCCATGCACTTCCCGGTGCTGCTGGCTGGCTTCGTACTGGGCGGCCCCTGGGGCCTGGCACTGGGCTTTGCCGCCCCGCTGCTCCGCTCGGTGCTGTTCGGGATGCCTCCGATGTACCCCATTGCCATCGCCATGGCCTTTGAGCTGGCCACATACGGCGCTGTGGCCGGTTTCATGTACCGCAAGGTGCAGCACACCCTGCCCATGATCTACGCCACCCTTGTTACCTCGATGGTGGCAGGCCGCCTTGTCTGGGGTGCGGTGCGCTTTGTGCTGGCCGGTCTGTCCGGCTCTGGCTTCCCGTTCAGCGCGTTCCTGTCCGGTGCGGTGCTCACTGCCGTGCCCGGCATCGTGGCGCAGCTCATCCTCATTCCGTTGATCGTGGCCGCGCTGCAGAAAGCAAAGCTGACGGCTTAAAATCCCTGCGCTGACCAAACCCACACAGCAAAAAAGCCCGGAACCGTACCTGCTATGGCGGCAGGTGGTTCCGGGCTTTTCAGTTCATATTACAGTGTGGCAGCAGCTGTAACAAAAAAGAAGGAGAATCTTCAACCGGCAAATTGGAGAAGATCAGCCGGCAAAGCTTGCATTGACAGAACGGCGGTTGCTCTGGTTGACAAAGTTCTTCTTCGCGCTCTCGAGCAGGCTTGCAAAAGCCAGGCCAATGCCGCAGTTATCGGACACGCCCTCGGTGACAGTCAGGTAAGCGTCCATCATAGTGTTGTCCAGAATAGCAGTGTTCTTGTTCATCATAATAAATATCCTCCGTATATCGGTAAATGTCATTGTGTTTTTTGGCAGGGCCTCTATCTCCCTGCATCCTCAGAGCGGAACCTTTCAGAACCCTTCGTTCTTTTGTTCCCCTCTCTGAGGATGGCCATATTATGCCACTCAATTATGAAATCGTTTTATAAATTCTATGAACAAACTATGAATTTAGTGATACATTTTTAACGTTCTTTCGTTCTTTGCGCAACTAGCACAAAACGTTTTTTATGAAAAATAAAGTTCTTGTATACATGGACGATTGAAACATTGTTTGGAAAGTTTTTTCAGATTTTCTCTCCGTTTTGCCCAGAATTTCTTCTGCAAAAGGGGATACTCTCATGCAAAATCCGTCAGGATCCGTCAATTTCCAATAGGACGAGGGCTTTCCTGTGCAAAATGCCCAGAAAAAAGTTCCAAACAAAAAGGCCGCCGTGCCAGCAGCACAGCAGCCTTTGAAAAGCCATTTCAGTTTTGCATCACTTGCACAGGAACGCCGGCAGGGGCTTGCCCTCCCTGCGCCACTGGTGATATTCCGCAGTGGCGGCAAATTCCACGTCACCGGCGGAGTTCAGGGCAGTTTCCACGGAATCCTGCACCACGCCGATGATAAAGCCGACACCGACCACCTGCATGGCGATATCATTGGAGATGCCAAACAGGGAGCAGGCCATGGGGATCAGCAGCAGGGAGCCGCCAGCCACGCCGGAAGCGCCGCAGGCACCCAGAGCACTCATCACCGAAAGAAGGATGGCGGCGGGCAGGGACACCTGAATGCCCAGCGTATTGGCCGCAGCCAGCGTCATAATGGTAATGGTGATGGCGGCACCATCCATATTGATGGTAGCGCCCAGCGGGATGGAGACGGAATACATATCCTTATCCAGCCCCAGCTTTTCGCACAGATCCATATTGACCGGGATGTTGGCGGCAGAGCTGCGGGTGAAGAAGGCGGTCAGGCCGGATTCACGCAGGCAGCGGAACACCAGCGGATACGGGTTGCAGTGCAGATACACAAAGATGATAAAGGGCGAGACGACCAGTGCCATAAAGAGCATGGTGCCCACCAGCAGGAGCAGCAGCCTGCCGTACTGGGTAAAGATGGACAGGCCGTTGCTGGACACGTTGGTGTACACAAGGCCCATGATGCCGAAGGGTGCCAGATTGATGATCCAGCGGACGATCTGGGAAACTGCATCCGCGGTGTTTGCCAGGAACAGCTTGGTGCTGTCCGCGCCGTACTTCTTCATGGCCAGACCGAACAGGCAGGCCCAGAACAGGATGCCGATGTAATTGCCGTTCAGCAGGGCACTGACGGGGTTTGCCACAAAGTTGGTGAGCAGGGTGTTCATCACCTCGCCCAGACCCTGGGGCACCACCTCGGATTCTGCCGCCTCAGCCAGAACGACGGTCTGAGGGAACAGGAAGCTGGTCACCACCGCAATGGCGGCGGCCAGGAAGGTGGTGAGCATGTACAGCCAGATGACCGTGCCAAAGCGCCGGTCCAGCCTGGACGTGCCCTGCGCCAGCGCACTGGCCACGATAACGAACACCAGCACCGGGGCAATGCCCTTCAGGGCACCCACGAACAGGCTGCCGAACTCTTCCACCCAGCCCGCACCGGGCACCGCCAGTGCCAGCACCACACCGACCGCAAGGCCGATGACGATGCGCAGGATCAGGCTGGTGGCGTTGTACCTTGCCGCAACCGCTTTCAACGTTTTCATAACTTTTCTACTCCCCTATCCAGATTGTACGCCCACTGCGCACAGTTTTCCCATTCCTCTACACGGAACAAGTACGATTATACGCCTCGCAGGCCAAAAAGTCAAAGATTTTACCCGCTTTTTTTGTTTTTCATTTCAACATATACAGACACGAGCTTTTTTCACTGTCCGCATACAAAATACAATTTTACAAAAACAGACCGCACCCCGTGGGTTTCGGGATGCGGTCTGTTCCTGTTTTAGTCGAGATAGGACACCTTGCCGGGCACAAAGCCCTGAATGCCCATGCCGGGCGCGTCGGAGACGGTGATGTTCTTTTCGTCGAACACGGCACCGCCGAGGATGTGGTCCTCGCTGCAGAGCACCGGGCCGTCGAGGTCGATCTTGGTGATGATCTTCTTGGCACAGGCCAGCTCCACGGCGGCGTTGACCGAGATCTTTGCTTCCAGCATACAGCCGATCATGCACTCCACGCCGTACACCTCAGCGGCGGCGGCAATGCGCAGGGCATTGGTGATGCCGCCGCACTTCATCAGCTTGATGTTCACAAGGTCGGCCGCGCCGGTCTGCATGATCCGCAGGGCATCTGCCGGGCTGAACACGCTCTCGTCGGCCAGCACGGGCACATCGGCATGGCGGGTGACATACTGCATTCCCTCAAGGTCTGCGGCGGGCACGGGCTGCTCCACGAACTCAATGTCCAGCCCCTTCTCCTGCATCTGGTTCAGGATGCGGACCGCCTGCTTGGCGTTCCAGGCCTGATTGGCATCGATGCGGAGCTTGATGTCCCGGCCCACGGCCTGCCGCACCGCGGCAAGGCGGGCCACATCCAGTTCCGGGTCAATGCCAACCTTGACCTTCAGGCAGTCGTAGCCGCGCTGGACGGCGGTGCGGGCATCCCGGGCCATCTCCTCCGGCGGGTTGACACTGATGGTGATATCGGTCACGATGTTTTTGCGGGCACCGCCCAGCATCCGGTAAACAGGGGCGCTGTACTTCTGGCCCAGCAGATCCCACAGGGCCATGTCCACAGCGGCCTTGGCGCTGGTGTTGTGGACAAGCGCCTTCTGCACGGCGGCGGTCAGATCCTCGAACTCATCGAGGTCGCGGCCCAGCAGGGCAGGGGCGATATGATCCTGAATGGCACCGAGGATGGCTCCGGTGGTGTCGCCGGTGATAACACCGGTCGGGGGTGCTTCGCCGTAGCCCACCGCACCGGTATCGGTGTGGAGCTCCACGATAACATCCTCAACGCTGTTCACAGTGCGCAGTGCCGTTTTGAACGGCACCCGCAGCGGGGTAGAAATGCGGCCCAGCCGCACCTGTGTGATCTTCATAGTCCCGTCCTCCTTCTTATTCCAGCGGCAGATTTGCCAGCTTGACAATGGCGTTTGCGATGATCTGGGCGTTCTGCACCAGACGTTCCAGATCGATGCATTCATCGGGCTGATGCTCTGTGACCGGGTCACCCGCGAACAGGGGGCCAAAGGCCACCACATTGGGCAGCATCTTGGCGTAGGTGCCGCCGCCGATGCACTTGGGCGGGGCATTGTCGCCGGTGGCATCCCGGTAAACCTCCAGCAGGGCGCTGACCAGCGGGGTCTCGGCAGGGTAGTAGAGCTTTTCCTTGTGCACCTGCCCATCCAGCGCCCAGCCTGCGGCCTCAAAGGCGGCCTGCACAGCGGGCTGGCAGTCCGCCCGTTCCATGGTCACGGGATAGCGGTAGTTCAGCTTGACCCACAGATGCTGCGCGTCGCCCTCGATCAACCCCCAGTTGCAGCTCATGGGGCCGGAGAGCGCATCCTCCAGCCGGTGGCCCAGCAGGCGCTCGCCGTAGGGGTCGGTGCCCAGCTTCTCGGCCAGAAAGTGCATGGCCTGCCTGGCATCCCCCTCCAGCGGCAGCCGGTCGAGGTAGCACACCAGCCGCCCGATGGCGTTTTCGCCCTGCTCCGGGTGGCTGCCATGGGCCGAAACGCCCACCGCTTCCACCTGATAGCCGCCGGGGATGGCCGTCACGGTGATGTGCTCCGCCTCCGGCAGGGAGGCCCCCGCCGGGGCGGTCAGCACAGCGCAGGCGTAGTCCGGCACCACATTGCCGGCCACGCCGCCCTGCACCCTGCTCAGCTGCCAGGCACCGGTCTGGTGCAGCTGCACAGCATAGCTCTCGTTCAGGATGCCCTTTTCGCCGTTGATGAGCGGATACTCGCCGTCCGGGGTGAAGCCCAGCACCGGGATCTCCCCGCCGTGGGCCTTGTAGTACAGCACGTCCCGGTCGTTGGTCTCCTCGTTCAGGCCGAACAGCAGCCGGACACGGCGGTTGAGCGGAATACCCAGATCCCGGATGGCTTTCAGCGCGAACAGGCTGGCCACCACCGGGCCTTTGTCGTCAATGGACCCCCGGCCATACAGCCTGCCGTCCTCGATCTCGGCGGCGTAGGGCGGGTGATGCCAGCCCTCGCCCTCGGGCACCACGTCCAGATGCCCCAGCACCGCCACCATCTCGTCCCCGGTGCCGATCTCGCACCAGCCGATGTACCGATCCATGTCGGTGGTCTCAAAGCCCAGCTCATGGCAGAGGGTCAGCGCCTCGGCAAAGCAGGCATCCACCTCCTCGCCAAAGGGCTTGCCCGGCAGCGGGTCGGCCTCCACACTGCGTCTGCGCACCAGCCGCTGGAGCGCCGCCACCATCTGGGGCCGCAGCGCCGCCACGGCCTCGTTCAGTTTTTTGTCCATACGTTCCACCCCTTTTGTGATTCATTTCACAGCTTGTATTATAGAACGATTGCCCCCGCTCCACAAGCCCCAAGTTCGGCAAAAAAGGTCTTGACACCGCGCAGTGTGTACGCTATTATGTACATAAGAGGTGATGTACGATGACGACCACTAATATCACGAACTTTCGCAAGAATGCTTTCCAGTATGTAGAGCAGACCGTAAAGTACAATGAACCGCTGAACATCTGCACCAAAGACGGCAACGCTGTTCTGCTTTCGGAAGAAGATTACAGCGGCATTATGGAAACGCTTTATCTCGTCTCCGTGCCGGGAATGCGGGAAAAGCTCATGGCGGCCAAGGCCGAACCGCTGGAAGATTGTGTTGACGAATCGGCTGTGGAGTGGTAAATGTACAAGATTGTTTATGCGAAAACCGCGCTCAAGGACATTCCAAAGCTGAAATCCGCCCATCTTGACGAAAAGGCGAAGGCGCTGATCTCCGTTATAAAAGAAAATCCGTTCCAGAACCCGCCGCCCTATGAAAAGCTGGTGGGCGATTTGAACGGCTCGTACAGCAGGCGCATCAACATACAGCACCGCCTTGTGTATGATGTTTTTGAAGAAGAGCAAACCATCAAGATTTTAAGCCTTTGGACACATTACGAAAGATGACCCGAAAACGGACTGTTTTGCAGTTCGTTTTTTTTTTTTTTTTCAAATTTTTTTGAAAAAGGGTGAAAGGATTTCGCGCGGCGTGTATTTAAGGAAGTTAGAGCATCCATTTTTGCCGGAGCTCCACTTCCGGCCCAAAGAAAGTGAGGGACCCCCTATGAAGAAACGACTACTCAGCTTGTTGGTGGCGCTGTGCATGGCGGTAACGCTCCTGCCTGTGTCGGCACTTACAGCGTGGGCGGAGGAGAGCGGCTCCCCCTTGAAACCTTTGCGATTTAGGCAAGGTTTACCGGTTCTCGATGATATAACTCCTACAACCGATTCCCAAAATCACCAAATTTATACCGGTGATGGCTGGAGCTATGATGCTACGGCTAAAGTTTTGACCATCGCCCCCGAAAGCCCTACTACCTATGATTTGACAAGCATCCGTAATGATCCAAGCAGTATTTTATGTTCTGCCATCATAGGGGAAAACGCAACGATTGTAAATGGTTATTTTGGGGACATCGATAATCCTGGTCCCAGTATTACCAATTATGGCACTATAACGAGTGGCAGTTACTTCATGCCCGTTGTAAATCATGGTACAATTACCGGCGGCACATTTAGTTCTACCGTTACCAACAATGGCACCATAAAGGGCGGCATTTTTCAAAAAAAACCAGAGGGTGGCACTGTCGCTAGCGGCTATACCTTGAAAGTGAATTCCCAGAAAAATGTCAACTATGAGATTCGCTACGCAACAATCAAGGATCTCGGCTCAAGCGGTTATGTCATTCCCAATTCCGACCATGATACCAGCGTCACCATCAAATATACTTTTTCCCGTAGCAGTACAAACAGAGTATTTTCTATTGATGTTACATTCGGAAACACAAACGACACACATTGTTTGTTAGAAGATTGGGCACCAAGTGCAAGATATTACGATGATGGTACGGGTTATTTTTCTGTCACTTTCACCGCACCACCCGCCAATGCGGCCACCGTTACCCTGAGCAAGCTGACCCGGCTGGTGATCGACGAAAACGGCTACCCCGTTGGCACCAAGGGCGGCACCCAGGATTACAGCGGCAACGGCTGGAAGTTTGAGAAGAGCAATAAAACGCTGACGCTGGAAAGCGGCAGTTATGATTTTTCCGGTGAGGAAAACGCACTGCGCCCCCTGAACCCGAATGTCCATTTGGTGGTTGAACCCGGTGCCAAGCTGACCGGCGGCGCGTTCAAAAACACGCCCACTGGTGAAGGTGCAGGCACATTCAAAACAGTCATCCTGAACGGAACCGGTTCTATCACAGCGGTCAACGGCCTTGCGTCCGGCGACTGGGGCAACAAACTTTATGCAGTCCAGACCGGGAATAATACCATTACCGCCAGTAAACCCATCCTTGATATCAACCGCATTTTACTTGAAAACGGTGATCCTCTATATCCGGATTCTTCCAACAAAAACACCGTGCGCATCAATATAGAATTTCTTAATTCTGTGAGTGCTCTTGATCCGGAAGCGGATATCATACTGAACCAGGCTTCCCATGGTTTGCCTCTTATCATGGACAGTGATGGCACACCGGTTATAGTCGATGCTCCTTTTGAGGTCGATGGCAATTATTATAATTATTATGGTGACGGCTGGAAGGTTAATAAAGTATACGATGGCATGAACCATGGCACACTGTATCTGACCGGCGGAAAAACCTACAACTTCCGATTTACCGACCCCGTCAATAAAACCGGCCAGTTGGATGCAGTGAAATGCGGCATTGTTAACGAAGGCAGCATCATCGAAGATGGCATTTTCAATACTCTGGCAGCAAATGGTTTGCCCTACAGCACTTCGAGCACGACCCCTATAATCAAAGGCGGCACATTTGCAGCCGGTCTGTATTGTAACAACGGCGAGATAACCGGCGGTGCATTCAACGGAAAAGACGACAGCTTTCTCACCCATGAAACCGTGCTCAGTGGCGATTATCGCTCTGTTACCGTGAATGGTGGAGCCATCGTGAGGGTAAACGACACGCTTCCTCTCGTCCCCGATAAAACCGGCCTTGATTTGGTGCAGGGCTCCGCATGGGATCTGTATTCTTATGCAGGCACCGTCCTCACCGTAGAATCCAATGTAGATATTACGAATATCAACGGTCAGGAAATCGGCAAGGCATTCACCAGCTACTACCCGAACGGTAAAGCCGACAAGACCGTGGTATGCTTTGAGATGCCCGACAGCGATGTGGAGTTGAACTCGACCAAAATCGTTGATCCCGACCCGAAGCCCGAACCCAAACCTGACCCCACTCCCGAAGCCCCCACCTACACCCTGACGGTAAAAGGCGGCACGTTCACCTACAACGGCGGCGAAGCCATGACCAGCGCCAGCGTGCCGGTGGATGCCGAGGTCAAGGTGACGCTGAACCAGAGCGCCGTGCCCGAGGGCATGGTGTTCGACCTGTGGGCCATAGATGAAGCCAGCCTGCTGGGCAACCCGGCGGTCGCCTACAACGAGGAGAGCTTTACCATCCCGGCGGGCAGCGTGGCCAAGGACAGCACCGTGACCGTGGAGGCCCAGTACCGGGATGCCACCATCGAGAGTGAGCCCAGCATTCTGGGCACTGCCGCCATCATCGGCGTGGCCGGTGCAGGCACAGCAGTCATCGTGTGGCAGGGCTACCGCATCGGCATGGAGCTGTACGAGAAGTATTTCCAGCCCACGCCGGAAGAGGATGCGGTGGTCGAACCCACGCTTGAAAGTCAGATGACAGATCCGATTTCCTGAAAGCGGGCTCACCCTCTCAGTCTCGCTTTGCTCGACAGCCCAGGTTGTGGCTCCCAGCAGCTGCTTCGTGCAATTGCACTCGCACCTTGCTGGCCACTGCCCCAACAACTCCTCCCTCAATCCGCCACTGGCGGCGGTCGTCGTCGTTGCCCCCAAAGGGGGAGCCTATTCATCTTTATTATATCGCCCGATATAATTTTCAGCAAGCCTTATTCCTGATGGCTGCGGCGGTAAAACCGGGTGCCGGAGCCCCGGTTGGAGAACAGCTCCAGCAGGATGGAGTGGGGCACACGGCCATCGATGATGACCGCCTCGTGAACTCCCTGATAGATGGCATCGGCCATGCCGCCGATCTTGGGGATCATGCCGCCCGCAATGATGCCGGCAGCCTTGTAGCCCTCGATCTCGCTGACCTCCACCTCGGGGATGAGGGTGGTCTCATCGTCCTTATCCCGCAGCAGGCCGGCGATGTCGGTCATGGAGACCAGCTTCTCGGCCTTGAGGGCAATGGCGATCTGTGCGGCAGCGGTGTCGGCGTTGACATTATAGGCCTGACCCAGATCGTCCATGCCCACCGTTGCGATCACGGGGATATAGCCGCCGTCCAGCAGGGTAGAGATCAGGGTGGGGTCCACATGGATGATCTCGCCCACATGGCCCAGAGCAGGGTCCAGTTCGGTGCAGCGGAGCATCTGGCCGTCCATGCCGCACAGGCCCACGCCGCGGCCGCGCAGCTTTGCCACCAGATCCTTATTCACCTTACCGGCCAGCACCTGCTGCACGATCTCCATGGTGGCGTCATCCGTGACGCGCAGACCGTTGGCGAAATGGCTCTCCACGCCCACCTTCTTGAGCATCTCATTGATGGCCGGGCCGCCGCCGTGCACCAGCACCACCCGCACGCCCAGCAGGGTAAGGGTGACCAGATCGTTCATGACGGCATTTTTCAGTTCTTCGTTGATCATGGCATTGCCGCCGTACTTTACCACCATGGTCTTTCCGTGATACTTCTGGATGTAGGGTGTCGCCTCAGAGAAAAGGCGCGCCATTTCTTCGTTTTTCATATACTCTCCTTGCCGCCAGCACGCTTGCTCCGGCATTCGTTTTCCACCAGACCATCGGTAACGT
>OGLN01002634.1_pt1 | contig 10762 bp, 11 predicted proteins | sample 1572641 | NCBI WGS metagenome assembly OGLN01 (sample SAMEA2581903, study PRJEB24529) | metagenome | biome: Human gut stool | place: China | collected 2011
GCGGATATTATGGTCGTCATTGCATTTGGACAGATTTTGCCAAAAGAAATTTTGGAGATGACGCCATATGGATGTGTCAATGTGCATGCGTCATTGTTGCCAAAATATCGCGGGGCAGCGCCGATTCAGTGGTCCATTATTGACGGGGAAACGGTGACAGGTGTCACGACCATGCAGATGGACGAAGGACTGGATACCGGAGACATGCTGTTAAAGACAGAGATTGTAATAGAAGAAAAGGAGACCGGAGGAAGTCTTCATGATAAGCTTGCGGCCGCAGGTGCAAAGCTCTGTGTAGAGACATTAAAGGCGCTGGAAGAAAAAACAGTGACTCCGGTTAAACAGGGAGAATCACCGACCGCCTATGCGAGAATGCTCGACAAGCATCTTGGGAATATTGACTGGAATCAGAGTGCGAAAGAGATTGAGAGACTGATTCGCGGGCTGACACCGTGGCCGAGCGCATATACAATGTGGAATGGAAAAACAATGAAAATCTGGAGTGCAGAGGTGGAAGAGACATCGGGAGAGGGCGTACCTGGAACGATTGTGAAAGTAGAAAAAGAAGCGTTTTCTGTACAGACAAAAGATGGGCTGTTGAAAGTGCTGGAACTTCAGATTCCGGGGAAAAAGAGAATGGATACAGGAGCTTTCTTAAGGGGATACACAATTGAAAGCGGAGTTAAATTTACACAGGAATAAGAGGACTTCTGGAGGGGGACTGCAGATAGATAACAGGAGGTAGTTTTAGTATGTATTATGGATTTTATTATGACTGGACTTATATACTGGTACTGATCGGTGTGGTTCTCAGCCTGCTCGCATCATCCCAGGTGAAAGGAACATTTGCAAAATATTCGAAAATCCGCAGTTATTCAGGAGAAATGGAATCTATGATGTGCAGGTGACTCATATAGCGGGAAATCTGACCGATCATTATGATCCGAGAAACAAGACACTGGCACTTTCTGATCCGGTTTATAATTCAACTTCTGTAGCAGCAATCGGAGTTGCGGCACATGAGTGTGGTCATGCAGTACAGCATTTTGAAGGGTATGCACCTTTATCAATCCGTGGGGCACTTGTGCCGGTCGTAAATTTCGGCTCCATGATTTCCTGGCCGTTGATCATTATCGGCCTGTTTATGAATGGCCAGATGTCCAGCTTCCTTATTGATATAGGAATTCTGCTCTTTATGGTAGCTGTGGCATTTCATCTTATAACACTTCCGGTGGAAATCAATGCTTCCAGAAGAGCGGTGAAGGTACTTGGAAATTCAGGAATGCTCCGTGAAGACGAAGTTGGTGGAGTGAAGAAGGTACTTCGGGCAGCAGCAATGACATATGTGGCAAGTGCGGCTGCAATGATTTTACAGCTTTTACGTTTGTTGATCCTGACAAACGGACGAAGAAGGAATGACTGATAAAAAGAAAAAAATGCGGAGAATAGGAGATTATTTATGGGAAAGCAGATCAATGAACGCGAGGTTGTTCTTGAGATTTTGATGGAAATAACAGAGAATGGAGCATATAGTCATAAGATTCTTGGAGATGTTCTGTCAAAATATCAATATCTTGAGAAACGTGAGCGTGCATTTATCACCAGAGTTGTGGAAGGTACTCTGGAACATATGATAGAAATTGATTATATCTTGAATCAGATTTCTAAGACAAAGGTTAAGAAGATGAAACCGGTCATCCGTAATATTCTTCGCAGCAGTGTCTATCAGCTGAAATATATGGATAATGTGCCGGTATCAGCAGTCTGCAACGAAGCGGTAAAGCTGGCAGGAAAACGCCATTTTGTGAATTTAAAAGGCTTTGTAAACGGTGTTTTAAGAAATATTGCAAGAAATGACTGCACCTGCGAATATCCGGACCAGAAAAAAGAACCGGTAAAATATTTATCCGTGCGTTATTCCATGCCGGAAGAACTGGTGGCATTTTTTAAGAAACAGGCTGATGATACAACAGTAGAATCTATACTCGCGGGCTTTTATAAGGAAAAGACAACGTATATCCGTTGTAATACGAAAAAGCTTACGGTAGAGGAATTAAAGGCACATCTGCTCAGTGAAAATATTCAGGCTGAGGCAGTGGAAGGACTTCCGTATGCGTTAAAAATTACAGGATATGATTATCTGCTTGCCTGTGAAAGCTTTCAGCGGGGTGAATTTTTTGTACAGGACATCAGTTCCATGCTTGCGGGAGAACTGGCATCTCCTGCACCACATGACCGTATTATTGATGTATGTGCGGCACCGGGCGGAAAGAGCATGAATGTAGCATTAAAACTTACAGACGGTAGTGTTGAGGCGAGAGATTTAACACCGTTAAAGACACAGCTTATCCGTGAAAATATAGCGCGGCTCGGACTGGATAACATTTCTGTAAAAGAGTGGGATGCAAGAGTTTCCGATACGGCATCAAAGGAAAGTGCCGATATTGTGCTTGCGGATCTGCCGTGTTCGGGACTTGGCATTATCGGCAGAAAGCCGGATATCAAGTATCATACGGATATTGAAAAGATTGAACAGCTTGCATCATTACAGCGTGAAATCTTAACGGTTGTGCAGGAGTATGTAAAACCGGGCGGTACACTGGTGTACAGTACATGTACCATCAGCCGGCCGGAAAATGAAGAGAATGCCGCATGGTTTGAAAAGAACTTTCCATTTGTACGTGAAGGCAGTGCGAAACAGCTTCTGCCGGGCATAGACGGAACAGACGGATTTTTTATGGTGAAATTTCGAAAGAAACTTTAAAATACCTGCGGAACGGAGAAGAAGTGTGAATAACGATTCTTTAGAATTAATAGATATTAAATCAATGGATGAAGCACAGCTGCAGGCATATTTTGAGCAGCTGGGCGAGAAAAAATTCCGGGCATCACAGGTGTATCAGTGGCTGCATCAGAAACTGGTAACGGATTTTGAGCAGATGACAAACCTGCCGGAAAGTTTAAGAAAAACATTAAAAGAAAACTGTCGTCTGACGGCACTGACCGCAGAGCGGGTGCAGGTATCACAGATTGACGGCACATCGAAATATTTATTCAAGCTGTATGACGGCAATTTAATTGAGAGTGTCCTGATGAAATATCACCACGGCAATTCCGTGTGTATTTCTTCGCAGGTGGGCTGCCGCATGGGCTGCCGCTTCTGTGCATCGACACTGGACGGCATGGTGCGTAATCTGGCACCGTCGGAAATGTTAGACCAGATATACCGGATCCAGACGATTTCCGGGGAGCGGGTTGACAACATTGTCATTATGGGTTCGGGAGAACCGATGGATAATTTTCAAAATGTGGTACAGTTTTTAAAATTAATCAATTCAGACAAGGGGCTACATATCAGCGCAAGAAATATAACGGTATCGACCTGTGGACTGGTGGATAAGATACGGGAACTTGCAGACCTGCAGTTACAGATTACGCTGGCAATCTCCCTTCATGCACCGAATGATGAATTAAGAAAGACCATGATGCCGATTGCCAATAAATATTCAATTGAGCAGATTATGGAAGCTTGCCGGTATTATTTAAAACAGACTGGAAGACGCATTTCTTTTGAGTACAGTCTTGTCAAAGGTGTCAACGACACACAGGAGTGCGCAGAACAGTTGTCCGGACTTTTACATGGCATGAACTGCCATGTGAATCTGATTCCGGTCAATCCGATTAAGGAACGCGATTACAGGCAGTCCGAAAAGCAGGCAATAGCGGCTTTTAAAAATAAGCTTGAAAGAAACGGAATAAATGTTACAATAAGAAGGGAAATGGGCAGAGATATTGATGGTGCCTGTGGACAATTAAGAAAGAGCTATATGGAATCACAACAATAATGAATTACAGCGGAATGGAGGAAATGATGAAGGTTCAGGCAGTTACGGATGTAGGACGGGAGAGAAGTGTCAATCAGGACTACGTTTATTATTCGCTGACTGAAACCGGCAGTCTGCCGAATCTGTTTCTGGTAGCAGACGGAATGGGAGGACATAAGGCGGGGGACATGGCATCAAGATATACAGTAGAAACATTTGTATCGCTTGTGCAGGATTCAACGCTAAAAGACCCGGTTTCGATTATTAACAATGCCGTAACACAGGTCAACCGCAGGTTATTACAAAAGGCAGCGGAATCAGAGGATTATGAAGGAATGGGAACGACATTGGTAGCGGCAACCGTGTATGATAATATTTTACGGGTTGCCAATGTCGGAGACAGCCGGTTATATATTTTAGGAAATGAAATTACACAGATTACAAGGGATCATTCTCTAGTGGAAGAAATGGTCAGCATGGGTGAGATTAACAGGGAACAGGCACGCAATCATGAAAAGAAAAATATTATTACAAGGGCAATTGGCGGGTATGATACCGTGGAGGCCGAAATGTTTTCCGTTGATTTAAAGCCAAATGACTGTATTCTTATGTGTACGGACGGACTGAGCAATATGGTTGAGGATGCGGATATTTTAAAGATTGTAAAGTCTGCCCCGGATATTGAAACCGCTGCGAAAAATCTGGTCGCAGCAGCCAATGCAAACGGCGGAAAAGATAATATTACTGTAATGATTATAGAACCGTAACAGGAAAGGTAAATGGTAGGATGTTAAGAAAAGGAATGTTTTTAGCGGACAGATATGAGATTCTGGAGCAAATCGGAAACGGCGGCATGTCTGATGTTTATAAGGCAAAATGCCATAAGTTGAACCGTTATGTTGCCATCAAAGTCTTAAAGCCGGAATTTAGCCAGGATACCAGTTTTGTATCCAAGTTCCGGGTCGAAGCACAGTCGGCAGCAGGGCTTTCACACCCGAATGTTGTCAATGTTTATGATGTAGGCGAAGAAAACGGAATTCACTACATTGTCATGGAGCTGGTTGAGGGAATTACCCTGAAAAAATATATTGAAAAAAGAGGAAAGCTTCCTTATAAAGAGGCAGTCAGCATTGCCATTCAGGTTGCTAACGGTATGGAAGCAGCACATAAGCACCATATTGTACACCGTGATATTAAGCCACAGAATATTATTATTTCCAAAGAAGGCAAGGTTAAGGTAACGGATTTTGGCATTGCCAAAGCAGCAACTTCAAGTACAATTAATTCATCAGCAGCCATGGGCTCTGTGCATTATATGTCACCGGAACAGGCAAGAGGCGGATATTCGGATGAGCGCAGCGACATTTATTCATTTGGTATCACACTGTATGAAATGCTTACCGGAAAAGTGCCGTTTGACGGTGATACAACCGTCGCGGTAGCCGTACAGCACATTCAGGATGCAATTCCTGCGCCGTCGGAGATTGCGGAAGATGTACCGTTAAGCGTGGATAAGATTGTTTTAAAATGTACACAGAAAAAAACAGAGAGAAGATACCAGACGGTGTCTGATCTGATTGCGGATTTGAAAAAGTCCCTTGTCATGCCGGAAGAAGACTTTGTTAAAATTGCACCGATGTATGCACAGCAGACAGAGCAGCCACAGAATTCTTCCGATGAGGAAGACGACATTGAAGATGATTATCTTAATGATGATGACGATGATTTATCAGACGGACTTACAGATGATGAAGATGATGACGACGATGATGATGAAACACTGGATATTGACGATGAGAATAACGATAAACTCGATAAGATGACAAAGTGGATTGGTGTCGGTATCATTGCGGTTATTTTAATTATTGCTGTATTTGTGATTGTAAAGCTGGTAGGCGGTGTTTCATTTGGCGGAAAGAGTGAAAAAACAACAGCGCAGACGACACAGGCAAATGCTACAACAGCCTCTTCCGAAAAGGTTTCTGTTCCAAACGTAGTCGGCAAGACAGAAGACGAAGCCAAGGAAGAATTAAATAAGGTCGGACTCGGCTATAAGGCAAGTTATCAGGCTTCCTCAACCGTTGAAAAAGGCAATGTCATTTCCCAGGGTACAAAGCAGGGTACATCCGTTGCAAAAAATACAACGATTACATTAACCATCAGTTCAGGACCTGACAGCGTAAAGGTCAATAATGTTGTCGGTATGTCTGAGTCAAAGGCAACATCAACATTAAAGAGTGCAGGATTTTCGGTAGATGTGGAATATGATTACAGCGATTCTGTAGAACAGGGGAATGTTATCAGCCAGTCGCCTTCTGCAAATGCATCGGCATCAGAAGGAGATACCGTAACAATTACAGTCAGTCAGGGTAAAAAGGTCAGCTATGCAAAGATGCCAAATGTTCTCGGTCTGACAGAAGATGCTGCAAAGCAGGCAATCAAAGACCAGGGACTCGTTCCGTCTGTAACATATCAGTCCACCTCCGGTACCTACGGACTGGTAACGGCACAGGGTTACAATTCAGGCGAATCTTTAGAGAGCGGTACAACCGTAACAATCGTAGTCAGCCACTATCAGAAGGCAACAGAACCTGCAACAACGGCAGCAAGCCAGTCTACAACCGCAGCCGTCAAGACAACGGCAGCTTCCGGCAGTAATACGGCACAGTAACAGGAGCGTGTATGCAGGGAAAGATTATTAAAGGCATTGCAGGATTTTATTATGTTTATGCGGAAGAAACGGATACCATTTATGAATGTAAGGCAAAGGGCATTTTCAGAAACCGCAGAGTAAAGCCGCTGGTCGGGGATTTGGTTGCAATTGAAGTACTCGATGAAGAACAGGCAAAAGGTAATATTACGGAGATTCTGCCAAGAAAAAATGAATTAATCCGTCCGGCATCAGCAAACGTAGACCAGGCAATGGTTATTTTTGCGGCAGCAAATCCTGAGCCGAATTTTCATTTATTGGACCGCTTTTTGGTGATGATGGATTATCAGAACGTACCGACCGTGATCTGTTTTAATAAGGAAGATTTAATCGGAGCAGATGAAAAAGAGCGTCTGCGGGAGATTTACGCAGGCGCGGACTGCCAGATTGTTTTTACCAGTACCTATGAAAAAACAGGAATTGATAAAGTATGTGAGATTCTTGAAGGTAAAACAACGGTACTTGCAGGGCCTTCCGGTGTGGGAAAGTCCTCTATGACCAATCTTTTACTTCCTGATGCAAGGATGGAAACAGGCGGCATCAGCAAAATCGGCAGAGGACGCCATACGACAAGACATTCCGAGATATTTCATATCAGCGGACGGTCGTATCTGATGGACACACCGGGATTTACTTCAATGAATCTGCCGGAGTTGGAAAAAGAAGACCTGCGTTTTTATTTTCCAGAATTTGAACCACTTGAGGGCAGCTGCCGGTTTAACGGCTGTGTGCATATGAATGAGCCGGACTGCGCCGTAAAAGCGGCAGTTTCTGATGGAAAGATTCATAAAATGCGCTATGAGAGTTATACTACAATGTATCAGGAATTAAAAGAACAAAAAAAGTATTAAAAAAGGAATCAAAAGAAACATGAATATTTTATCACCATCGCTCTTATCGGCGGACTTTAAAAAACTGGGAGAGGAAATTGCAGCTATCGACAAGGCAGGCGCGGAGTACGTGCATATAGATGTCATGGACGGACAGTTCGTACCAAACATCTCATACGGCATGCCGGTCATCAAATCCATCCGTTCCTGCACCAAAAGGGTGTTTGATGTGCATTTAATGATAGATGAACCCATCCGTTATGTCAAAGACTTTGCAGACTGCGGAGCAGATATCATCACTGTACATGTCGAAGCCTGCAAAGACGTTGCAGCAACCTTAGAGGCAATTCGCCAGCTCGGCGTAAAGCCTGCAATCACCTTAAATCCAGATACTCCGGTATCAGCCATAGAACCGTATCTGAATCAGGTTGATATGGTACTGGTGATGAGTGTCGTACCGGGCGCGGGCGGACAGAAATTCATCCCGGAATCCCTCGATAAAATACGCCGCATCAAAAAACTGCTCGATGAAAACCAGCTTCATGCAGACATCGAAGTAGACGGTGGAATCAACACCGACAACGTCAGAGCCGCCCTTGATGCCGGTGCCAACATCATCGTAGCCGGTTCAGCCGTCTTTAAAGGCGATGCTGCCGAAAACGTAAAAAAATTCAAGGAACTGATGTAAAAGCAAAAAATAATACAATGCATAAGAATATATGCACTGTAAAAAATATTGCTAAACAAGAATTCAACTAATGTTATTGAGCCTTCGGACATTGGGAATAAAACCTGATGTTCGTAGGCTTTTTGTTTACAGAAAGAATTTTCGCGGATATAATAAACGTGACATATAGTTGTCATGTTGAATTGGGTATGATATGTATGGAGTGTAAGAAACGATGAAAATATATAGACTTATCGGTATATTGTCAATCTTACTGCAGGAAGAAAAGACAACGGCTCCTGAACTGGCAGAAAGATTTGAGGTATCTCGAAGGACAATAAATCGGGATATTGAAGACCTTTGTAAAGCAGGTATTCCTATAAAAACTGCACAGGGTACTGGCGGTGGCATCAGTATTATGGATGGATATCGTATGGACAGGATAATTTTGAGTTCCAAAGATATGCAGATGATTCTTGCGGGTTTGCGGAGTCTTGACAGTGTGAGCGGAAGCAGGTACTACAGTCAACTGATGGAGAAAATCCAGACCGGATCATCAGAGTTCATCAGTGGAAGAGACTCTATGCTGATTGACTTATCTTCATGGTATAAGGGTTCTCTTGCTCCAAAGATCGAGGTAATACAGAGTGCAATAGAAAACAGGCGCATCATACGATTTAAGTATTATGCTCCGTCCGGAGAGAGCAACCGAAGGGTAGAACCATATTATCTGGTTTTCCAGTGGTCGAGCTGGTATGTATGGGGGTGGTGTTTAGAACGTAAAGATTACAGGCTGTTCAAACTGAACCGTATGGATTGTGTTGTTGAAACAGACCGTGGATTTCTGTGCAGAGATGTACCAATGCCGGATTTGTCAAATGAGAAGATATTTCCGGGTGGGATAAAGGTAAAAGCTCTTTTCACACCGAATATGAAGTGGCGGCTGGTTGAAGAATTTGGACCGAACTGCTTTACAGAAACAGACGATGGAAGGCTGCTCTTTTCAGCAGACTATACGGATATGGAAAACCTTGTGACATGGCTTATGACATTTGGAGCAAAAGTAGAGGTGCTTGAGCCGGAAGAAGTGCGGGACATTATTTGCAGGAATGCAGAGGAAATAATAAAAATCTATGGAGGATTAGGAAAATGAGATTAGACGGTTTTGGGTTGTTTGTTGATGATATGGCAAAGATGATTCGTTTTTACAAGGATGTTCTCGGATTTGAAATTAAGGAAGAAGAGAATACTTCCAATGTTTATCTTGTGAAAGACGGAACACTTTTTTTACTGTATGGGCGGAATGATTTTGAGAAGATGACAAACCGGCGATATGAGTATATCAAGGGTTTGAATGGTCATTCTGAAATAGCGCTATATGTTGATACTTTTGAAGAGGTGGACGAGGCATACAAGAAGGCTGTGGAAAATGGTGCAACATCTGTGCTTGAACCGGAACTTGAACCTTGGGGACAGAGAACCTGCTATATTGCTGATCCGGAAGGAAATATGATAGAGATTGGTTCCTGGAATAAGCCTTATGAAGAGAAGGACTTAGAGGGGGTGTAAAGGATATGGCTTTTGACTACAAGAAGGAATATAAAGAATTTTATATGCCGAAAGGCACACCGTCTATCGTAACTGTTCCGAAAATGAACTATATAGCGGTAAGGGGAAGCGGCAATCCAAATGATGCAGACGGAGAATACAAGCAGGCTATCGGACTTCTGTATGGAATTGCATTTACGATTAAAATGAGCAAAAAGGAAGATCATCAGATTGATGGATATTTCGATTATGTCGTGCCGCCATTAGAGGGATTCTGGTGGCAGGGTGAGCGGCGTCCGGGGGACGCCATGCTGCGAACCGACCGAGCCGGCAGGCGAGACGGAGTATCCGGAATTGATTATGCTCGTAAGGAAGATTTTAAGTGGATCTCTGTTATTCGCTTGCCGGATTTTGTTACCAGGGAAGATTTCGACTGGGCTGTCAGGAAAGCTACGGCAAAGAAAAAACAGGATTTTTCTAAGGTTGAGTTTTTTTCCTATGAGGAGGGCTTATGTGTACAGTGTATGCATATCGGAGCGTATGACGATGAGCCTGCTACGGTAGATGCAATGCACAGATTTATGGAAGAACAGGGATACACATTGGATATAACGGATCGGAGAATGCACCACGAGATTTATCTGAGCGATGCGAGGAAGGTAGCGCCGGAGAAGCTGAAGACTGTAATCAGGCATCCGATAAAGAGAGCCTAAGGGTGTGGAGGAAAATAATATGGCATCAACAAAAGAGTATTTGGATTTTGTTATGGAACAATTATCAGGACTGGATGAAGTCAGCAGCAGGGCAATGATGGGCGAATACATCCTTTATTACCGTGGAAGGATTTTTGGTGGAGTATATGATGACAGACTTTTGGTGAAGCCGGTTCCGATGGCATTGAGGCTGATGCCGGATGCCGAGATGGAACAGCCGTATCATGGCGCTAAAGAAATGATTTTGGTTGATAATGTAGATGATCGGCAGTTTCTGTGTGAACTGGTTGAGAGTATGTGGGAAGAATTGCCGGAAAAGAAAAAGAAGAATATACATTAAGAACTAAGACTTGACAAAATCAAACCAATACTCTATATTTAGCAGTGGAGATTCTATACCCAAAAACAGAAAACGTGAATGTGCAAATGAAGCTCAAACCCTTGTGGTTTGGGCTTTTTCTAATTTTGAT
>OGLN01002637.1_pt1 | contig 10752 bp, 9 predicted proteins | sample 1572641 | NCBI WGS metagenome assembly OGLN01 (sample SAMEA2581903, study PRJEB24529) | metagenome | biome: Human gut stool | place: China | collected 2011
ACGGGTCGTTCGATAAAATGTTTCAGTGTCATAGGTTATTCCTCCTTTTCGGTTTCGGTTTGGGCGGCAGCTGCCGGTGCGGCCTGGGGTGCGGCGCCCTGCGTCTTGGCTACGATGGGGGTACCCTCGCGCAGCAGGCCTACGCCTTCGGCTACGATGACGTCACCCGGAACGAGGCCCGATTTGACGATATACTCCCGGCCGTTGTTGATCTTTTCCACGTCGATCATGACCGAGGAGGCCTTGCCGTCTACAATCTTATATACGTACACTTTGTCCTGCAGCTCGAATGTCGCCACCTGCGGAACCACGATGCAGTCCGTGTAGCTGATGGGCAGGATCAGGTTGCCGGGTGCGCCGCTGTGGAGCAGGCCGTTCGTGTTGGGGAACACCGCGCGCAGCTGCGTGCTGCCCGTCGAAGGGTCGATGACGCCGCTCATCGATTCGATGCGCCCCGGCTGGTCGTAGAGCGAGCCGTCGTTGAGCTGTAACTGTACGTCGGGCATGTTCTTGAGCGTATTGGCGATCGAGCCGTATTTGCGCGTCAGGCTGAGCAACTCGTTGCCGCTCATCGAGAAATACACGTACATCTCCGAGTTGTCCGACACGGTCGTCAGCGGCTGCGGGATCGACGCGCTTACCAGTGAGCCTACACGGTACGGCAGCTGGCCTACCGTGCCGTTGGACGGGGCCTTCACGACCGTATAGGAGAGGTTGTTTGCGGCGTTTACCCGCTGTGCCTCGGCCTGTGCGAGCTGCGCCTTGGCCGTCAGCAGCGTATTTTCGGCCGTCGAGAGGTCGTACTGCGACACGACGTTCTTTGCGAAAAGCTCCTTCTTGCTGTCATACGTCAGCTGGGCCGTCGCCACGCTGGCTTTCGCCGCTGCGACATTGGCTTCTGCGGTCTGGAGCGCAGCCTTGTAAGGTACCTGGTCTATGATGAAAAGCGTTTGTCCTTTCGATACCGACTCTCCCTCGGCAACACGCAGTTCGGAGATGGTACCCGAAACCTGCGGGTAAATCTGAATGTCCTGGCGTCCGCGGATCGTCGCCGACTTGTTGGTCGGGATTTCGCGGTTGGTGGTGGCAATGGTCATCACGCCGTATTGCGCGGGGCCTTGCTCCGTGGGTGCCTGACCGCACGAAACGGCTGCCATGAAGCTTGCCATGATAGCAGCTTTCACAAATGTTTGCTTCATATTTTCTCCTGTTTTAAACTAAAAAAACTTTTTTCGTTGCAAAAGTACCCTAAAAAGGGTGTGATCGTGCCTTTATATTGCGAACAGTGTTGGTATTTTTCGGAACAAATTTTAGGAGAATATCGAAAAATGCGCTAAATTTGTTCGAAAAACGAATTCATATGTCCGCCATAAACCCTCTAATTACCACCGCCGAAGAACAATTCGTAGTCGGGGAATCCGATTTTTCCTATTTCAACAACTACGCGAACCGCTGCGAGGGAGGGGCTATCTTGTTTTGCCGCAAAGGCAGCGCCCATGTGACTGTAAACCAATACGGAGGACTCGTGAAGCGGAATACCCTGGTACTCATTCTGCCCGGGTCGGTGCTGATGCTCACGGGGCGTACCGAGGACTTTCGGGTGACGTTCTGTGCCTTTTCACTCGATATTTTCTCCGAGGCGGCATTCCGCTTCCGGCTCGAACCCTCCTTTTTCCGCACCCTGCGCGAGAATCCGATCACCTATCCCCCGGCGCGTATCGTCGAGGGGGCGGGCATCTGGTTCCAGATGGCGGCCTATACCTACCGCGACCGGAACAATATTTTCCGCAACACGATCATCCGTAACCGCTTGCAGAACGTGCTGATGGAGATTTACGACAAGTTGCAGCGCTTTGCAGGCATGCAGCGCCAGATGCCCGAGTCGACCACGCGGCAGACGGAGCTGTTCCACCGGTTCGTGGCCCTCGTGCACGAGTTCAGTTCACAGGAGCGCGAAGTGTCGTTCTACGCCGACAAACTCTGCATTTCCACCCGTTACCTTTCGACCATCGTGCGTACGATCGCGCACAGCACCGCCAAGGAGTTCATCGACCGGTCGGTCTTGCTGGAGATCAAGATGCTCCTGCAATCGACGGACTTGTCGGTGCAGGAGATCGCCTACCGCCTGCATTTCCCCGACCAGTCCTACCTGGGGCGCTATTTCAAGAAGCATACGGGTGAATCTCCCACCGAGTACCGCAACACCAAGAAATAAGCCGCCCCGCCGGGCGGCTTTCGTTTTGTCGCGGGGCGCCGGGCGTGTTTGGAACCCGAATTGCAGTAAATAAACTCGAATCACTTAATATCGTAAAATTATGAAAACCATTGAAATTCTCGGGGAGAAGGCCGAATACTACCTTTCCCATGTGTGCCGGACGATCGACAAGAGCCAGCTTTACCTGCCCGCACCCGATACGGTCGACAAGGTCTGGATCGAATCCGACCGTAACATCCGGACGCTCGGCAGCCTGCAATGGATCCTCGCCCACGGGCGCCTGGCCGGTACGGGCTATGTCTCGATCCTGCCCGTAGATCAGGGCATCGAACACTCCGCCGGGGCGTCGTTCGCCCCGAACCCGGCCTATTTCGACCCGGAGAATATCGTCAGGCTGGCCATCGAGGGCGGCTGTAACGCCGTGGCTTCGACCTTCGGCGTGCTGGGCGCCGTGGCACGCAGATATGCACACAAGATACCGTTCATCGTCAAGCTCAACCACAACGAGCTGCTCACCTACCCCAACACCTATGACCAGGTGATGTTCGGCACCGTGCGCGATGCCTGGAACATGGGCGCCGCCGCCGTGGGGGCTACGATCTATTTCGGGTCGGAGGAGAGCCGCCGCCAGCTCGTGGAGATAGCCCAGGCGTTCGACTATGCGCACGAGCTGGGCATGGCTACGATTCTGTGGTGCTACCTGCGTAACGGCGCGTTCAAGAAAGACGGGAGTGACTACCATGCGGCGGCCGACCTAACCGGTCAGGCCGATCATCTGGGCGTGACGATTCAGGCCGATATCGTCAAGCAGAAGCTGCCTTCGGGCAACGGAGGGTTCCGGGCCGTAGGGTTCGGCAAGACGAGCGACGCCATGTACGACCTGACGACCGACCATCCGATCGACCTGTGCCGCTATCAGGTGGCCAACGGCTATATGGGCCGCGTGGGCCTGATCAACTCGGGCGGCGAGTCGCGCGGGGCCTCGGACTTGCAGGAGGCCGTCACGACGGCCGTGATCAACAAGCGCGCCGGGGGCATGGGGCTTATCAGCGGCCGCAAGGCCTTCCAGCGTCCGATGAAGGACGGCATCGCCCTGCTGCACGCCATTCAGGACGTTTACCTCGACGATGAAGTGACCATCGCATAATATCCGGGTCCCCGAAGACGTTTTTATATTAAAAAAGTGCAACTATGAAAATAACGCTATTCGGCACGCAGCCCTACGACCGGGAGTCGTTCGACCGCATCCGCGACACCTACGGGTTCGACATCTGCTACCACCGCAGCCACCTGAACGCCAATAACGTGGCCCTTGCGCAGGGTTCCGATGCGGTCTGCATCTTCGTCAACGACACGGCCGACGCCGGGACCATCCGCCAGTTGGCCGGGATGGGCGTGAAGCTGATCGCGCTGCGCTGTGCGGGCTTCAACAACGTCGACCTGAACGCCGCGGCCCGTTACGGGATTCCCGTGGTGCGGGTTCCGGCCTATTCGCCGCACGCCGTGGCGGAACACGCCGTGGCGCTGATGCTGGCGCTCAACCGTAAGATACACCGCGCCTACTGGCGCACGCGCGACGGCAACTTCTCGCTCCACGGGCTGATGGGCTTCGACATGTACGGCAAGACCGCAGGGATCGTCGGCACGGGCAGGATCGCCCGCGAGCTGATCCGCATTCTCAAGGGGTTCGGCATGGAGGTCGTGGCCAACGATCTGTTTCCCGATCCGCAGTACGCCGCGGAAGCGGGCATCGCCTACGTGCCGCTCGACGAGCTTTACGCCCGTGCGGACATCGTTTCGCTCCACTGTCCGCTGACCGACCGGACGCGCTACATGATCGGCGACGCGGCCATTTCGCGCATGAAACCGGGCGTGATCCTCATCAACACGGGCCGCGGTCAGCTGATCCATACCGAGGCGCTGATCGACGGACTGAAAGAGAAGAAGATCGGCGCTGCCGGACTGGACGTATACGAGGAGGAGGCCGGGTACTTCTACGAGGACACTTCCGACCGCATCATGGACGACGACGTGCTGGCGCGCCTGCTGTCGTTCAACAACGTGATCGTCACCTCGCATCAGGGCTTCTTCACACGTGAAGCAGTGGATAATATAGCACGCACCACGATGCAGAACATCAAGGACTTCAGCGAATGCCGGCGTCTGGAGAACGAGGTGCGCGCCGAACCGGAAAACGCAGTCGGACAGTTATGAAAAAGATCGTTTTGCTCCGCCACGGCGAGAGCGTCTGGAACAGGGAAAACCGGTTCACGGGGTGGACCGATGTGGATTTGAGCGAGAAGGGCGTCGCCGAGGCCGTCAAAGCCGGGGAGACGCTCCGCAAGGAGGGTTTTCATTTCGGCCGCGCCTATACCTCCTATCTGAAACGGGCCGTGAAGACCCTCGACGTCGTGCTCGACAGGATGGACCGGGACTGGATTCCGGTGACGAAGACCTGGCGGCTCAACGAGAAGCACTACGGCATGCTTCAGGGATTGAACAAGCGCGAGACGGCCGAAAAATACGGCGACGAGCAGGTGTACGTCTGGCGCCGCAGCTACGACGTGGCCCCCGCGCCGCTTCCGGAGGACGATCCCCGCAATCCGCGCTTCGATCCCCGCTACGCCGGGATTCCCGACGCCGCGCTGCCCCGCACCGAGTCGTTGAAAGACACCGTGGCCCGCACGATGCCCTACTGGGAGTGCGAGATACTCCCGGCGCTGGCCCGCCACGACGAACTGCTGGTGGTGGCCCACGGCAACAGCCTGCGGGGCATCATCAAGAACCTGAAAGGGATTTCGGACGAGGCCATTTCGGAGTTCAACCTTCCGACTGCCGTGCCCTACGTCTTCGAATTCGACGAGGGGCTGGGCTGTGTGAAGGACTATTTCCTGGGCGACCCGGCCGAGATCGCCTCCCTGATGGAGGCCGTCGCCAATCAGGGCCGGCGGGGCTGACCCCCCCCCTCACTCCCGGTGTGCGAGACGCCGGTTTCGGAGGCAGTCGTCTGCCGATCCGTTTTTGATCCGGTTCTGTGTCTGGGGCGCAGAACCGGTTTTGCGTGCAGACGGTCTTCACCCGACCGAAAATGACGCCGCTCCGTAATAATGGTATGCCGAACCGTAATCGGGGTACGGAACCGTTGCGCGAAATACCCTATTTTTGCATCGTGAAACCATTCTTTTGAACCGATGAAACGAATCCTCTTCGCGGCCCTGACCGCCGCAGCCCTTTTTTCGGACGGAATCCTGCAATCCTTAAATGCTCAAAATATGGAAATACCGAAAAAAGTCAGCCCGTTTCCCGTGGGCGACAAACTGCCGGAACAGTTTTCGAAGTACTTTGTCGGGCAGGCCTGGCTCGCTCCGCTGACGGACGACAAGCGGCTGAACGCGCCCGTGTCGAACGTCACCTTTTCGCCCGGATGCCGCAACAACTGGCACAGCCATACGGGCGGCCAGCTCCTGATCGCCGTCGGGGGCCGGGGCTATTATCAGAAGAAGGGCCGTCCGGCCCGGGCGTTGCTTCCGGGCGACATCGTGGAGATCGCGCCCGACGTGGTCCACTGGCACGGCGCGGCTCCCGACAGCTGGTTCTCGCATCTGGCCGTCGCGTGCAATCCCGCGACCAACGAGAATACATGGCTCGAACCGGTCGACGACGCGCAATATGCGGCAGCGACGGCTTCCGTCCCGGCCCCGGCCTCCCGCTTGGGTGAAGACGCCCGACGCCGCCTGGCCGAATTGTTTCCGGGCGGAATACCGGAACTTGGGGATGCGGACCCCGAATTATTTGAAATTTTTGGTAACTTTGCGCTCGGCGAAGTGACCGCCTACGACCAGCTCGACACGCGGACGCGCATGCTGTGCATCCTGGCCTCGAACATCGCCTCGCAGGGCCGGACCGCCTACCGGACGACGCTCGAAGGCGCGCTGAACGCCGGAGTGACGCCCGTCGAGGTGAAAGAGACGCTTTATCAGGCCGTTCCCTACGTCGGCATGGCGAAGGTCGCCGACTTCGTAGGGATTACGAACGAGGTGCTGGAGGCGCGCGGCGTGACGCTGCCGCTTGCGGGGCAGTCGACGACCTCGTCCGCGGACCGCTTCGAAAAGGGGCTGGCGGTGCAGCGGTCGATTTTCGGCGCGGAGCGTATCGACGGGATGCGCGAGGCGGCCCCCGCGAACCAGAAGCACATCCAACGTTACCTGTCGGACAACTGCTTCGGCGATTTCCTGACCCGCGGAGGCCTGGACGTGAAGATGCGCGAGCTGCTGACCTTCTCGATGCTCGTCTCGCTCGGGGGCTGCGAATCGCAGGTGAAGGGCCACATCGCCGGAAATGCGAACATAGGCAACGACAAGGCCACCCTGCTGGCCGTCGTGACCCAGTTGCTGCCCTATATCGGTTATCCCCGCACGCTGAACGGCATTGCGTGCCTGAACGAAGTTTTGCCGGAAAAATAAAAAAGTAGTGAGGTATGGAATACGTAAAATTGAACAACGGCGTCGAAATGCCGGTCCTCGGCTTCGGCGTTTATCAGATTTCGGACCCGGAGGTTTGCGAACGGGCGGTCGGCGACGCCCTGAAGATCGGTTACCGTTCGATCGACACCGCCGCGGCCTATGGCAACGAGGAGGCCGTGGGACGTGCCGTCCGTCGCAGCGGCGTTCCCCGCGAAGAGCTGTTCATCACCACGAAACTGTGGATCAGCGACGCGGGTTATGAGCCTGCCAGAAAGGCGTTCGAGGAGTCGATGTCGAAGCTGGGGCTGGACTATCTGGACCTCTATCTGATCCACCAGCCTTACGGCGACGTCTACGGTTCGTGGCGCGCCATGGAGGAGCTTTACCGCGAGGGCCGCATCCGCGCCATCGGTGTGTCTAACTTCTACCCCGACCGCCTTCAGGACCTGATTCTGCACAACGAGGTCGCGCCGGCGGTCAATCAGGTCGAAACCCATCCGTTCCACCAGCAGACCGCCGCCGCGGAGTTCATGCGCACGAAGGGCGTGCAGATCGAGTCGTGGGCGCCTTTCGCCGAGGGCAAGAACGGGCTGTTCTCGAACGAAGTCCTGCTGGCGGTCGCCGCCCGGTACAAAAAGACGGTGGCGCAGGTGGTGCTGCGCTGGCTGATTCAGCGCGGTGTGGTCTGCATTCCCAAGTCGGTGCATGCGGAGCGTATCGCGGAGAATTTCGACGTGTTCGGCTTCGCGCTCGATGCCGAGGACATGGCTGTGATCGCCTCGCTGGACCGTCCGGAGAGCAGTTTTCTGGATCACCGCGATCCCGAAACGGTTGAATGGTTGAGTAATTTGCATTGAAATCAATCCGCTGGCCCTGTTCGCCGCCGGTGGCGTCGCTCCCGAATCCGGTCCACCTCCAAAACCCCGTCTCGGGCGGCCCGGCGGCCACGGCGACGGCCCGATACGACATGAGTTCCGAAATAAATTCACTTGATTCAGATTTGAATCTATGTTACGAAAAATCAGAATTGCGGCCGCGGCCTTTTTCTTCGTGCTGACGACGCTGCTGTTCCTCGATTTTACCGGAACGCTTCACGCGTGGTTCGGCTGGATGGCGAAAATCCAGTTCCTGCCCGCCCTGCTGGCCCTGAATGTCGGCGTCGTGGCGTTCCTGGTGATCCTGACGCTTCTTTTCGGCCGCGTGTACTGTTCGGTCATCTGCCCGCTGGGGGTGATGCAGGACATCGTTTCGTGGGCCTCCGGGAAGCGCAGAAAGCACCGGAACCGCTTCGCGTACTCCCCCGCCCTCACCTGGCTGCGCCGGGGGATGCTCGTCGTGTTCGTCGCTGCGATGCTGGCGGGTGTCGGTTCGCTGCTCGCGCCTTACAGCGCCTACGGCCGCATCGCCTCGAACCTGCTGGCCCCGGTCTACGCGTGGTGCAACAACCTGCTGGCATACATCGCCGGGCGCATGGACAGCTACGCCTTCTATTTGGTCGACGTCTGGATGAAGAGCCTCTCCACGCTGCTTGTTGCCGTCGTGACGTTCGCCGTGCTGTTTGTTCTTGCGTGGCGCAGCGGCCGCACCTATTGTAATACGATCTGTCCGGTGGGCACGGTGCTGGGATTCCTCGCCCGCTACTCGCTGTTCAAACCGCGTTTCGACACCTCGAAGTGCAACGGATGCAAGCTCTGCGCCCGCAACTGCAAGGCGTCGTGTATCGACCCTGCGGCGCATAAAATTGATTACAGCCGCTGCGTGGCCTGTATGGACTGCCTCGAAAACTGCCGCCAGGGGGCCATCACCTATACGCTGCGGCGGCGGAAACCGGACCCGGCTCCCGCGCCGCAGAGACCGGCGGCCGACGCCGCAAAGACGCCTTCCGACGCTTCGCGCCGCCGGTTCCTCGGCCTGGCGGGCATCGTGGCCTACTCCGCGCTCCGGGCGCAGGAGAAGAAGGTCGACGGCGGGCTGGCGGTGATCGTCGACAAGAAGATTCCGAACCGTGCCACGCCCGTCGTTCCGCCCGGAGCGCAGAGCCTGCGGCACTTCAACGCCCATTGCACGGGATGTCAGTTGTGTGTTTCGGTGTGTCCCAATCAGGTGTTGCGTCCGTCGGGCAAGCTGATGACCCTCATGCAGCCCGAAATGTCGTTCGAGCGCGGATACTGCCGTCCGGAGTGCACGAAGTGCGCCGAGGTGTGCCCCACGGGCGCCATCCGCCTGACCGACCTCGCCGGGAAATCGTCGATCCAGATCGGCCATGCCGTGTGGATTGCGGAGAATTGCGTGGTCAACACCGACGGCGTCAACTGCAACAACTGTGCGCGCCATTGCCCTGCCGGGGCGATCAAGATGGTGCGCCGGAACCCCGACGACCCCAAGTCGCCGCGCATCCCCGCCGTGAACGAAGAACGCTGCATCGGCTGCGGGGCCTGCGAGAATCTCTGTCCGGCGCGTCCGTTCAGCGCCATTTATGTCGAAGGCCATTCGCGCCACAGAACCGTCTAAACGCAAGAAAACATGGAGAAGAAAAAGATAGACCGCCGGAAATTCCTCAAAACGTTCGGTGTCGGCGCGGCCGCCGCAACGGCCGGGCTTTACGGCTGTAAGACGAAAGGTACGGCGCCGAGCGCTGCCGCTGCGGGTGAGGTCCCGACCGATCGGATGACCTTCCGGACCTGCCCCTCGACGGGCGACCGCGTGTCGCTGCTGGGCTACGGCTGCATGCGCTGGCCCCTGCTGGAGTCGCCGGCGGCCGACGGCAACCCGATCGACCAGGAGGCCGTCAACGAGCTGGTCGATTATGCCATCGCCCACGGGGTCAACTATTTCGACACGGCCCCCGTCTACATACAGGGCTTTTCCGAAAAATCGACGGGTATCGCCCTCAAACGCCATCCGCGCGAGAAGGTGTTCATCGCCACGAAGATGTCCAATCACCGTATGGCAGGGCGGGGAATGTCTCCCGCTCGGATATTCAAGGATTCGGAGGAGATGTACCGGCGGTCGCTTCGCGACTTGCAAACGGATTATCTGGATTACTATCTGCTGCACGCTGTGGGCGGCGACAAGGGCATCGAGACGTTCAACGAACGTTTTATCGACTGCGGCGTGCTCGACTTTCTGCTGCGCGAGCGCGAGGCCGGGCGCATCCGCAACCTCGGGTGGTCGTTCCACGGCGATCAGAAGGTTTTCGACCACCTGCTGGCCATGCACGACAGCGGCGAGGCGCGGTGGGATTTCGTCCAGATCCAGATGAACTACGTCGACTGGAAGCATGCTTCGGACAGAAACGTCAATGCCGAATATCTCTACGGCGAGCTGGAGAAGCGCGGCATCCCGGCCGTGATCATGGAGCCGCTGCTCGGCGGGCGCCTTTCGCGGCTGAACGACCATCTGGTCGAACGGCTCAAGGAGCGCCGTCCGACCGAGAGCACCGCTTCGTGGGCCTTCCGCTACGCGGGTTCCTGGCCCGGAGTGCTGACTGTGTTGAGCGGCATGACCTACATGGAGCACCTGCAGGACAATATCCGCACCTATTCGCCGCTCGAACCCTGCACCGGCGAGGAACTGGAGCTGCTCGAAGATACCGCGCAGCTGATGCTCAAATACCCCGCCGTGCCCTGCACCGAGTGCCAGTACTGCATGCCCTGCCCCTACGGGCTGGACATCCCGGCGATCTTCGCCCACTACAACCGCTGCGTGAACGAAGGCAACGTGCCCAAGGACCGGCAGGACCCCGGTTACCGGGAGGCCCGCCGGGCGTTCCTCATCGGTTACGACCGCTCGGTTCCCAAACTCCGGCAGGCGAGCCATTGCATCGGCTGCAACCAGTGCGTGTCGCACTGCCCGCAGTCGATCAAGATTCCGCAGCAGCTGCGGCGCATCGACCGTTTCGTCGAGCAGCTCAAGCAGGGTACGCTCTGATTCCGGCTTGCGAGGCCCCTCCCGTCGGCGAGGGATGTTTTTGAGATACCGTTCTGTAAATCAGGACGGTATTTTTATTGAAAAGAGGAAGGGTTACGAATTGGTGACGGAAGTCTTACATTCTGTTGCACCCTTATACAATAA
>OGLN01002639.1_pt1 | contig 10747 bp, 8 predicted proteins | sample 1572641 | NCBI WGS metagenome assembly OGLN01 (sample SAMEA2581903, study PRJEB24529) | metagenome | biome: Human gut stool | place: China | collected 2011
GTATTTGGTGTCCAGCCGCTCCTCCACGCTGGCAAGCGCCTGCGCGGCCTGTCCGGTCTCCCTGCCGATGCCCGCCATGACGCACATGCCCTGTGGCTCGATAAAGATCTGACCCTCGGCGCACTCCTTGCTGCCGATGGGGTTGCCGAAAGCATCGTAGGCACGGCGGAACCACGCGCCATCCCACGCAAGCGTGCGGCAAAGCGCCTGCTGGCGGGCATAGAGCGCTTTGCATTCCGCTGCAAATTCCGGTTCGCCCATGTGCTCGGCCAGCTCTTGCATCATGCGCAGTGCGACGGCAAACTGCATCCCTGTCCAGATGCTCTCGCCCTTCCCCTTGCGGCAGACCTTATAGAGCATATCGTTCCAGTCGGAGCTGAGCATCAGTGGGAAGCCGTGCGCGCCCATGTTCTGCGTGGTGAAGCGGATGGACTGTTTGATATGCTCCCAGATCGTGCCGCTGCCGCCGTCGAAATACGGGGCCTTCGTGTCGAGGTACGAAACGTTTCCCTCTTCCAGCGCAATGTGATAGGCGTCCATGACCAGCCAGAGGTGGTTATCCGAGTGGATGCGCGTGACCGGCTCCCAACCCTCGGTGGGGAAGAAATAGTGGTTGCAGTGGCCGTCCTGATACTGCTGGGTCAGAAGAAGCTCGAATTTTTCCTTCGCCCGGTCAAGCTGCAAGGGGATCATGGCCAGCACGTCCTGCGCGGTGTCGCGCACGCCCACGCCGCGGAACGTACCGGTGGCGTAGTAGCTGATATTCCGGGAGAAGCGGAAGTTCCGCTCCATCTGGTAGGGGTTCCAGATGTTGATCATCGTCTCCGCGTCCTTGTCCGGGAGGCTGCACTGGAAGCCGGAGAAGAAATCCTCCCATGTTGCCGCCAGCTTCTGCATGGACGCGGTGAAAAAGTCAGGGGCTTTGCAGGCCGCAAGGGACTGGAAAATCTCGTCCCCCGTCAGTTCCGTGCCGAGATAGATATTGACCGACTTCGCTTCTCCGGCACGGAGCGTCAGCGGCAGCTCCAGCGCGAAGCACGGATCGCCGCCAAAGAGTGTGGAGTTTTTCAGATGTTCGTGTTCGAGTCCGATCGGCGCTTCCTCACTGCGGTAGCTGCCGACAAATTCATCACGGTCGCAGTCAAACCCGGCGGCGGGCGCGTCGCTTGCGAAGTAGACCAGCGGCGTCTCGTCGGGCTTCGGCTGATTTTCCACGCCGTAGCGGTAAATGAGCACGCCGTCCTTTTCGTAAACAGAAAGCTGGTGCTTGTTATAGCACTGCCATTGCAGCTCGCGCATGAATTCCATCATGCCAAGCTCGACGTAGGGGTAAATCGTCACGTTCCGGTCACAGTCGGAGCGCAGCTCCAGATGCCAGAGCATGACGTTTTTCAGCGGACTGACCAGATATGTAACCTCGGCGTGCAGGCCGTCACGTTCTGCCGTAAAGCGGGTGTAGCCCATGCCGTGCGCGGCCTCCCATTTCTCAGGCTTACATGCGCACGGTTCGCTCGTCGGGCACCAGACGGAATCGCCGTCCTTGATGTAGGTGTAGAAGCCGCTGCGGTCGGTCGGCAGGTGGAAGAAGCGGTAGTGGTTGATGCGCCAGATCTGCGGCGAACGGTACCACGCAACGCCGCCGCCCGCCTGCGAGATCATCGCATGGAGCGTTCCGTTGGATAGGTAGTTCATCCACGGGGTCGGCATATTGTACCGGGACAGCACAATTTCCCGATTCTGATTCTCAAAACGGTATGGGTTCATTTGTCCGTCTCCGTTCTTTTTTGTGCCAGCAGCCACTGCAGGAGCATTTCATCATACGCATACGTCCATGCGTCATGGCCGCAGTCTCCAAAAACCGTCAGCCTTGCATTGCCGCCCGCACGCTGTATTGCCCTGACCATATCGACCGTCTCCGTCAGGGGTACGACATCGTCCAGCGCACCATGAAACGCCCAGACCGGCATAGTCAATACCTCTGCGTTCCACGGCATTCCGCCGCCGCAGCAAGGCGCGATAGCCGCGAACAGCTCCGGTGCCGCCATCGCAAGGAACCATGTGCCGTATCCGCCCATGCTGAGTCCTGTCAGCGTGACCCGATCCGGGTCGCAGGCGTATGCTTCGATCATGCGGCAAACGAACCGCTTCAGTCCCGGAAGCATCGCCACCCAAAAGGCCCCTTCCGGGCAGCGCGGTTCGATCAGCACGCAGTCTTCTTCCCGCGTTTCTGTCAGGATGTTCGCCAGTCCATGAATCTCAGCCTTCTCCAGATCCTCACCACCGCCGCGTTCACCTGCGCCGTGCAGCTGGATAATCATTGGAAGACCTGCGTGCATCCGCTCCGGCATCCGGACGGCATAGGCAAAGCCCGCATCTGTCAACCGATGATATTGTACGTTCATTTTGTATCCTCCGCCCTGTCTCAAATGACATTTGCCGACGCGATCTCATGCCAGAAAATTGCCCGTGTCGCCTGTCCGTCGGCGTTTTCCTCGCAGCAGCAGTCGAGAACCGGCTCCTCCAGCTCCTCGATCCGGTCGAGCTGTCCTTCCGCATAGGCCAGCAGCCGGTCTCTGCAATGTAGCAGGCGCTGGCGCTGGCCGCCGATGCGAAGATCAACCACGTCAAAGCCCTGCGGCTTGTTTTCGTGCATCCACTGCTGCTCATAGGCCGCATAAAACGCGTCCAGCCGTTCGAGCGCCGCGTCATAATCGGTGCAGAGCGCCTTCGCGGCTTTTTTATCGCCGGACAGATACGCCGCCCTTGTGCGGATGCCAAGGTCTGCTTTCACACTCAAAAATGCGCAGAGCGCCCGCAGGGAGCGGAACAGGTAGCCGTATTCGGCGTGATCCGCATACACGGCCAGCCTCGCGGCGCAGTCCGCATAACCAGCCGCGTCGCCCGACTTCACGCGGTTGTCGAACTGGCCCATGAACGGGTCACAGTAGAGCAGATATTTCTCCGGGTTATAAATTGCCTCAGCGGAATCGTTCTGCGTCCCGATCAGGTCGAGCGCGCGGAAATCCTCAAACGGAATGCCGAATTCCCGTTCGAAATTCGCGTGAATGGTTTCCACATCGTCAATGTCCTGCGCCATCTGCGAGACGGTAAACAGCGCCGGAAGCACAGCAAATTTGGAGCATTCCGCGCCGTTGTCGCCCCACATGGTCATGACGACATTTTCAACGCCCTTTGCGTGGCAGGCTTTCATTGCCTCGCGCATAGTCGCGATGCTGAACGTGTTGTGCGGCGCAAAGCCCGCCCATGTCCAAAGTCCGCCCGCGAACCACGAACCGCTTTTGATTGCGTTGTGGGCGTCAATATTTCTCTCATAGCTCTGCCGGTCGCGGCTAAAATAATCCCAGTACACCAGGTGAATATTCTCCGGCACCAGCTGTCTGACTTCCTCCGGAATTTCGCCCAGTTCCGGGTTTTGATTGAAATTGGTAAAGTAATCCCCGCCCGCCAGACGGAAGAACATATCGCCCCACATCAAAAGCTCGAAGCCATATTTTTTCGCCATTTCTGACACCCTGCGCAGATGTTCCATCAGGATGCTGAAGCGATCGCGGTAGCCGTGCAGCGTCAGATATTTGCCAAGGCCGAGCAGATCCGCTTCGTCCATGCCGATGTTTACAATATTGGTGCGCAGACATTCGCGCAGCGTGCGGAACATTCCATCGACCAGCGCATAGGTGCGCTCGTCGCCGGTCAGCAGGATATCGGCGGCGTCGCGGATCTCCCGGTAGACCGGCCAGTGAAACAGGGCGTTGACATGGGCAAGCGTCTGGATGCACGGGATGACCTGCATCCCGTGCGCTGCCGCATACGCATCGATCTGTTTTAATTCCGCCTTGCTGTACCGTCCGCGCAGATGGCCGAAATAGGGGTGGCCGTCCACCTCATAGGTATCCTCCATATAAAGATGCAGCGTATTGCAGCCGAGCCTCGCGGTCAGATCGATCCAGCGCTTGACGCTTTCCGCCGTCATAACGGCGTTTCGTGAGCAGTCGAGCATCGTGCCGAAAGTCTTGAAAGTATGTTCCATTTCTTTATCCTTTCCAGTCCGGTCAATAGTCAAACACGCGGTCTTCTCCCGCGCCAAAGCGCAGCAGATAGATGCGCCGCTGATTCGGCTTCAGGAGCAGCACGTCCCATAAATCTTCTGTTTCCGTGCCCAAGCCCCGCTCCGTGCATTTCCGGACGTTCGGAAACAGCGATTTTATCGGCTGCGGGCGGACTGAGTCGATCAGGAAATATGGGATGTGACAGAACGTAGTTTCGTAATCGCAGGCGTAGTGCCCTGCAAACCAACCACCGATGCGGATACCGTGCTTTTGCGCCTGCCGCAGCAGCATCATGGCCGGCTCAGAGGCGTATTCCATATAGTTCCATGGGTCAGTACCCGTTTCAAAACGCGACTTTGGCAGCGCGTGCGAAAACAGGAATATCGCCCATCCCTCAGGAAGCTGGAGCGCCTCTGTCTTGAGCCACGCAAGCTGCTCCACGCCGTATTGACAGCTTTTTTCAAAAAGCTCCTCCTGCTCGTCGATCTGCGGCAGATGGGATGAGAGAAAAATCAGCCGCATCTTTCGGTCATAAAAATCGGCAAAATAGTACGGCTTGTTCCGCGGCCGGTGCAAATTCACGTAAGACTCCAGATACGCCGTTTCTTCATACCAGCGCTCGTCTGTAACAATGCCCGTCACGATTTGGCCGACATAGCGCTCATTGCGAAAGCCATCGTCGTCGCCGCAGGCAATGTAGAGCTTGCCGGAAGCTGTTGCATTCTGAAACCGCGCCAGCTCCTGCGAGAGTACAAAGCGGGACGCATTTTCGGGGATGCTGCCGTTTAAAATATCGCCAAGGTGGATGACACCGTCAAAATGCGTCTGCGCATCGACCGCGCGGATGTTTTCGTCCGTATGATCCGCGAAATCCGACACAGCCGTTCCCGCAAGCAGCGCGAAGCAGAGATCGTCCGGCCCCCGGAGTGCATGGAGCTTTTCTGTCAGCGACCGGCAATTGTCCGCAAAATGTGGTTCCATATGGATGCCTCCATCTATATTTAATAATGAACGATTCTGTCTTCGCCAGCGCCGAAGCGTTTTAGATAGACCCGGCGTTCACTCTTTTTCAGAACGAGCGCATCCCAGAGATCTTCGCTCGGCGTGCCCAGCTCTCTCTCCCAGAAGCGCACGTCGTCATCAAACAGCTGCGGGTCGTATGCGGTCTGTGACGCGGTAATGACAAATGGGATCCCGAAAAGCGTCTTAATCCGATCCCCGTGATAGTGGCCGATGAACCATCCAGCCGTGTCGAAGCCGTACTGCTTTCGGCACTGCTCCAATGCACGAAAGATCTGATTGCCGTTGACGATGTCGTTCTTTTCGAGTGCAGTTTTCTCATCGAACAGCAATGCAGAAAACGGCGCGTCATGCGAGAATAGCATCACCGTCCAGTCCGCCGGCAAAACCAGCGTCTCGTTTTGCAGCCACTGGATTTGTTCTTCCTCGTATCCGAAGATCATGACCGGTTCGCCGCCGCGGTGCTCATAAAAATACGAGCACAGGAACACAAGGCGAACCTTTTCCTTCGCAATATCTACATAGTAATATGGCTTCTGTGCAGGACGGCAGACACCCTGCTCCGCGTCCAGAAAGCCGATGGCCTCCGGCCAGAGCCGCGCGGAATACGGCCCGCTGCATGCGTCGTGATTGCCCTGCACCGGGAAGAAGCGTCCGCTCGAAACAGTGGGCCGGAACAGCGCGAGCTGCTGCCGCAGCAGAAGCTTTGCGTACCGTCTGCCGATCTCACCGGCGAGGAAATCACCCAGATGGACGCAGCAGTCAAAATGTACCGCCTGATCGACTGCGGAGATGTTCTCAATGGTAGCCGGGACGGAATTGTCCAGATGCGAGTCCGCAACCAGCGCAATGTTTAAATCCCCATTGCAGGACAGCACGTCCTGGATTGTATGTGCTGCTTCGTATTCATAGCATTGATTGATCATATCGAATCCCTCAACAAGGCCGGATCGGCGGCAATTGTGCACGCCGTATCCATTTCTCACATTTCAGCCGGTATTTTTGTATCAATTAAACGATAGCACGTCATTTATCGACCTGTCAAATGGGCATAGTGCCAAAAAAGGGTCTGTTTGCGCCATGACGATTATGTATTGTTTTTTATGAGATATTTTGTGTATGAATTGGCAATCATGCGCAATGTTTGTAAGTCGGAGCATACATATTACTATTGTCTCATGTGTGTCTATGCGCGGTTAGGTTTGACGCTTACGTTCCTGCGAAGCTCTAGGAATAAGCAAGCTAATGTCCATCCAAGCGGATAGGATAGTGAGCGGCCGATATTGCCGAATTGCGGGATCAACCATAAGGCGCAAACTACATTTCCGAGTAATTCTCCAAGGCCGGACAGCAGGGAAAGCCTGCTGAGGCCGACAGAGTCGAAAAACGAGCGGAGTGTGTAGACCAGAGCCAGGAAGATGTAGCCGACTCCCTGCCAACGCCAGAAATCTGCGCCGAGCGCAATGATTTGCGCGTTTTCAAACAAACGGCCATAGTACCATTTTCCAAGGAACGCGTAAATCAAGAAGCAGATCAAACCATACGCAGCAGAGCAGATTACAGTCAGACGCAGAAAGCTGCGCAGTCGCGCCGGTTGATGGGCTGCATAATTCTGCGGGCAATACGCCATGCAAGCAGAGCCGAATGCGCTCATAATGCCGGTCAACGGCAGTGCAACATTGAGAACAGAAATAAAATCCAACTGCAGATAGCGGTTTGCCTGATAGGTAACCAGAAGATAGCCGGAAGTACAAAGGAGATTTTGCAGGGCGATCAACAAACCATAGCGAATGATTTCACGAATCGTTATCCAGTCAATATGCCGCATTTGGCGTATAACCGAAATATGAAAGCCAGCTTTACGGAACAGGAAAAAATCAAAGGCAAGCTGAAATAGCGCGCCCAGACCGGAACAGAGCGCAAGTCCGACAATCCCTGCGTGAAAGGCGGCCAGCAGCAAGGCGGCTGCAGCATAATTTAACAGCACAACAATGATATTGATCCAGAATAGGCGCGCGGAACCGCTTGTCCCATTAACAACGGTCAGAAGCAGCCCGGCGATAACAACGGGAAGATAACAGACGGTATAGAGGATAAAGTAGCGCTTGGCTGAAGCGTGGATCATCTCCGGAATATGCAGAACCGAAAAGAGCGGATGGCAGAACAGAAGCAGCAGAAGTGCAAGCGTGCAGTCTATAATGGTAGCGGCCGCAATGCCGTTAAAAATCTGCTGCGAGCAGGCTTCCTTATCATTCAGCGCAAAGGTGTGAGCAGTCTTAATCCACGCTGCCAGCATAATACTGGAGACGATATTTGCAAAGGCGGTCGTGACTGCACTTAAATAGCCTGTGATCGCAAATGCGTCCGCTCCGACATAGCGGCTATAGAGTTGGTTCGTCCATGTGGTTGTGATCCAAAGAAGAAGATTGACGCCGACCAACGGGAAACAAATCGAAAAAAGAATTTTTGCAGGACGGTCTGTCAGGTAGTTGATGGATCGCATGAGGCGTTCACGCCCCTTTCTTTATCAATTTCGATAAAATCATACTGTCAAACTTGTGGGATGTCAACAAAAATTGCTATACGTATAAATTGTTCTTGCAAATGAAAAGGCGAAAGAATATAATATCGACATAAAGAAGAGCAAAAATCGGCAAAAACAGTTGATATTTTGTAATAAATTTGCATTTATTCGGATAGTAATTACAGGAGAACCTTTATGAAGGTTACAAGAGCAGACGTCGCAAAACTAGCCGGTGTTTCCACCGCAACGGTTTCTTATGTATTGAACGGTTCCCGCAATATGTCCGAAAAAACGAAAAAACTCGTGATGGATGCGGTGGAGCAGTTGAATTACACGCCGGATATGATCGCCAGAAGCATGACCAAAAACGAGACCATGCAGCTGTCGCTGATGATCAATGATATCACGAATCCGTTTTACAGCGAGATCGTTGTCGGCTTTGAGAACGCGGCCATCGAGAAAGGCTATTTCGTGAATGTCTGCACCGGTTATAAAAACATCAACAACTATTTTGATAATTATATCGCACGACGAATCGACGGTGTTTTTGTTGTCGCAATTCCGAACAAATTTGATGTAAGTCGTTTGTACAATCTGACTGAAAACGGCATTAAAGTTGTTGTCAGCGGCAATACTGAGGTGGACTTCAAGCGTGTCAGTTCTATAGAAAACGACTACGCATCCGGCATGCAGATGGCTGTTGCATACCTGCACCAGCTTGGGCATGAGCGAATCGCATATCTGAGCGGCCTGAGCCGGAAACACAAATTTGACGGTAAACTGGATGGATATCTGAATGCCATGCAGCAGCAGGGGTTGTCCTGTGGGGAAGAACTGCTGCTGGAGGGAAAGGCTCCCTATTCCACCAGCGTTGAAGACGGATATGCTCTGGCAAATGAGCTGATCGCTTCCGGTAAGGATTTTTCTGCGGTTATCTGTACGAATGATCTGATGGCGATGGGCGCGATTTCCGCCTTTGAAGACGCGGGAATGAATGTGCCGCAGGATGTGTCGGTCATGGGCTTTGATGATATCCTCTTTTCAAGAGCATGGCGGCCGGCCATCAGCACGATGGCTGTCTCCAAGTTTGAGTTTGGAAAAAAGGCATTTGAATTACTCTATACCAATATCAAAAACGGGTACACCGGTTATTATCTCAGCCCGATGGAGCTCAGAGCCCGCGAATCGACCGGGGTACGAAAATAAAAAAGAAAGCCTGCATTCATTGATGAAATGGATGACGGATTTTCTTATCAGCAGAATTTACCCGTATAGCAGCCTGGAATTGGATGCACATTCGGGTGTTTCTTTCAACGCTTTCTTTACCCGTATAGCAATTGCGGGAAAGATATAAAATGAATAAATTTCTCCGTTGCGGAATGCCGGAGGATTTTATTGAAAAACACAGGAGGTACATATTGTGAAAAAGAAAAGCTTACTCGCATTGCTGCTCGCACTGGTCATGGTGATCGCCATGTTTGCAGGCTGCAGCAAGACCACTGACACGCCCGCCGAGACTCCGACTACGCAGGAACCGGCAACCGACACGCCCGCGGAAGACAACAACGTGGCGGCAGATGAAGCACCCGCAGCTGCATCCGATGTAACATGGGACACCAGCAAGAATGACGAGATCATTGTCACTGTCATCAACGGCTACTACACCGCTGGCGAAAAGAAGCTGGCTGAAGAGTACATGAAGCTGCACCCGGAAACCAAGGTCACAATCGACGTAATCGCGGACAACGACTCTTATAGAACCAAGATGCAGACGATTCTCACCAGCGAGGACAGCAGCAACACGCCGGATATCGTCCATTCCAACTTCTTTGGCGACGTTGTCGGCGGTGCGGCAGCAGCACTGAGCCAGGGCTATCTGATGGATATGTCCCCAGTTCTGGATATGGAGCATCCGTATCAGGACGGCCTTGTCCGCGACATGTATGACGATGTCGTTCTGACCGAGGCCAAGAACAACTCCGGCGGCACGATGATGCAGGCGCTTCCGTTTGACAAGTGTGGCATTTCGTTCTTCTACAACAAGGACGCATTTGCGGCCCTCGGCCTGAGCACCCCCGAAACTTGGGAAGACCTGCTGGATGTCTGCGCGAAGTTTGAAGAGGCCGGTTATGAGAACCCCATTACCGTTTCCTCCGAAGCCTCCTGGATTATCACTTCTCTGTCTGACGCAGGTTTCCGTGATCATGAGTATGACTACATGGTGCAGCCGGGCGATGCGCTGTATGATGAGGCCACCATGCCCTACAATGCAAACTTCCAGTTTGACGAAAACGACCTGACCTGTGATGCTTTCGTTATCATGTCTGACGAGAGAATTGCTCAGGCCAAACTCGACGGCAGCATCTTCTCCGATGCGTCCAAGACCACATGGACGGAATTCGCAAAACTCGCAAAGTACTTCCCGGACAACTACATTGCCGGTGGTGCTGACACGATCACCGATTTTGAAATGCAGTTCTCCCCCATTATGCTGTCCGGCTCCTGGAACGTCGGCCTGATTCTGGACGACCTGAACCAGATGCCCGCTGACAAGCAGTTTGACTGGGCAACGTTCAATATCCCCGGCTTTGCCAACGCACCGGAAGGCTTCGGCTCTACCATGAGAGGTCTGTACGTTCTGGGCAACGTTATGGGCATTGTCGCAAAGGACGACGCCGACCACGAAGCACGCGTTCTGGACTTCTATCTGTACTGGTACTCGCAGGCTGGCGCACAGCTTTGCTACGAGGAGACTCTGAGCAACGGTAACTACGTGCAGGGCCCGTCCATGATCAAAGGCGTCACGCTGAGCGATACGCTCAACGAAAAACTCGCCGGCTTTATCGTCAAGGGTCCCGTCAAGCAGGCAATGTCCGGCTTGGTTGGTATCTCTGAAACAACAGAGGCTGATCGTCCGCTTCACAACGACCTGATCAACAAGTTCGTTGCTGGCGAAATCGATCTGGATACGTTCCTCAACGGTCTGTTTGAGATTCAGACCAGATTTGTGCAGAGTCAGGCGGAGAACGCGGGCTGGGATTTCGATCCGGCGACCTGATTTCTGAAATAGAAATATAGCAAAACAACACAGTAGGAAAAGGGATGGAGATCATCCCTTTTCCAACTACTATGACAC
>OGLN01002646.1_pt1 | contig 10729 bp, 10 predicted proteins | sample 1572641 | NCBI WGS metagenome assembly OGLN01 (sample SAMEA2581903, study PRJEB24529) | metagenome | biome: Human gut stool | place: China | collected 2011
TCGCCGGTGAGCGCGTTGAACCCGCGGCCGAACAGAATGTCCGCCCGCTCAATGATGGCGATATTTTCAATGTGCAAAAGCTCAAGCATCGCTCATTCTCCTGCAAAATTTTGTTCTTACTTGGTCTGGCGCTGTCTCTGCATGTCCTCGATCTCCGAGCAGAGCTCGGCGGCGGACTCGTTTTCGCGCATCACGATCAGCACCGTGTCGTCACCCGCGACGGTGCCGACCTTGGCGGAGATATCCATCCCGTCAAACGCTGCGCCGGCCGCGGGGCCGAGGCCCGCCATCGTCTTGATGAGCACCAGATTCTGCGCGCAGTCGACCGAAACGATGCTCTCGCGCAGGATGGTCTGCAGGCGGTCAGCCAGATTCAGGCGCATCTTCTGCGTCGAAACGGCGTAGCGGTAGGTGCCGTTGCCGGTCGGCTCCTTAATTAAGTGGAGCTGCTTGATATCGCGGGAGATGGTCGCCTGCGTGCAGGAGATCCCCTCCTTGCGCAGGCTGTCGATCAACTGCTCCTGCGTTTCGATCGCCGAAGCGGCAATGATCGCAAGGATCTTTTCCTGTCTTTCATTCTTCATTGCTGGTTCCTCCCATCAACATTTTCTTTTGTAAGATCTCGCAGAAACTGCGTTTGCTCAGTCGAACGAGCTTGGTGTCGAATTTTGAGCGGCGCACTTCAATACTGTCGCCGCTGCGCAGTGAGAATGCGCGCCCGCCGTCCACGCTCAAAAGGACGGGCTTGTAGCTGTTTTTTTCCGTCTGCACAGTGATGACCCGCTCGGGCGAGAGCACGTAGGCATTGGCATGCACGCTGTGCGCGCAGATGGGCGAAACAATGAAGTTCCGCGCCGTCGGCTCGACCACAGGGCCACCCGCCGAGAGCGAGTAGGCCGTCGAGCCCGTCGGGCTCGCGACGATCACGCCGTCGCCCGCCACGTCCACGAGCTTTCCCTGCTCGGTGAAGATTTGCAGCCGGATCACGCGCGAGATATTGCCGCGCGCGATGAGCGCTTCGTTGAGCGCAAGGTTCGAGTAAATAACACGCCCGTCGCGCTGGACGCTCACGTCGAGCATCATGTGGCTCTCGATCTCATACTTTCCGTCACACAGGTCGCGCAAGCGCAAAAGGTCTTTGCTCTCAAGCTCGGCCATGAAGCCGAGGCTGCCGAGGTTGACGCCCAGCACCGGAATGTCGCGGTGCGCGGCGGTTTTGGAAAGGTGCAGGATCGTACCGTCGCCGCCAAACGCGATGATCATATCCGCACCGCGGATCTCCTGCTGAAGCGGCTCAATGTTGAGCCCGTAGCCCTCCGGCGGCTCCTGATTGCGAAACGGCAGGCACACGACATTCGGGCAGCCAACCTCGTCGAGCACGCGCTTGGCCTCCTTCGCGACGCGAAGCTGCGCGTCGCGGTAGGGATTCGGGCATAAGATGACTTTTCTCAGCATCCCGCGCCCTCCTTCCCGTGGTCGAGCGCCGCGTGTGACTGCTCCACAAGGCCCTGGAGGTCAAACGTCTTCTCCACCCAATCGCCGCTTTCGAGATACCCGAGGTATTCGATGTTTCCCTCGGGTCCGCGAATAGGAGAGAATGTGATATCAAGCACTGTAAAGCCAGAATCCTTTGCATGTGTCAGGAAGTTTTCCAGCACCTCAAGGTGCACGCTCGGGTCGCGGACGACGCCCTTTTTCCCCACCTTTTCGCGTCCCGCCTCAAACTGGGGCTTGATGAGGCAGGCGACATGTCCGCCCTCTTTTAAGACGCGGTGCACCGCGGGCAGGATCAATTTCAGCGAAATAAACGACACGTCGATGCTGGCAAAATCCAGCTCGTCAGGAATCTGGTCGCGGTCGAGATAGCGCGCGTTCGTGCGTTCCATGCACACAACGCGCCCGTCGGAGCGAAGCTTCCAATCGAGCTGTCCGTAGCCGACGTCGACGGCGTAGACCTTTGTCGCGCCGTTTTGCAGCATACAGTCGGTAAAGCCGCCGGTCGAAGCGCCGATATCGGCACAGATACAGCCGTCCAGCTTGAGGCCGAACGTCGTCATCGCCTTTTCGAGCTTGAGGCCGCCGCGGCTCACATATCGGAGCGTGTTGCCGCGTACCTCGATCTGCGCGTCGTTCGGCACGGCGGTGCCCGCCTTATCCACGCGCTGCCCGTCCACAAAGACGAGCCCGCTCATGATCATCGCCTGCGCGCGCTGGCGGGTCTGTTCCAGCCCGCGTTCAACGAGCAGCACGTCCAGTCTTGTTTTATTGCTCATCGCAGCACCTCCGCAGCCTTTTTTGCCAGCGATTCCGCGTCCAGCCCGAACTCGCGGTACAGCTCCTCCACTGTTCCCTGCGCGGGAAACGCCTTGCCGAGGTTGCACAGCTCCAGCCGTTCGGGCGAAATTTTGTTCCAGCCCAGAATGGCCGCCATGCGCTGGCCCATGCAGCCGACGCCCGCGCACTCCTCGGCGACCAGCATCGCCTTGGTTTTGCCGATGACCTCGCGCATGTCGCGGTCATAGAGCGGCGAGATGGCGTTGATCTTTACAACGCGCGCCTCGATACCCTGCTTGTGCAGGATTTCCGCCGCGTCGAGCACATTGTTGATCATCGTGCCGTAGGCGCAGAGGGTGATGTCCTCTCCCTCGCGCAACACGACAAGGTTCTGCCGCCCGCTGTCTTCCTTATAATTTCCCTCGCCGCCGCGCGGATAGCGGATGGCGACGGGGCCTTTGATCTCGTTCACCGCACGGTCAAGCATCGTGCGCAGCTCTGCAAAGTTCGACGGACACAGCACCGTCATATTCGGAATTTCCGAGAGGAATGTCGCATCGAAAATGCCGTGATGCGTCTCTCCGTCCGCGCCGACCATGCCCGCGCGGTCGACCGCGAAGACAACATGCAGGTCGGAGAGCGCCGTGTCGTGGATGAGCTGGTCGTAGGCGCGCTGCAAAAAGCTCGAATAGATCGCCACGACCGGCGTGAGCCCCTGCTTGGCCATGCCCGCGGCCATCGCCACGGCATGTCCCTCGGCGATGCCGACGTCAAAAAAGCGCACGGGATACTGCTCGGAAAAATCGTGCAGGCCCGTACCGTCGCGCATTGCGGCGGTGATAGCGCAGATCGTTTCGTCATTTTTTGCGAGCTTACAGAGTTCGTCGCCGAACACCGCGGAAAAATCTCGCTTATGCTCGCGCGGCACGCCCATCCGCGGGTCAAATTTGCCGACACCGTGATAGCGCTCCGGCTCGCGCTCGGCGGGCGGGTAGCCCTTGCCCTTTTTCGTGTGCACATGCACGAGCACCGGACAGTTCAAGTCCTTCGCCCATTTGAGCGTGTTGGTGAGCTGCCCCACGTCGTGTCCGTTCACGGGGCCGAGGTAGGTAAAGCCCATGTCCTCGAACATCGTCGAATTCGGCAGCAGCGCCTTTTTGACATTCGTTTTCAGATGATGGTTAAAATCATACACCGCGCGGCCGACCGCGTTGCGGTCGAGCAGATCACGATAGGCTTTTTTGAATTCATAGTACGCAGGCTTCGAGCGCAAAAGTCCCAGATGCTCGCTCACCGCGCCGACATTGCCGTCGATCGACATGCCGTTGTCGTTCAGAATCACGATGAGCGGCTCGCCGCTCGCGCCCGCGTTGTTAAGTCCCTCGTAGGCAAGACCGCCGGAGAGCGCGCCGTCGCCGATCAGCGCCAGTACGGAATAATCCTGATGCTGCAGCGTCCGCGCCCGCGCCATGCCGAGCGCGACGGAGACGGAGTTAGAGGCATGACCCGCGATAAAGGCGTCATGCCCGCTCTCGCGCGGCTTGGGAAAGCCCGAGAGGCCACCGTACTGGCGCAGAGACGAAAACTGCTCGCGCCGGCCGGTCAAAATTTTATGGGTGTAGCACTGATGCCCCACGTCGAACACCAGCCGGTCTCGCGACGTGTCGAACACGCGGTGGATGGCCACCGTCAGCTCGACCGCGCCGAGGTTCGAGGCCAGATGCCCGCCCGTTTTCGACACATTTTTCAGCAAAAATTCACGCAGCTCCGTACATAAAAGCTGCGTTTGCGAGTCGTTCAGGGCCTTGATGTCCCGGGGATCATGGATGGTTTCAAGAATCAATACGGTTTCCTTCTTTATCTGACAAGATGCAGCACCGACAGCACCTTCGCCGTCAGGTAGATGACATCCTTGCTCTTTTTCATGGCGACCTTTTTGCCGATGGCCTTGCCGCCGATCGTCAATCCGGAAATGAGCGCCGTGACCACGGTGGATACGACGATGCTGCGCCAGCCGAAGCTGTTTTGCAGCAGCACGACGATGACCGTCGCGGTCGAGCCGCTGACGATGCCGCAGATGTCACCGACCACATCGTTGCAGAACGAGGCGACCTTTTCCGCGTTGCGGATGAGGTACAGCGCCTCCTTCGCGCCCTTGACACGGTGCGCGGCCATCGAATTGAACGGCTTGGGATTCGCCGCCGTCACGGCGACGCCGATGATATCGAACAGGATGCCCAGCGCAATGAACAGCAGCAGAATCAGTGTTGCCACCACATACCCCGCATCCTCAAGCAGCGCGCCCGAGCACAGGCTCATCGCGGCGGAAAGCGCCACAGCGATCAAAAACACACGGATGACCCAGCGCGCGTGGCTGGGCGTCTTTTCCGTTTTCTTCTGCTTTCGGTCTTCTTCGTTTTCCAAGGCTTTCTTCTCCACAGTTATTTCATAATCATGCTAATCAGCGGCAGCAGCAAAAGGTAATCCTGCGGCATAGGTCGGGTTGGCTTTCCCTGCAGCGCACCTCTCGTTGCCGATGGAGGCGGTTCCCCCTTAGGCGCTGCACCCCGTTGTCACCAGACGAGGTACCCGATTGCCACTTAGTCCGCACTGTAACCCTTTCGCTGCCCTTGCGACAGCCTAGGTGATTTCCACCCCGGAGTCACGCCGTTTCTTATCCTCTTTTGCAGGAAAAATTTCAAGGAGCGATCGTACCTCGCTCTTGGCCGGAGTCTGTACGTTGTTCTCCTATCCGAATTCCCCACGCAAGGCAGGCTACGCTGCACACAGCGTTCGCGGCACAAAGGCCGGGTAGCACCGCAATGCAGGTTCATATCCCGTCCCGTACCGAAGTCGATACCCGAAACCGGGAGTCCGCTCCGGCACAGCAACGAGTCTCCGCAGAAACAGGGTCGGTTCCCCCATGCCATTAGGGGTCGCCCGGAGTCCGCAGGCGCAGCTTTCGCTTTCGCCTCCCTTCAGCACCCACCCCAAACTGGGCGTAAGAAGCAGGCACCAAAGGCTTCACAGTTGTGCCCTTTAAAGGATTTTTAGGCCCTTCTTAGGAAACGGCAGCTCCGACTAGGATACTGCGCCGCTGCTTAGCATTGCCTATTATACACCAGTCAAACTGAATATGCAAGATATGCACAATAATATTCACCTTAGGAAATTGTAAATTTTTTATTTCGCAGGAAATTCTGTCTGCCGCGCGGAAACAAAAAAGAGGTCCGGCCTTCGCCGAACCTCTTTTCATCATATTTTGTAATTTGGAAATTACTTGTTGCCGTTGACCATGGAAGCGATCTCAGCCGCAAAGTTCTCCTGCTTCTTCTCGATGCCCTCGCCCTTCTCAAAGCGAACGGCGGTGTTGAAGCTGACCTTGCCGCCCAGCGCCTTGGCAGCGTTGTTCATATACTGTTCGACAGAGACGTCGCCGTCCTTGACGAAGGCCTGCTGAAGCAGGCAGTTCTCGGCATAGAACTTGTTGAGCTTGCCCATGACGATCTTTTCCTTGACCTGATCGGGCTTGTTCGCCATCTTCGGGTCGTTGGCCATCTGGCCGAGCATGACTTCCTTCTCCTCGTCCAGAACGTCCTGCGTGACCTGGCTCTTGTCCCAGAAGCGGGGGTTGAGCGCGGCGATCTGCATGGCGATGTCCTTGCCGATCTCGGTGGCGTCGCAGCCTTCGACGGTCAGGTTGACGATAACGCCGATCTTGCCTTTCATGTGGACATAGGGGACGGAGAAGCCGTCAGCGATGCGGGCGAAGCGACGGATGCTCATGTTCTCGCGGATGGCGAGGAACAGCTCGTCCTTCGCATCCTTGACGGTGCCGTTGCCGGTGACCCAGGGGCAGCCCATGAGCGCGTCGACGTCAGCGGGGTTCTCCTTGGCGACGACAGCAGCCACGCCCTTGACAAAGTTGTTGAACGGCTCGCCGTTGGCGACGAAGTCGGTCTCGCAGTTGACCTCGACCACAACACCGACACCGTCGATGACGGTGGCGTAAGCCATGCCCTCAGCAGCCACGCGGCTGGCCTTCTTCGCCTGAGAGGCGAGGCCCTTTTCGCGCAGATACATGACGGCCTTTTCCATATCGCCCTCGCACTCGATGAGGGCCTTCTTGCAGTCCATCAGGCCGCAGCCGGTGGCCTGGCGGAGCTCGTTAACAACAGCAGCAGTGATAGCCATTCTGATATCCTCCTGAAAAATAGTGTGGTAAAAATGAGACGGGGCGAGGCTTTGCCCCGCCCCGTAAGGTTCTTTTCTCGCTTGATTGGGAAAATCAGGCCTGAGCCTCGCCCTCGGCCTTCTCCTCGGTCTCTTCGCCCTGCTTGCCCTCGATCATGGCGTTGGCCATCACGGAGGAGATGAGCTTGATGGCGCGGATAGCGTCATCGTTGCCGGGGATGGGGTAGTCGATCTCGTCGGGATCGCAGTTGGTATCGGCGATGGCGACGACGGGGATGCCGAGCTTGTGCGCCTCGGCGATGGCGTTGCGCTCCTTGCGGGTGTCGACGATGAACAGCGCGCCGGGGAGCTTCTTCATTTCCTTCACGCCGCCGAGGTACTTCTCGAGCTTCTCGATCTCGGCAAGGTGCTTCATGACTTCCTTCTTGGGAAGCATATCGAACGTGCCGTCAGCCTGCATGGTCTTGAGCTGGTTGAGACGGTCCACGCGGGTGCGCATGGTCTTGAAGTTGGTCATCATGCCGCCGAGCCAGCGGGCGTTGACATAGTACATATTGCAGCGAAGAGCCTCATCCTTGATGGCCTCCTGCGCCTGCTTCTTGGTGCCGACGAACAGCAGGGACTGGCCGCTCTCGGAGATGCTGCGCACGAAGTTGTAGGCTTCCTCGAGCTTCTTGACGGTCTTCTGCAGGTCGATGATGTAGATGCCGTTGCGCTCGGTGTAGATGTAGGGAGCCATTTTGGGGTTCCAGCGACGGGTCTGATGGCCGAAGTGGACGCCTGCTTCGAGCAGGGCTTTCATGGATACGACGTTTGCCATTGCTTGTAGTTTCTCCTTCAAATTTAGTTTTACCTCTGGAGCCTTCATCCCTCCTGCCAACCTGATGGCACAGACAAGAAGTCCGGTCTCCATGCGGAATACCCGGGTATTATACCCCGCTATTTTCAAAATTGCAAGCACTTTTTGAAAAATCCTGTGTTTTCCCCGCTTTCTTTTCCTTTTGCCGCCTTTCCCGCGTCGTTTTCCCGCGCTTTTGCACCCAGAAGTTGTCATTTTCCTTTTTTAATAATGCCTTTCTAAAATTTAGGCTTGCAAAAATGTCGAAAATCTTTATAATATGGTTGGTCTGCTATTGGGGGACTTTTCGTCCGCCGCCCTTTTCAGTACCGGCGGCGGCGCGTGCGGTGCTCTCTGCGCGGGATCTCCTGGCGCGGAAAGGGCTTGTCAATGAGAATGATATCGTCCCCGATCTGCTTGATACACTCCCATGGGATGCAGTATTCCTCTCCCCGGCCGAACAGCCCGAAAAAGCGGTACGGCCCGGGAATGATGAGTGCGGTGAGCTGCCCGTCCGGCAGCCTGCATTCCACGTCGCCCACATAGCCCAGGCGGCAGCCGTCGCAGATGTTGATGACCTCCTTGCAGCGGAAGTCGGCAAAGCGGCAGTTCATGCGCATCCCCTCCTGTTCCCTTTCATTGTATTTCCGGAACAGGAAGTCCTATCCCTCGCATTTTCCGCGACTTCTCTTCGGGCTATGCCGGAGGGAAAATTTTCTCTACGGAGGTTCCCACACATGACAGAGATCCAGCTCAATATGTACCATGCCCTCGCGCTTGGCGCCGCCATGTACGCCCTCGGTCTGGTGCTGATGAAGAAGATCCCCGTGCTCAGCCGCTTCTGCATCCCCGCTCCCCTGGTCGGCGGTCTGTGCTTCGCGATCTTCAACACCATCCTCTATGCCACGGGCACGGCGGTCATCACCTTTGACGACACGCTGCAAACGGTCTTTATGATCTTCTTCTTTACGACCGTCGGCTTCACCGTCAGCATTCCGATGCTGCTCAAGAGCGGCAAATCCGTCATCATGCTCCTTATTTTGAGCGTTGTGATGATCATTTTGCAGAATGTCGTCGGCAGCGGCGTGATGGCGCTCATGGGCAAAGATCCGCTCTACGGCCTCGCCTGCGGCTCTATCTCGATGATCGGCGGCCCCGGCACGGCGGCGGGTATTGGTCCTGACCTTGACGCGGCCGGTGCCATCGGCGGCACGACGGTCGCCGTCGCGGCGGCGACGTTCGGCCTCATCTTCGGCTCGCTCCTCGGCGGCCCGATCGCCCGCAAGCTCATCGTCAAGAACCACCTGCGCGACGAGCTCGCAGAGCAGACGGTGGAAGAGGATGTCGACGACACGTATTACAACACCCACGCCAATAACTTTGTCTACGGTTTCCTGCTGCTGATGTTCTGCGCCGGCGTCGGCAACGTCGTCAGCGTTCTGCTCACGAACCTCTGCGGCTTCAGCTTCCCCATTTACATTGGTTCGATGCTCGTGGCCGTCGTCGTGCGCAACGTGATCGACCACTTCAAGATCATGGAATTCCCCGCCGCCGAGATCAGCACGATGGGCAACATGTTCCTCGCGATCTTCCTCTCGATGGCGCTCTCGGGCCTCAAACTCTGGCAGCTCGTCGACCTGGCGCTGCCGATGATCGTCGCCCTCGCCGCCGAGGTGCTGCTGATGGTCGTCTTCTCGCTGCTGGTCGTCTTCCCGGTCATGGGCCGCGATTACGACGCCGCGATGATCACCGCCGGCTTCATCGGCTTCGGCATGGGCGCCACGTCCAACGCCATGGCCAACATGCAGGCCGTTTCCCGCCGCTACGGTCCCTCTCCCTCGGCCTACTTCGTCATCCCGATGGTCGGCGGCCTCTTCAACGACTTCTTCAACGCTGCGATCATTGCATTCTGTATCGGTCTTCTTGCGTGAGAACCGTTTGAGGGCGCAAAGTCCATCGAAGCGCGCCGAACGATAAAAAATATCCCCGCTTCCCGTTCCGTATGTTTCCGCCGCGTGCGGACATACTGAAAGCACTACGCATGGGAGGCGGGGATTCTTTTTATGCTTGGCAAGGTGGAGATCTGCGGCGTGAACACGACAAAGCTGCCGACGCTGACCGCCGCGGAGACGGACGCGCTGCTTCATCGCGCAAAGGACGGCGACGCAGCCGCGCGCGAAAAGCTCGTCGAGGGCAATCTGCGGCTGGTGCTGTCGGTCATCCAGCGCTTTTCCGGCCGAGGGGAAAACGCGGACGACCTCTTTCAGGTCGGCTGCGTGGGGCTGCTAAAGGCCATCGACAACTTCGACACTTCGCAGAATGTTCGTTTTTCCACCTACGGCGTGCCGATGATCATCGGTGAGATCCGGCGGTATCTGCGCGACAACAGCTCCATTCGCGTCAGCCGCTCGATGCGCGACACGGCCTACCGCGTCTTACAGGCGCGTGAAAAGCTCCAGCGCGAGCAGCAGCGCGAGCCCACGGTCGAGCAGATCGCGCGCGAGCTCGGCATCCGGCGCGAGGAGGTCGTCTTCGCCATGGACGCCGTATGCGACCCCGTGTCGCTCTTTGAGCCCATCTACTCCGACGGCGGCGACGCCGTGTGCGTCATGGATCAGGTGCGCGACACCAAGAACACCGACGAGGACTGGCTCGAGCAGATCGCGCTCAAGGAGGCCATGGCGCGCCTGAGCGAGCGCGAGCGCCAGATCCTCGCCCTGCGCTACTCCGACGGCAAGACGCAGATGGAGGTCTCGAGTGAGATCGGCATCTCGCAGGCGCAGGTCTCGCGCCTTGAAAAAAACGCCATCAAGAGCATCAAGAAGAATATGTAGACTCAGACAAAAAGGAGCGGAAATGTTTCCGCTCCTTTTTCCGCTTCTTCTCTTGACTTTATCCGCCATTTTATTACAATATAGCATGTATTTTTGCGCCGGTGGGATGCTCCTCCGGCAAATCCGGATCAAATGGAGGTTCCTTCCATGCATTACAACGTCATCATCATTGGCGGCGGCCCCGGCGGCATCTTCTCCGCCTACGAGCTGACAAAGGATCGCAGCGACCTGCGCGTCGCCGTGTTCGAGGCCGGTCACAGCCTTGAAAAGCGCCACTGCCCCATCGACGGCGACAAGGTCAAATCCTGCATCCGCTGCAAGAGCTGCTCGATCATGAGCGGTTTCGGCGGCGCGGGCGCATTTTCCGACGGCAAATACAACATCACCAACGACTTCGGCGGCACGCTGCACGAGTACATCGGCAAAAAGCAGGCGCTCGACCTCATGCACTATGTCGACGAGATCAATATGCTCTACGGCGGCGAGGGCACCAAGCTCTACTCCACCGCCGGCTCGCAGTTCAAAAAGCTCTGTATCCAGCACAAGCTCAAGCTGTAGCTCATACAGAAGGGCCTCTTCTTATCATGGC
>OGLN01002656.1_pt1 | contig 10699 bp, 7 predicted proteins | sample 1572641 | NCBI WGS metagenome assembly OGLN01 (sample SAMEA2581903, study PRJEB24529) | metagenome | biome: Human gut stool | place: China | collected 2011
TGCAACACAAAAACCGCCCCGGCTTCCTGTTACGGAAACCGGGGCGGTTCGTTTGCTTTATTTGTGCTTTTTCAAGTGCTCACGCAATTACTTGCGGGGGTTCTTGATCGCAGCCTGAGCAAGTGCCAAAATTCAGGGCATTTGGGAAGAATGATAGTACGTTCTTATCTTCGCATGAATTCTACTCCAGAAATGTTTCTTGTTCGATTGTGACCCCATATTGCAAAATCTTATCAATTGCATCAACAAACAGCGTATGTCTTCCCGCATTCCGCTCATCCTTCAGCTTCTTCAGATACTGCTCCGGCCGCTTCAGGCCATTTTTGTGGTACTGTTCCACAAAGCGCCCTTCCATACGCATGGGTTCAAGCTGTGGGAACACCGTTTGCAGGTTTTCAAACATGCAAAAACCGCCCAGATCAATATCTGCCCAGAATCGAATTTGCATGGTTTCCCCTGCCGCAGCAGCCAGTTTTTCAAAAAGTTTTTTCTTCTGCGGGCTCAGAAAGCCGCCGTGATAAACAGCAAGTTCTTCTGGCTGTTTTTCCGCCAGCAAATATTCATCATAGTTCGTTTTATTTTCGATAAAGGTAATGCAGCAGATGTTTTTCAGTTCAATGTCCACAATCTCTGACACAAGTGTACTGGGCAAAGCCAATCCATAAGGTTCTGCTGCGCTGAGCTGTAGTTCTCCCTTCTTCAAGCAGATCGCGCAATCGCCCGAGAGTTCGTAAAGCTCTGGGCGGGCATAGATTCCCAGAAATGCAAGCTGATCCCGCTCACCAAGTTCCGCTTCTGTACAGGCCGCCGCCAGTTGGGTATTGTACTTTCGTGCAATGGTAAGAAACAGCTCCCGTACATTTCGCTCAAAATACTTGGTATCGTGAAAACACTGGCTGCTGAATGCACGCATCGTCACACTGCCGGACAGCTCCGCATACCGTTGAAACGTGAGCAAAAGCTCCTGCAGCAGACCGTCGTTTTCTCTGCAATACATCGGCACTTTCATGCTGTTCCGCACCTGAGCACATACAGCATCCCTCCATGCCGCGATCCATGGAACGGGATTGTCTGCCAGCTTCTGCATGATGATATTTGCAACCTCTTCTGCCTTTTTTCGCGGATGCACTCTGTCGGCGCATTCATAGCACTGTACGACCCGTTCCAGATCCAGCACAATGCAGGAGAGAACGCTCTGCTTTCTCGCCCATTCCAGACGCACCAAAGCCTGCTGCTCCAGCTCCCGCGCTGCAATATTGTAAGCATCCCGAACCACCGCATCTTCGTATTGATACTCCGGCAGCTCCCTTTTATCAATGCGCAGCATTACCCGACGTCTGGATGTGTTGGGTTCAGAAAGATGCTTACTGTTTTCAAACTTATCCAGCAGACGATTCAGGATCACCTGTGCTTCCTTCATTCTGCATCTCCTTTCCAAATGGAATAATATGCATCCGGTATCCGGATTTGTCCACTAATAATGTGCGGTCTGCAATGGGCATAATGTCCGAGACCTTATCCGGCGGCGTACAGATGATTGCCTGCAGCCCCATCTTTCGGAGAAGGAGTACACTCTCCGTGATCCGGTCACTATCCATTTTATTGAAAGCTTCATCGAACACCACCAGACGCACCGTATTACCAAAACGGGTAGCGTCGTTGACGCGGTACAGCTGGGCAAACGAGGCCAGCACCGCAATATAGAATGGCGTTTGTGTTTCGCCGCCAGACTTCATATTCAGTGTTTGAGAAAGCAGCTGCTTGGAACCGTTCTGATCGGTCGTTTCCAAATCAAACTTCAGATACGTCCGGAAGTCTGTATAGCGGACGATATTCTCCTGCAGTTCGCTCTGTTTGCGGGCATTGAGCTGCGTATCGTCTGCCATTGTGATCTGGCTGAACAGTTTTTCGATCAATGGACCGTATTTTTGCTGAAAGGGCAGTGCGAATAGACCGGATTCGCCTTCCATCAGTTCATCTGCCGTGATCATGTTATAGTAATCTAGATAATCCGGGTTTGGCCCTACGCGGAATTGGTACTTGTCTGTGCCAAATTGTGCCTGGCGCAGGGCCTTGTTCAGATTGTGCACCTGTTCTTGCACCTGGTCGATGCTGGATTTCAGTTTGGCAAGGAAATCGTTCTGGAATTGCTCCATTGCGCTTTCCCGTGCCGCCCGGATCTTTTCTTTGTATCGGGGCAGCTCGCTTTCCTGCAGAGTACGCCGTTCTTCCTCGTATTCGGTGTTATCCATCACCTCGATCTGGAATGCACAGGGTTTGAACCGTTCTGCATATTCTCTGCGTGCTGCAAACAGGTTCTTCTGAGCCCCGTCCATCGCCTTTGTGCTCTGCGCCAAACTGTCGCCAAAGTTCTTGCGGATGACATCTGCCTTTTTCAAGCGGACAAGCTCCTGCCGATAGCGGGGAACGCCGATGGTTTCTCGGTATTCCTTCGTGAACTCCTCGTTCAAAACATCTTCGATGGCCTCATACCGTTGGTATTTTTCCGGCAAGATCTCATATTCCAGCTGATGGATGCGGCCTTCCAACTTCCCTTTTTGCACATTTTTCGCATCTTTTTCCTTATTGAATGCAAGGATCTCTTCTTTCAACTGTTCAATGATGCGCCGCTGCTCATCCAACCAGAACAGATTCAGCTGGGAAAGCTGGTTTTTGACTTCTGCGATTTCCTTGATGATCGTCTGGACGCGCTGGTAGTCCTCCTGCTTTTGCGCCACATCGATTCGGACAAATCTTTGGGTAAAAAGCGGATCCGGCAGGCCGGTCAGCTGCTTCTGGAGCGGCTGCCAATGCCGCAGCTCTTCCTGCAGACAAGCCAGTTCCTTTTCCAGATGGTCGATGCGGAGCTGTACCGCACGCCGCCCGATGAATGCGTCTTCCATCCGGTCCTTCCGAAGTGCGCGGGCCACATAACCCTGATACAGCATTCCTTCTGCCGTAATTGCCGTCTTATAGCAGCGCAACTGTTCTGCCGTGTCGCAGCATATCACCCGACCCAGAAGATAGTCCACATAGCTGCGTGCCAGCTTGTTTTCTGTCTCCACCTTTTCTGCCAGACTGCCGGGCAGCGGGCGAAGTGTTTCTTTTTCCCGCAGTTTTCCGATATCTACCAGACCAAACGCACGGTACTCTGCTTCCTGCTTCAGCCGGTCGTAAATGTTAAGTGCATCCTGATAACGTCCCGGCTCCACCAGCAGATAATATTTCTGGTTATTTAGGTAGCCTTCTACCGCTCCACGCCAGCGCTCATCTGCCATTTCCAGCACATCAGCCAGAATATAAACGGGAACCGCATGCCCCGTTTTATCCGCCAGATCCTTTTCCAGCCGGTCTTTGAACAGCAGAAGCCCATGGGGATAATCTTTGATGTTCCTGCGCAGATTTGCAAGCACCGCACTTTTCTGGTCGGCTTGCTTCTTCAGCTCTGCAATACGATCCTCTGTTTTATGAGCCGCACTGCGGACAGCATCCGACAATTCGGCCGCTGCCTGCTGCCCCGTTTCAAACAACTCCACAGGCCGGGCAAACAATCCCTTCTCGTCACCAGTAAATACAGCATATGCTTTCTGCGCCGTGTTCGCCGCTTCCTGCACCGGTATGAGAAGTTCTTCCGGTTCCAGTTCTTGTATCTCCCCACAGAATCTCTGCAAACGCCGTGCTTCCCGCTTGATCTCCACTTCAAGATTTTGCAGACCCTGTTCCAGCCTTTTCTGCTCATCTTTCAGAGCCTTTTCCATGTTGAGCAGACGCTCTTCCTCCTGGAAAACATTGCTCTGCCTGCAGGCCAGCTCCAGCTCACTGCGGCGCGTTTCTTTCTGTTCGATCTGCCGCTCAAGCTCCTCCCGTTGCTCATTCACATTTGCAAGGTTCTCCTTGCATTCAGTTCGTTCCAATTCCCTCTGGTCGATCTCTGTCTGCGCAGCTTCTTTTTCGGCCCACCGTACCAGAAACTTCTGGATCTGGCAGCGGTCTATGGCTTGGTTCATCTCCTGATACAGCCTGCTGATTTGCTGCAGCGCATCCAGCTTTTCCTGCTGACGCTGCGCCAGCAATTCGTGCCGTTTATAATCCCGGATGTTTTGCTGCATCAGCTCAATATTGGGTTTATCCGGAATATCGCAGATGTTCTCCGTAATAAATTTTTGGATATCCACAATTGGCCGGAACGAAACAGCCTTCTTCATCATCCGTAAGACCTGCTCGTTGTGGACGTTCCACTTTGCAAGCATGTTGCGGCGATACTCTTTTTGGGTATCGTAAAATTCTGCCCGTGCATAGTTCTGCTTCAAAAAACGGCGAAGTGCAGAAATCTCCATTGCCTCGCCCTGCTCAATAAAGCAATTTTCCGGCAGTGTCCCCGTGTAAATAAAGAATGTATCACGGTAACTTCCATCGCTGCGGCAGTCAAAGGTAACGCCCGTCACAAAGCTGCTGCCCTCCATCTCATCCTGAAATTCGCAGACAATATAGGTGGAAAAGTCCTTACCACGGCGGGAATACGGGCTGTTATCATCCATGTCGGCGCGCAGATAGCCTTCCAATGTGCGCTGCGATTTTTCGTTGGCTGCCTGATTAAAATTGCGGGAATTTGTCTCGCCCAGCAGCACGATCTGCAGTGCATCGATAACCGTTGACTTTCCGGCGCCGTTCTTTCCGGTCAGGAAATTGATATCGCCCACTTCAATCAGTTCCTTACTGAAATAGAGCCAGTTGATCAGCAGGATCTTCTTCAGCTTCTTCATCTGTTTCCTCCTTTTTCAAAACAGACACCACCAAGTTCAGCTTTTCGCTGGAGACCGCAGAAAGAATGGTTGGCAGTATTGCGATCCTGCAGCTGCCCTGGTTGAATTTTCCTTCCAGTCTTTGAATCACAGAATGGTTTTCCAGTACCGTAAACGCGCGTTTGACCTCTTCCATATTCGGCTTAGCCGGAAAAACTGGATAGTCGGTCACCACTTTTTCCAGCACATCCCGCACAGTACATACGGCATCCTGCTCCAAACCCAAACGCTCCATATTTTCTTCGTAGATCAGCCGTAATGCCAGCAAAATCGCCGTTTCTTTTTTATTGAGGTTGCAACGATTAGCCTCGTCTGTGTTCAACACATAAAAATATCCGTTCAGTTCATCCCTGCGCAAATCCCAGTCCAGCAGGCTCAGGTACTCCTGTACAGCCTCATAGTGCCGTGATAGAAAAAGATAGTCTGGGTTATCCACCCTGCCTTTTCCCGGCTGGTAGATGGTTCGCACAATGTATGTGCGGCTGAGCAGCTGATTGCAGACAGATTTGAATTGTTCCAGTTCTTTTGCCGTTGCATTGGTAACAAAATCAAAATTCACGGCTTCTTCTCCTTCCTCCGGATCTGCATTTGCGGGATCGAATAGCCATTTTTGCAAAAAATGCCATCGAGTTCCTGGACCACATAACCGGCAGATGCATCCTTGCTTCCAAGGATTGCCAGCAAACTCATGATATAATCCTTGTCCTCTTCAAGCGAGAGCTCCTCCGAGCAACGAATGTCAGCGTCTCCCAGCCATCCCTGCACGTAAGCATTTACTGCTGCCCGGCCATATTTCGATTGCAGTAACTGTGCCGCTCTGACCTGTTCTTCCGTATTCGGTGCCTGATCATCTTGTATCAGCACCGACGCGGTTTTTGTCCGTTTTTCGGGGCGCTTACGGTACCACAGACTTTTTTCTGACAAAAAAGACTGCTCATACAATTGAAATGCCGGTTGTATCTGGTCCACCAGCTCAGACGCCCTGCGGTTTCTGGACAGTGCCGTCAGCAAAACATTCAAATTGCCGCGCACGCTTTGATCTCGGTTCGTCAGGTTCTCGATTTTCTGTGTTGCTGCCCTGGTATAGCGCCGGACCTGCGTATCAATTTCTTCAAGATAGTCCTTCTCTAAATTGTCATAGCGTTCTTCGATCCAGAAAATTTTCCTCAGCAGATCGGCACGGCAGTCTTCCAATGTCTTGCCCCGCTTATCACGCAATGCTTCATTTGCCATCGTCATCAGCAGCGCGTCATCTTCTTCCCACCGTCTTAGTATAGATTGAATTGGGACACGATACTTCGGAACTGAGTCTTTGATTTTCAGCGGACGGATGTATGCCTCCACAACTTTTTGTCCGAAGTCATTGAAGTGTGCAGCCAGCACCTGGTTGACATCCTGCATATCGATCTGCATCTGAAAGTAATGCTTTACGTTATGATAGACCATTTGCAACAAACTAATCAGTGCCGTTGTGTTATCGTAGGCACTGTAAAGCGCCGTCATTTTTTCGTAAGCATTGTCGCTATCGTCAGCGACCTTTAATGCAGAGAACGTTCCGAACACATAGGAATATCCACGAGCCGGGCTATCATCGCGGAGTTGGTGGAATAATTCCAGCAAGCGGCTGCTGTAATTAGGAATCGTGATATACTCTTCAAAATCATCCCCACGTTCCTTCTCAAACCACCCCTTACTACACAGCTTGCGGATCAAAAAACGGGCGCGGCCAGGGATATCCCTCAGTTCCTCTTCGTCAATGTCTTCATCTTCAAACGTAGCATCCGCCAGTTCCTGCTCCAGCCTGCCGCGCAGCATTGAATACAAGACATCTTCCCGTATTTTCAAGTTTTCTTGGTATGCTGCGTACAGTACGTCCAGTGCATCCGCATATAAAATACGGTTGGGCGAAGCCAACGGCGAGAAAAGTTCACTGGGAACCACTTCGAAAAACTTCATAGGCCTACCACCTTATTCGACTGATATACGCTTTCTTTTCTATTATTGTACCCTCTTTCCTCTCACAAAACAAGATGCAAAACCGCCCCAGCTTCCTGCTACGGAAACCAAGGCGGCTTGTTGCGTTTTATGCGTTTTTTCTGCTTTTTCAGACTCTCGCACAATTACGCACGGGATCAATCCAGGCGTGGAATCACAGATTATTCGAAATAGCAGTGGCCTATCATTTTACTTCCCTATCTCTTTGAGCGATACGATACACTGCTGCACGAGTGTTGCCTTCTCGTACAATTTCCCCTTCTTCCAGCATTTTCTGTAGAATACGGTACGCCTGTGGTGGTAATACTCGCAAAAGTTCGACCACATCTTTTCTCGTGATAACTCCCCCGACTTTTAGCTAGTTTCCTAATCAGTTCTGGCAACTTGTCTATATCAGTCTGACGAACATATTTTGCAGGGTCCTTATATACTTTTGCACTTAAAATATAGGCTCGTCCTCGACCATTTCCTACCGCTTCAACCATGCCAGATTCCGTAAGACGTTCCAAGTTCGAACGCATTCTCACCTTCACCATCGACTTTGAAACCGCCAAGCGTTACCGGGAAGCCAACAAGATGCCCCACCAGTTCCGCCGTGCAGCGTGGACCGACCTGACTGTGGAGGTGTATCTGTGATGCTTCCGGAAAGCAGCCCTGTGTTAAACGCAATTCATCTCATACATGAGCAAACAAATAAGGCTCACCGCCAAAATTGACAGTGAGCCTTATTTTATGCTCTATTTTTAACGATAATTCGCTATAAAAGCATTATGCTTTCGGTTTTTTAATAGCAGCCTGTTCTGCACTTTATAAACAGAGAGCACAAGAAAGCACATATTTACGATATTTATTTTTTCAGGCATTCGATTTTTCGTCCACATTGTAATATTTTCAGGAAATAACACATTTTTGGCTTTGAAGTTTTTGGAACAAACTACAACGCATTTTTTCATCAATTTTCATATCCATTTTTTCTCAAAAATTGAACTTCAAAAAATTTCCATATCACAAAGAGGAGGTGTTTTTCCACATGAGCACACCCATACAGTTGAAAATCCGAGGTCACACCAAATGACGCTGGACTACTTTTATGGGCAGTCGGGCGAGTTGTTCTCCTACTTCCGCATCCCGAAAGCACTGTTCCAAGACCACCGTTTCCGGAAGATCTCCACCGATGCCCGGACACTGTACGGCATCCTGCTGGACCGCATGAGCCTGTCGGTCAAGAACGGCTGGCTGGACGAGCAGGGGCGGGTGTATATCATCTACACCGTCCGGGAAGTGCAGGAATCCCTCTGCTGCGCCGAACACAAGGCGGTCAAGCTGTTCCGGGAACTGGAGGACATCGACCTCATCGAGCGCAAACGCCGTGGTCTGGGCAGACCCAGCCTGATCTACGTCAAGGACTTTTCGTCTGGACTGCCAAAAGCGCAAGTACAGAATTGCCCAAACAGCAATTCAGGTGCTGCCGAAAGCGCAATTCTGGAGCAGCCAAAACCGCAAGCAAATAAGACTGATAAGAATAAGACAGAGTGGAACGATCCTGACCCTATCTATTCCGGGGGCATCCGGGAGCAGCTTGAGGATTATTTTTATCAGTCTTTGGAGGTGGACCTCCTGCTCCGGCTCTGCCCGGACGATGAGGACACCATCTATCAGACCGTAGACTTGCTTGTGGATACCTGTTCCACCAAACGCAAGATGTTGCGGATTGCCGGAGATGATAAGCCCACCGAGGTAGTACGCAGTCGGCTGAAAAAGCTGAATGCCGACCACATCCGCTTCGTGCTGGATTCTCTGGCAGAAAACACCGCCCCGGTGCGGAACATGAAGCAGTATCTGCTGGCAATGCTCTACAATGCGCCCACCACCATGAACCTCTACTATCAGAACAAGACGAACCACGACTTTGCGCGTGGTTCACCGAAGGCGGGGTGATGTTATCGCAAAGAAAGCTACGATTATCGCAGTCACCAATCAAAAAGGCGGTGTGGGGAAAAGCACCACCTGTGAGAACTTAGGCATTGGACTGGCAATGGAGGGCAAGAAAGTCCTGTTGGTGGACACCGACCCACAGGGGTCTTTGACCATCAGCATGGGCTGGCAGCAGCCCGATGAACTGCCCACTACCCTCTCTACCCTGATGCAAAAAGCCATGAACGACCAGCCCATTCAGTCCGGTGAGGGCGTTCTGCACCATGCAGAGGGCATTGACCTGATCCCGGCAAACATCGAACTGGCAGGGCTGGAAGTAGCCCTCGTGAACAGTATGAACCGGGAGAAGATGCTCAAGCAGGTGCTGGACAGTGCCAAACGGGAGTACGATTTTATTTTGCTGGACTGTATGCCCTCGTTGGGGATGCTGACCATTAACGCATTGGCGGCGGCAGACGCTGCTCTGATTCCTGTGCAGGCACAGTACCTGTCTGCAAAAGGCTTGGAGCAACTTTTGCAGACGGTGCAGAAAGTCCGGCGGCAGATCAACCCGAAGCTGAAAATCGAGGATATCTTGCTGACCATGACCGACAACCGCACCAACTACGGAAAACAGATCAGCAATCTAATTCGTCAGGCATACGGGAAGCACCTGAAGGTGTTTGAGCAGACCATTCCCCGCTCTGTCCGAGCGTCTGAAACCAGTGCCGTGGGCAAGAGCATTTTCCAGCACGACCCCAAGGGTAAGGTGGCAGAAGCCTACAAATCTCTTGCAAAGGAGGTGCTGGCGGATGCCGATCGACAGCGGAAACTTAGCTCTGAAAGGGCTAGATGACCTGTTTTCCACCGAGGAAAATCGACAGGAGGAGCAACGGGAACAGGTGCAGCAAATTCCCATCGACGAGCTGCACCCCTTCACCAACCACCCCTTCAAGGTGTTGGACGATGAAGCCATGACCCGGACGGTGGAGAGCATCGCACAGTACGGTGTGCTGGCTCCGCTGATTGCCCGCCCACGACCGGACGGTGACGGCTATGAGATCATCTCCGGGCATCGCCGCCAGTATGCGGCTAAACTTGCCGGGCTGGATACCCTGCCGGTCATTGTTCGGCAGATGTCGGACGATGCTGCTGTGATATTGATGGTGGATTCCAATTTGCAGCGTGAACACATCCTGCCCAGCGAGAGGGCTTTCGCCTACAAAATGAAGCTGGAAGCTCTAAAAAATCAAGGTGCTAGGTCAGATTTAACTTCTGACCAAGTTGGTCAGAAGTTGTGGTCTGTTGAACAAGTAGCTTCTGATGCAGGTGAAAGCAAAACACAGATTCAGCGTTTTATCCGTCTGACAAACCTTGTTCCTGAACTGCTCGACCTCGTAGACGAAAAGAAAATCTCATTTAACCCTGCTGTGGAGTTATCCTATCTGGATGAAAAACAGCAGAGAGATTTTCTTGAAGCCATGAATGACACGCAGAATGCACCGTCCTTGTCGCAGGCCATCCGACTGAAAAAGCTCGCACAGGAGGGCAAGTTCACCTATGAGGCAGCTTTTGCCGTTATGGGCGAGGCTAAAAAGGATGAGCTGGACAAGGTCGTTATTAAAAACGACACACTGAAAAAATACTTTCCCCGCAGCTATACGCCCAAGCAGATGGAGGACACCATCATCAAACAAGAGAGAGCTGCCCGGTTAGAGCTGGAAATCAAACAGAATCATTTACGTCATTGGTTACAAGAGATAAAACCGGTCTGGGATCAACTTAAAAACAAAATAGAGCATCCGGAACTCCCCGAAGTGACCAGTCTGGAGCAACATTTTACAAATTTAGATAAAATTTGTTCTATTCCTTCTGTAAAATAATCCTACATGCCAATTAACAACTGTCAATATACTCTTTTAGTGATTACTTCATCCTTTAGTGATCCGGAAAAAATCACTAAAAGAGTATATTGACAGTTGTTAATT
>OGLN01002658.1_pt1 | contig 10694 bp, 7 predicted proteins | sample 1572641 | NCBI WGS metagenome assembly OGLN01 (sample SAMEA2581903, study PRJEB24529) | metagenome | biome: Human gut stool | place: China | collected 2011
CGGCGGACGATATCACGATCGACGAGATCGCGCACTTTACCCACATGATGCAGATCGAAAAGGGCGTGCCGACCAGCGATCTGAATCCCATCCGCACGCACATCGACCGCTTCAAGGGCGGCCGGCTTTCCCGGCTGTTTCGGCCCGCGGCGCTTGTCCATATGACGACGGCAGATCCGTCGAAACAGAATACGCCCGTGACGCGCACGACGTATTTTGAGATGCTGGAGCACAACACCTTCTTCCCCCCGCTCTCGACCGGTACGACCTACGCGGACTGCATCGCGATCCTGCAAAAGTGGAACGCGTGGGACAAGACCCCCGTCTCCATCCAGAACCGGCTGCTGCGCGGCACGCCGGAGACGGAGAACATGAGTGTAGAAGAGTATGAAAGCCTCGGCGCACGGTTCTTCGGCCTCATCTTCAAGGACGCGACGGTCTATCCCGCCGTGCGGAAAAAGGCGGCGGAGCTTGGTCTGCCCTGCGTCATGCTCTCGGAATATCAGCAGGCGGAGGCGAAGGAGGCGGGACTGGTCGACGCGGCGATGGCCCTTTGCGCAGAGCGCATGGCAGAGCCGTTCCGCGCGCCCATCGTGCTTTTGTCCTCCGGCGAGAACGTGGTGACGGTCGGCGCGGAGAGCGGCGTCGGCGGGCGCAATCAGGAATACTGCACGGCGGCGGCGGTGACGATCGCAGGCAGCCGGAGGATCGTCTTCGGCGCGGTCGACACCGACGGCACGGACGGCCCCGGCGGCTTCCGGTACCCCGGCGCGCCGGAATGCCTCGCCGGTGCGATCACCGACGGCGAAACGGCGCAGGCCGCGAAGCAGGCCGGGATCGATCTGGAGGACGCGCTGCGCACGCATGGCACGTCGGAGCCGCTCTGGCGGCTCGGCTGCGGCGTGGCTGCGGCAGCAAACGTCTCCGCGCTCGATCTGCGCGTGATTTTGATTCAGGAATAAAAGAAATACAGAAGGAGTGACAGAAAAATGGCAGGAACAGAGATCCGCTCCATTACGGCAAGACAGGTATACACGAACCGCGGCAACCCCGGCGTAGAGGCCGTGGTCACGACGGAAAACGGCGCGACGGGCCGGGCCATGTGCACGTCCGGCATTTCCATCGGCACGCATGAGATCCATTTTGACTTCGACGGCGGCGAGCGCTTCCGCGGCAAGGGCGTTCTGGGCGCGGTACGGAACGTCAACGAGATCATCGCTCCGGCGCTGAAGGGGCTGGACGCGGCCAACCAGCGGCTGATCGACCGCACGATGCTCGATATCGTCCCGGACGCGAAGGCAAAGCTCGGCGGCAATGCGACGGCGGCCGTCTCCGCGGCTGTTTTAAAGGCGGGCGCGGCGGCGCTGGGCATCCCGCTTTACCGGCATATCGGCGGCGCGAACGCGATGTATCTGCCCGTTCCGGGCGTCGCGATGGTTGCGGGCCATGAGCGCTACGGCGGCGGCATCACCACCCCCGGCGGCAAGCCCACCATGTCCGTCATGTGCTTCGGCTTCGACACGTTTGCCGACGCCTCCTACGCCTGCTGGGATATCCACACCCGCTGGGCCGAGAAGATGGACAGGCGCTTCGGCGGCGCGCCGAATATCCGTGATTTCATCGTCGTGCCGGAAGGCGTGTTCAAGTCCGACGAGGAGATCTGGGAAGCTATGACCGAGACGATCATCGAGGCGGGCTATGAGGGAAGAGCCGGCTTCCAGATGGACGTCGCGACCGACACCTATCACAACAAGGAAGACGGCAAATATTACGGCCTCTTTAATAACCAGCCCAAGACGAAGGATCAGCTCTACGAGTTCTATCTGCATATCATCAAGGAATTCCCGTTCGTCATTCTGGAGGATCCGTTCAACGAGGACGATTATGATACGACGGCTGCTCTGACGAAGGATTCCGGCATCCAGATTGTCGGCGACGATCTGTTCACGACGAACATCCGCCGCGTGGCCCATGGCGTGACGAAGGGCGCGGCCAATACGGTTTTGCTGAAGGTCAACCAGATCGGCACGATCTCCGAGGCGCTGGAGATGATCCAGTATGCGTATAAATTCGGCTACGCCGTCATGCCGTCGGACTCCAGAGGCGAGGGCGAGGCCATCGCGGATTATGCCGTGGGCATCAACGCCGGTTCCGTGCGCGAATGCGGCATCGGCCCGCGGGCGAACCGGTTCATGGAAATTGAAGCAGAGCTCGGCAAGACCGCGAAGTTCCTCGGCGCGCGCGGATTGAAGGGCTTTAAGAACCAGCAGCGTGCGGACGCGCTGGAGAGAAAGGAGTAAGCGGGATGTATCAGCAGTACATTAACGGAAAACTGGTAGACGGTCTCGGAAAGCCGCTGGACGTGCTCGACCCGTCGACCGGCGAGGTCGTCGGCACGGTCGGCTCTGCGAACGCGGCGCAGGCGCAGCAGGCGCTGGACGCGGCGGCGGAAGCGTTCAAGACCTGGTCGAAGACCCCTTTGCAGACGCGCATCGACTGGATGCTGAAGCTCCGCGAGGCGAGTTTGGCCGAGCGCGAGACGCTGGTCGAGCTGGTCAGCCGGGAATCCGGCAGAACGTATGCGCTGGCCTGCGGCGACTTTGACTGGTGCATGACGAGCTTCCAGTATTACGCGGAGGAGGTCAAGCGCATTTACGGCACGTCCTTCCCCAACGCGGCAGGGACGTATGGCAGCGGCTATCATATCGTCGAGCGCCGCCCGATGGGCGTTTCGGTCGGCCATCTGGCGTGGAACTACCCGCTGGGCAACGCGGGACTCAAGATCGCGCCCGCAGTCGTCTCCGGCTGCTGCTGCATCATCAAGCCGTCGAGCCAGACCCCGCTGGCCACGCTCTATCTCGGCGTGATCGCGGAAAAGATCGGCTTCCCGGCAGGCGTCATCAACATCATCGCCGGCCCGGCCGGTGAAGTGGGAAAGACGCTCAACTCCAGCAGCATCCCGAAGCTCATCACGCTCATCGGTTCGAGCGAGACGGGCCTGCAGATCATGCGCGAGGGCGCAACGTCCGTAAAGAAGTATTCCTTCGAGCTGGGCGGCAACGCGCCCGTTATCGTGATGCCGGACGTGGATCTGGACGAGGTCGCGGCGAATATCGTGGCGAAGAAGACCGGCTTCGCGGGCCAGACGTGCGTGAACTATAACCGCATTTATGTGCAGGAGAGCATCTATCCGCAGCTGTGCGAAAAGGTCGCGGAGAAGCTGCGCGCCGTGAAGCTCGGCCGGTGGAAGGACGAAGGGCAGGTCATGGGGCCGCTGATCAACAAAAAGGCGCGCGACCGTATGCTGGAGCTGGTGGACGACGCGGTGAAGTCCGGCGCGAAGCTCGTGATGGGCGGCGAGGTGCCGGAGGACTTTGCGAAGGGCGCGTACATGACGCCCGCGCTGCTGGTGGACGTTACGGACGATATGCGCGTGAGCAGGGAGGAGATCTTCGGGCCGATCATCCCGATGCAGCCGTTCAAGACGCTGGACGAGGCGATCGAGAAGGCCAACAACACGATCTACGGTCTGTCTTCTTACTTCTTCGGCCACAACGCGAAGGAGATCGCCAAAGCGTTCGAGGGCATGGAGGCCGGCGAGATCTTCATCAACGGCTCCGGCGGCACCGAGCAGGTTCCGCACGCAGGCGTGAAGCAGTCCGGCGTCGGCTGCGACAAATCCCCCTGGTCCCTCGAAGAGTATTTCGACTTCAAATACTGCGCTATGATCCCGTAAATGCGGAAAGGGGAACGAAATGGAAAAGAAATTTGACGTCATTGGCTTCGGCGATCCGTTTCAGGATCTGGATATCCAGCTTTCTAGGCTCCCGGAAACCAACGTCAATATGCGCATGAACGACTACTGCTTCATGGGCGGCGGCAACGTCCCTACGGCGATGGTCGCGGCGGCGAGGCTGGGGCTGAAAAGCTCCATCCTCGGCGTCGTTGGAGACGATATGCTGGGGCGGCTTGCCGCGGCGGATTTTACCTATAACCATGTGGATACGTCTCACTTGAAGGTCGCGCCCGGCAAGCGGACAAATTTCTGCCTGTGCGTGGCCGAGCAGGAGAATGACGGCAAGGAATTCATCAGCAAGCCCGGCGATTTTGACCCGCTGACCCCGGAGGAGCTGGACAAGGACTATATCCAGTCGGCAAAGGCACTGCACATCGGCCAGTTCACACCCGCCATTATCAAAGCCTGCGAATGGATGCACGAGGCAGGCGGCATCGTGTCCATCGACGCCGCGTATTACCGCCCGGATATCTATGAAAATTACCGCCATCTGGACATTTTCATCGGCTCTGAGACATATTACAACGTCATGTGTCAGACCGAGGGCTATGCCGGAGGCAGAGACGATATCCAAACTGTCCTGCGCGCCATTCAGGCGAAGGGACCGAACACCGTGATCTTTACCTTTGGCGCCGGCGGCTGCGTTGGCCTCTGCGGGGACGATTATTTTGAAGTCCCTGCCTTCAAGGTCAAAGCGGTCGATTCGACCGGCGCGGGCGACGTGTTCCATGGAGCCTATATCTACGCGTGGCTTCAGGGCTGGGATGCAAAGACCTGCTGCCGGTTCTGTTCCGGCGTTTCAGCGATCAAATGCACCCGGCCCGGCGGGCGCTCCGGCATCCCGACGCTGCCGGTTCTGGAAAAGTTCCTCGCCACGGGCGAAATTGACGGAGCCGAGCTGGACGAGCGCGTCCGGCATTACAAATATGGGCTTTTGAACGCTTGACAAATAGAAAGACAGGGAGGAAATCAGTATGCTGAATTACCATGTCAAGATCGGTCTTGTGCCGATCCGCAGAGACTGCACCCCGCGCCCCGGTATTTTCAACTGGGAATACGCGGAGGAGCGCGCAAGAAAAACCGTAGCGTATATCGAGGAGCATTTCACCAGCGAAAACGTCTCGTTCGTCGACCTCAAGGGCATTAACGATGTAGAAGTATTGTACAACGAAAAAGACGTGCAGCCTGTTGTCGATCTGATGCGCAAAGAGCGCGCCGACGCGATTTTCATCATCAACAGCAACTTCGGCAATGAAGAGGTTGCCGCCATGGTTACCAAGGAGCTAGGGCTTCCCGTTCTGCTCTGGGGGCCGCTGGACGATGTATTTGAGCCGGACGGCAGCCGCCACACCGACAGCCAATGCGGCCTGTTCGGCGTCAGCCGCCAGATGCAGCGCTACGGCGTTCCGTTCAGCTATATTGAAAACTGCCGCGTAAGCGACCCGATCTTTGCCGAAGGCCTGGACAAATTCGTCCGCGTGGCCTGTATGATCAAGAATTTCCGCGGTATGCGCATCGCGCAGGTCGGTCTGCGGCCGAAGCCCTTCTGCTCCGTTATTTTCAACGAGGGCGAATTGATGCAGCGCTTCGGTATGCACATCATTCCGGTCAATATGGCGGTCATTATCGACAAATATAACCGCATCCTCAAAGAGCGCGATGCAGAGCTGGAGGAGGGCGCGAAGATCCTGTTTGAGCGCTATCAGATGGACAAGGATACCCCGCCGCTCGCGAAGAAGATCTACGCATTCGTGCTTCTTTATAAAGAGATCTTCGAGGAATACGACATCGACGTCATTTCCTCCGAGTGCTGGACCTCCATGCAGCTGGGCGTCGGAGCCATGCCCTGCACCGCCTACAGCATTCTGGCTGACATGGGCTACATCGTCTCCTGCGAAAGCGATATGCACGGCGCGATCTCCATGGCGCTGCTGTCCTGCGCGGCACTGGGCAAGAACCCGCCGTTCTTCGGCGAGTTCACCGTCCGCCATCCGGAGGACAAAAATGTCGAGCTGCTGTGGCACTGCGGCCCGTTTGCCTACTCGCTCAAAAAGCCCGGCACCGTCGCACGCGAGGAGAACCAGCGCCAGTGGTTCCAGGTCAAGGACGGCAAGTTCACCATCTGCCGCTTCGATCAGGACGACGGCCACTATCAGCTGCTCAACGGCACGCTGGAAAGCGCCGACGGCCCGTACACCTTCGGCACCTACCTCTGGGCGCGATTCAACGATCTGACCAAGTGGGAGCGCAAGCTGATCGACGGCCCGTACATCCATCACATGGCCGAGGTCGAGGGCGATTATACCTGGGAGCTGCGCGAGTTCTGCCGCCTGATCCCGCATCTGGACTCCGATACGGTGGATTAAAAGGAGAAAACGATATGCTGACTGATTTAAGATCCATTCTTGCGCTGGCTGAAGAAAAAGGCTGCGCGATCCCGGCGTTTAACTGCTACACGCAGGAGTGCGTCATGGGCGTTCTGGAAGCCGCAAAGGAGACCGGCGCGCCGGTTATCTTCCAGATGTTCAGCCGTCTGGCCGATACCAACGACGGCAATTTCGTCGCGCCCGCCATTCTGGAGGCTATCCGCCAGCTCCCGCAGCCTGCGGTCATGCACCTTGACCACGGCGCGGGCATCCCGGAGGTTGTCCGGGCCATCCGTCTGGGCATGACTGGCGTGATGATCGACGCATCGACCCTGCCGCTGGAGGAGAACATTGCCATGACAAAGCTCGCGGCAGAGCTCTGCAGCTATGCCGGCGTTCCGGTCGAGGGTGAGCTTGGCCATGTCGGCGCGACGAAGGACGAGGTGCTCGGCAACTATACCGATGTCGCGGAGGCAGAGCGCTTTGTAAAGGAAACCGGCGTTTCCGCGCTGGCTGTCATGGTGGGAACGGCGCATGGACGGTATAAAAAAGCGCCTGTGCTGGATATCCAGCGCATCCGCGACATTCGCGAGGCGACGGGAAAGCTGCCGCTCGTGCTGCACGGCGGCTCCGGCGTACCGGACGAGCAGATCCGCATGGCAGTAGAAGCAGGCATCCGCAAGGTCAACTTTGCAACCGACCTCTGCTATGCCTTCCTCGATCAGGTCATGGTTACGGAACGCACGACAGTCGCGCTGGATGTGTTCATGCGCGAACCCATCCATGCCGTCCGCGATTACTGCATCGGAAAAATCAAGCTGCTGGGCGCGGACAAAATCCTGTAAGCGCCAAACGCCTGCCGGAAAACCGGCAGGCGCAGTGTTATCAGAAAGGAAGAACCCATATGAAGATCACAAAGCGTACGTTCGGCACGCTTGCGGACGGTACTGCCGTATCCTGCTGGACGATGGAAAACGCACACGGCCTGCGCGCGGAGCTTTTGGACTATGGCGCGGCGATCCGCAGCATTCAGGTTCCGGACCGGACCGGAAGGCTTGTCGACGTCGTGCTCGGCTATGACGATCTGGCCGGCTATACCGGCAATCCCAGCTTCTACGGCGCGACCATCGGCCGGTTCGGCAACCGTATCGGCGGCGCGGAAGTTGAGCTGGACGGCAAAGCGTACCGGCTGGCGAAAAACAACGGGGAGAACCATCTGCACGGCGGCCTGCGCGGCTTTGATAAATACGTCTGGCAGGGCGAGGCGGAGGCCGACGGCGTCCGCTTCACACGCGTCTCGCCGGACAGCGAAGAGGGATATCCCGGCACGCTGACAGTATCTGTGAAGTTCAGTTGGCAGGGCGACGGACTGATGCTCCACTATACGGCGCAGTGCGATCAGGATACGATCCTGAACCTGACAAACCACAGCTATTTTAACCTCGACGGCGAGGGCACCGTGCAGGAGCAGCTTCTGAAAATTCATGCCGACCGCTATACGCCGAACGACGCGGGCTGTCTGCCGACGGGCGAGCTTGCGCCTGTTGCGGGTACGGCGATGGACTTCCGCAGCTTCAAGCCCATCGGCAAGGACGCGGACAGCGACGAGCCGTGCGTGAAGCCCTTCCGCGGCTACGACGTGAATTTCTGCCTGGACGGAAGCGTCCCGGCGATCGAGGCAAAGTCGCTCAAAAGCGGCATCGTCATGCACGTGACGACCGACCAGCCCGGCGTGCAGCTCTTTACGGCCAACCATATGAAAGAGCGCATCGGCAAAAACGGCCAGAAATACGGCCACCGCTCCGCGTTCTGCCTCGAAACGCAGCATTTCCCGGACTGCATCCACCATCCGGACTGGCCAAGCTGCATCCTGCGCGCGGGCGAGGCCTTTGACAGCAAAACCATCTATTCGTTTACAACGGAATAAGAAGGAAGGAATCTATAAATATGGCTGATTTTACAATGGACCGGTTCAGTCTGAAGGGCAAGACCGCCCTTGTGACCGGCGCGGAGCGCGGCATTGGGCTGGAGATCGCAAAGGGTCTGGCCGCGGCAGGTGCGGATATCATCATCGCGGGTCTGATGGAAGAAGAATTCCCGAAGGCGGAGGCCGCCGTGCGTGCCAAGGGCGTGAGCTGCACGGTGCTGAAGGCAGATATCTCGAAGGAAGAAGACGTGCTGCGGCTTGCGGAGCAGGCATGGGAGATCTTCCCGAACGGGCTTGACATTCTGGTCAACAACGCGGGCGTCAACAAGCTGGCGCCTGCCGAGGAGATGCCGCTGGAGGTCTGGCAGAAGGTCGTCGGCGTCAATCTGACGGGCACGTTCCTCATGTGCCGCACGTTCGGAAACCGGATGCTGCAGCAGGGACACGGCAATATCGTGAACGTCGCGTCCATGTCCGGTCTGGTTGTGAACCCGCTGCCGCAGCAGCAGTGCGCATACAATTCATCCAAGGCGGGCGTCATCATGCTGACAAAGTGCATGGCCAACGAGTGGGCGCAGCGCGGCGTGCGCGTCAACGCGATCTGCCCCGGCTTTACCGACACGCCGCTCACGGCCAGACGGCTGAGTACGCCAAACGACCCCGCGGTTGCGAAGTGGATCGGCGGCACGCCGATGGGCCGGGTCGCCCAGCCGGATGAAATGGTCGGCCTTGTGCTCTATTTTGCAAGCGAAGCATCCACGTTTACGACCGGCGCGGTTCTCTCCGTCGATGGCGGATATACGTGCCTGTAAGCAATACAGAATCAAAATCTCCCGGAATACACGGAGTTGCAGAAGTTTGACGCGGCTGTTCATCGAAGCTTCCCGTGTTGACAAGAGCTCCAGGCAGCCGCAGCGCGATATGAGCTATGCAGCCATACGCAGCATCGCAGAAGCAAAACCTGCTCCGGCTGCGGCGCGTCTACCTAACGATTTGCCCGCGTTCATGCAGCAGCAGATCGACGATATTCGTTTGATTCAGGAACGGTATGCGTGGTTTCTCGACGGCGTTTTTGCCGACGCAGTATTTGAAAAGAAAAAGGGCCAGAAGAAAATTCCTCTGGCACCGATGATCTGTTCGCGCGGATATGAAGCTTTTATCAGCGGCGTCAGTCTCGGTGAAAACCCTGAGACAGACGCGCCGCCGGTGAAGACGCAGTACCGCATCCGCGGCGAGAAGGAAAAAGCCGAGATCGTCGAGAAGATGTACTTTGACCGGCTGCTGGATTTTGTTTATGTGGAGTTCATGAAGGGGCTGCAAAAGGGATTTGTGCCGAAGCGCTGCGCCAACTGTGGGCGCTGGTTTTTGCAGAAACCCGGGGCGACCTACGCCTATTGCACCGGAGCTGCACCGGGGCAGGACGGCAAGACCTGCCGTGAGATCGGCGCGAGCAGCAGCTTCCGAAGCAAGGTGGAAAACAATGATGTCTGGAAGGTTCACCAGCGGGCGTACAAAAAATATTTTGCCCGTATCAGAAGCGGACTGATGACCAAGGGCGAGTTTGAAGTATGGTCCCGTCAGGCAGCGGATCTGCGGGATGCCGCACTGGAACGATACGCGCAGGCAAAGAGCGAAGATGAAAGACAGCGCATCGCGCAGGAGGTTGCGGAGGCGTTGAACGAAGAATGATAGAAATAGGAGCCCATCCCCCCACACCGGGAACACGGTTTCGAGCGAACGTCGGTAAAAGGCAATCGTACGGCGCATATTTCGTCTGCCGTTCCAGCCAGCCGCGCGCGTAGACTTCGAATGTCATTTCAGCGTCCTCACTGTACGCCTGCATTTCTGCTGAACACCTGAGCCATAAACAATCGGATAAAATTCAAACGGCCGGGGCGTTTGCCCCCGGTCGTTTTGCGCTTGGTGATTTGGACTTACTTTGCGTCCGGCTTGCTGATAGTGGCTTCCGAGCCTCTCGCGAAAATGCCAAAATAGAGTGGCGTACTCACAAACACGGAATTCTTGACCTCAACATCCGCAAAATACGGCGTACCGTTGATCGTCAGGTGTACCTTGACCGTATCATCGCCAGCCTTCAGCAGACCAAACTCGATCTCGTACTCCTTCCCGGATTCGATGCTGGGGCTCTGCGCTTTCTGATGCACCATTTCATTGCCATTATAGAAGTGTATTGCCGTGCTGTCGTCATTGAAGTCCACCTGAACGCCGCCATCGAGCCAGTAGATATTTGCCGCTTTGAATCCAAGATAGAATCCATCATACCAGCCGCTCGCCCGCACGTTCTTGTACTTGAAGCGATACACCGTACCAAGCTCCACTGGCGTATTGTAGCCGCCGATTGAGAAGCCGTCCGCTGTTTTTGCCGTGATGCTGCCCTCTGCAAACGTCGGGGCGTCGTAGCCCAGCGTCCAGTTGCTCGTATCCGCCAGCATCTTCGTCACATCGACCAGCATATAATGCGGGCCATCCTCCATCGTGCTGATGGTAGCCTCCGAGCCTCTCGAGAAAATGCCAAAATAGAGTGGCGTGCTCACAAACACGGAATTCTTGACCTCAACATCCGCAAAATACGGCGTACCGTTGA
>OGLN01002666.1_pt1 | contig 10670 bp, 9 predicted proteins | sample 1572641 | NCBI WGS metagenome assembly OGLN01 (sample SAMEA2581903, study PRJEB24529) | metagenome | biome: Human gut stool | place: China | collected 2011
TTTAACTCATATTAAAGCTCAAAATTTTTAGTAAATTCAATAAAAAGTTTAATAGCTTTAGATACATATTTATCTTTTCTAACTATAAAAGCAATATTCCAAGGAAATCCTTCCTTGATATGTATAGCCTTTATATTTTTAGAATGAAATTTGCTTAAAATTGGCTTAGGTAAAATAGATATTCCTTGATTCAATGCTACCATTTCAGCAATAAAGTCCCACTGTGAGCTTGTACAAATAATATTAGGTTCAAAACCAGCTTCATTACATCTGATTTTTATTCTATCGTAAAGCATATAGGTTTCATTTAATGAGATTAATGGTTCATCTTTAATTTCTAGTAAAGATACCTCTTCCCTAGAAGCAAAAGGATGAGATTTATTAGCAACAACGACTACATCAGCAGAGAAAATAGGTGTAATATTAAATTCATCAGAAGAAAAAGGAAGAATAACAACACCAATATCAATTTCTCCATTATGTACTTTATCTTTTACAGTATTGGCTCCAGCTTCTATAATTTGTAAGTTTATAGAATGAAAATTATCTTTAAAACTTTTTATTATAGAAGTAAAGTAGATAGTACTTATAACTGGAGGAACCCCAACCTTAATTTTTCCTTTTTCTATACTAACACTATCTAATAGCATCTCAAGTTGTTCATTTATGACTTTAAGAGCAATTACCCCATTTTCATAAAGAAGCTGACCTTCAGGAGTGAGTTTAAAGTGTTTTGAAGTTCTATCAATTAAAGTTATATCTAACTCATTTTCAAAAGTTTTAATTGCTTTACTTAAGGCAGATTGACAAACAAAAAGATTTTTAGAAGCATTAGTAAAACTTTTTTCTTTTGCTACTTCGATAAAATAATTTAAAGATTTAATATTCATAAAGTCCCTCCCAACTAAAAAGAATTTTTTATTATATTATACAACAAAAAAAGATAGTATTTTAGATATTTTTTTCTCATTTTTTATATGAAAAAAAATCATATTAAAAAATAAAAGAACATTACTATAGAAAAGTAAAAATCTTAATTCTATGAAAAAAATCACAAAATATGTAATAGTTTCAAATCCTAAAAATAAAAAAGATAAAAAAAATGAAAAAAAAAACTTACTTGACATTCCTAAAATAAAAAACTAAAATTGTGGACAAAGAGAAGGATAAAGACAAAATGCCAGACTTAATCTCAAAAAATGATTAAGGAGTGAGAAATATGGCTAAATTTATAAAAGCAAATGAAGTACCAAAGTTAATAAAAGATGGGGCAGATGTGTTATTAGATGGATTTGTAACAATTGGTGTTCCAGAAGAAATCTATTATGAAATAGAAAAATCTTTTTTGGAAACTGGAAGTCCTAAAGATTTAAGAATTATGTTTGCTGCAGGTTTTGGAAATGCTAAAGCAGGAACAGGATTAAATAGATTTGCTCATAAAGGAATGATAAGAAGAGTAATAGGAGGACATTGGGGATTAGCTCCAGAATTAGGAAATTTAGCTAATGCAAATGAGCTAACAGGGTATAATTTTCCACAAGGAGTAATAGCTCAAATGTTTAGAGATATGGCAGCAAATAAACCAGGAACTATATCTCATGTTGGATTGGGAACATTTGTAGACCCAGAATTACAAGGGGGAAAAATAAACAGCATAACAACAGAGAATTTAGTTGAAAAATTGCATTTAAATGGAAGAGATGTATTATTTTTCAAAGGGCAAAAAGGAGATATAGCACTCTTAAAAGGAACAACTGCAGATTGTGAAGGAAATATCTCTCTAGAAGAGGAGCCATTATCACTTGAGATGCTATCAATAGCTACTGCTGTAAGAAATAATGGTGGTATTGTAATTGTTCAAGTAAAAAATAAGCTTGAAGATGGTTATGTTCAACCAAAAGATGTAAAAATCCCAGGGGTAATGGTTGACTATGTTGTTGTTGCAGAAAATAAAGAGTTTCATAAACAAACTTTAGTAGAGGAGTTTAATGAAAAGTTTGTGACTAGAAAAAAAGTAGAAAGTCATGAGGGAAAAAGTGTAGCACTAGATGAGAGAAAAATTGTTGCAAGAAGATGTGCAATGCTTTTAACTAGAGATAAGAAAATTTTAAATTATGGAATAGGGATGCCAGAAGTAATTGCAGATGTTTTAAATGAAGAAGGGCAAGAAGAATACTTTGTTCCAACAGTAGAACCAGGAGCAATAGGAGGAACACCTGCAGGTGGGGCTAATTTTGGAGCTTCAGTTTATCCAAGAGCAATAGTAGATCAGCCATATCAATTTGATTTTTATGATGGTGGAGGAATTGATGCTGCATTTTTAGGATTAGCTCAATGTGATAAATATGGAAATATAAATGTATCAAAATTTGGTCCTAAGATAGCAGGGTGTGGTGGATTTATAAATATTACTCAAAATGCTAAAGAGGTTGTATTTTGTGGAACATTTACTGCAGGAGGATTGGATATTACAGTAAGTGATAGAAAATTAGTAATAAAAAACGAAGGGAAAATAAAGAAATTTATATCAGATGTAGAACAAATAACATTTAGTGGAAATCTAGCAAAAGAAAATGGTAAAAAAGTAACCTATGTAACTGAAAGAGCAGTATTTGAATTGAGAAAAGAGGGAGTTACATTGGTAGAGATAGCACCTGGAGTAGATTTAGAAAAGGATATATTAGCTCAGATGGATTTTGCTCCAATAGTAGCAGATGATTTGAAATTAATGGATTCAAGAATATTTAGAGATGAGAAAATGGGATTAAAATTATAATAAATAATATTAAAATATCAGATTAAAAAGGAGGGAGTTATCCTATTAAAAATAAAATGGTTAGTTTTTTCATTGGACTAGATTAAAAATTGAGAATATTTAAATAAATATTAATATATTCTTGACATTGCAGCTAAATACTGATATAACTTATAATATAAGTCCTATGGCTAGACTACTTGTTTGTAAAAAGTTCAATAGATACTAATTTTTCCAAAAAATATTTTGTGATATTTTTCAAGAAAATAGGAATGTTTATAGTGAAAATTAGGAAATAATTGAACTAAAATAGTTGATATTTTATTTAATAGTGATAGCGGATTAAATATGAGATTTGAAGAATTAAAAGTAGGAATGAAAGCAGAGGTCTCAAAAACAATAACAGAAACAGATGTAGTATTATATGCAGGTATTACATTGGATGTTAATCCAGCACATTTAAATGAAGAACATGCTAAAAAAACTATGTTCAAGCATAGAATAGCACATGGAATGTTGACTGCTGGCTTAGTATCAGCAGTGCTAGGGACAAAACTTCCAGGAGAAGGAAGTATTTACATGGGGCAAGATTTAACTTTTACAGCTCCTGTATATTTTGGAGATACTATTACAGCAACAGCTGAAATTATAGAATTAATACCAGAAAAAAACAGAGTAATATTATCAACAATTTGTACAAATCAAGATGGAAAAGTAGTATTAAAAGGTCAAGCAAAAATAATGAAAAAGTAAATTTTTTGTAGGAGGATTAAAAGAATGGAATTTAATATGCCTAAGACACATGAACTTTTCAGACAAATGATAAGAGAGTTTGCTGAAAAAGAGGTAAAACCTCTAGCTGCTGAAGTAGATGAAGAAGAAAGATTTCCAATTGAAACAGTTAAGAAAATGGCTGAAATTGGATTAATGGGTATCCCTATTCCAAAAGAGTATGGAGGAGCTGGTGGAGATAATGTAATGTATGCAATGGCTGTAGAAGAGCTTTCTAGAGTTTGTGCAACAACAGGAGTTATTGTATCAGCACATACTTCACTAGGAACTTGGCCAATTTTAAAATTTGGTACTGAAGAGCAAAAACAAAAATATGTTCCAAAATTAGCTAGTGGAGAGTGGCTAGGAGCATTTGGATTAACTGAACCAAATGCAGGAACAGATGCTGCTGGACAACAAACTACTGCTGTTTTAGATGAAGCAACAAATGAATGGGTAATCAATGGTTCAAAAATATTCATAACAAATGCTGGATATGCAGATGTATATGTAATATTTGCTATGACAGATAAATCACTAGGATTAAAAGGAATATCTGCATTTATAATTGAAGCTGGAACACCTGGATTTACAGTAGGTAAAAAAGAGAAAAAACTTGGAATTAAAGGTTCTTCAACTTGTGAATTAATATTTGAAGATGCAAGAATTCCTAAAGAAAATTTACTTGGACAAATAGGAAAAGGATTTAAAATTGCTATGATGACTCTTGATGGAGGAAGAATAGGAATTGCTTCTCAAGCATTAGGAATAGCACAAGGTGCTTTAGATGAAACTGTAAACTATGTAAAAGAAAGAAAACAATTCAAGAGAGCAATAGCTCAATTCCAAAATACTCAATTCCAATTAGCAGACTTAGAAGTAAAAGTAGAAGCTGCAAGACTTCTTGTTTATAAAGCTGCATGGAGAGAAAGCAACAACCTACCATATACAGTAGATGCTGCTAGAGCAAAACTATTTGCTGCTGAAACTGCAATGGAAGTAACTACAAAAGCAGTTCAACTACACGGAGGATATGGATACACTAGAGAATATCCAGTAGAAAGAATGATGAGAGATGCTAAGATTACTGAAATCTATGAAGGAACATCAGAAGTTCAAAGAATGGTAATCTCTGGAAATCTTTTAAAATAGTTAACTTTAAATAATTTGAGAAATTGAAAGTTCAGGAATTAATATATGGAGGATGCAAGATGAAAATAGTAGTTTGTATAAAGCAAGTTCCAGATACAACTGAGATAAAATTAGATCCAGTAACAGGAACATTAATAAGAGATGGAGTTCCTAGTATCATGAACCCAGATGATAAAGCTGGATTAGAAGAAGCACTTAGATTAAAAGATAAATATAATGCTCATGTAACAGTAATTACAATGGGACCACCTCAAGCAGAGGCTATTTTAAGAGAAGCTTATGCTATGGGTGCAGATAGAGCAATATTATTAACAGATAGAAGATTTGGAGGAGCTGATACTTTAGCAACTTCTAATACAATAGCTGCAGCATTAAGAAAATTAGATGCAGACTTAATAATAGCAGGAAGACAAGCAATAGATGGAGATACTGCACAAGTAGGACCTCAAATTGCTGAACACCTTGGATTACCACAAGTATCTTATGTAAAAGAAATGCAATATGATGAAAAAGATAACAGTTTAACAATAAAAAGAGTTGTAGAAGATGGATATTATCTAGTAAATGTTCAACTACCAGCTTTAGTAACAGTATTAACTGAAGCTAATGCTCCAAGATATATGAGAGTTAAAGGAATAGTTGAAGCATTTGATAGAGAAATTGAAACTTGGACATTTGATAATATAGAAATTAATCCAGAAATAATCGGATTAAAAGGTTCACCTACAAAAGTTAAGAAATCATTTACAAAAGGAGCTAAACAAGCTGGAAAAGTATTTGAATTAGATACTAAAGAAGCTGTTGAGTTAATTGTTGAGAAATTAAAAGAAAAATTTGTTATCTAAATTTAAATGATAACCTTGATAACCTTAGGATAAAGGAGATAAGAGAATGAATTTAAATGATTATAAAGGAATATTAGTATTTGCAGAACAAAGAGATGGGGTACTTCAAAACGTTGGACTTGAATTAGTAGGAAAAGCTAAAGAATTAGCAAAAAGCTTAGATGTACCAGTAACAGCAGCTTTAATAGGATATAATGTAGGGAAATTAGCTGATACTTTAGGAGAATATGGTGCAGATAAAGTAATAGTTGTAGACCAACCAAAATTAGAATTATATGATACAGAAGCTTATGCACAAGTATTTAAAGCGATAATAGATGCTAAAAAACCTGAAATAGTATTATTTGGAGCTACTACTTTAGGAAGAGATTTAGCACCAAGAGTATCTTCAAGAATGAATACAGGATTAACAGCTGACTGTACAAAACTTGAGATAAACGAGGAAACAAAAGGACTTGAAATGACAAGACCTGCATTTGGTGGAAACTTAATGGCAACAATCATTTGTCCTGACCACAGACCACAAATGTCAACAGTAAGACCAGGAGTTATGCAAAAAGCTCCTAAAGAAGAAGGAAGAAGAGCAGAAGTAGAAAACTTCTCTGTTACTTTAGATACTTCAAAAATGAAAGTAAAAATCTTACAAGTAGTTAAAGAAACTAAGAATAAAGTTGATATTTCAGAAGCTAAAATACTTGTTTCTGGAGGAAGAGGAATTGGTTCAGCTGAAAATTTTGCAGCTTTAGAATCAGTTGCTAAAGAATTAGGAGCTACTGTATCTGCATCAAGAGCAGCAGTAGATGCTGGATTCATTTCTCACGATAGACAAGTAGGACAAACTGGTAAAACAGTTAGACCTGATATTTACTTTGCATGTGGAATTTCTGGAGCAATCCAACACGTTGCAGGTATGGAAGAATCAGAGTATATTGTAGCTATCAACAAAGATAAGGAAGCTCCTATATTCAGCATAGCTGATTTAGGAATAGTTGGAGATGCTAACAAAATAGCTGTTCAATTATTAGAAGCTTTAAAGAAAGCAAAAGAGTCTAGATAGTAAAAATATTGAAGGCTGGTCAAAATAATACTTGACCAGCTTTTTTTTATCAGTTATAATAGAGAGCGAGACAGGAGATTAGATTTAAGAGCGCCAGAGCTTTCTTAGAGAAGAGATTTATTTATAGAGATAAAGATCTTTCTAAATAAAGTTGACGAGGACTGGAGTTTATCGAAAATTCGGCGGATACTCCAGAGGTGGTTACAGCCATTACCAATACAAAACTTTAGGATAACCTAAAGGACAAAGGGGTAATAAGTAGCAATCTCCTATGAACATTAAAAATTAAATATTATATAGGAGGATTCATATGTGCGGAATAATTGGTTATGTAGGAGATGAGCAAAAAGCTATGGAGGTAATCCTAGATGGACTTAGTAAGCTTGAGTATAGAGGATATGACTCAGCAGGATTAGCTATCATTGAAGATGGAAAGATTTTCATTGAGAAAAAAAGTGGTAAATTAGAAAATCTTAAACAAGCTTTGGAGAAAAAAGAAGAGAAAGCTTATATAGGGATAGGACATACTAGATGGGCGACACATGGAAACCCAACTGATAAAAATTCACATCCTCATTTTAGTAATGATAGAAAAGTAGCAGTAGTACATAATGGAATTATAGAAAACTATTTAGAGCTAAAAGAAGAATTGATAAAAGAGGGATATAATTTTAATTCGCAGACAGATAGTGAAGTAGTTGCACACTTATTTTCTAAATATTATAGTGGTGATATGCTAGAGACAATGATGAAAGTAAGAGAAAAAATTAGAGGAAGTTATGCTCTTGGAATAATAGATAGTGAAAATCCAGATAAATTAGTATGTACAAGAAAAGAGAGTCCTTTAATTATAGGATTAGGTGATGGAAAGAACTTTATTGCTTCTGATGTACCAGCTATTTTAAAATATACTAGAGAAGTTATATTTTTAGAGAATAATGAGATGGCAATTATTGAGAAAGATAGAGTGAGTGTCTATAATTCTCAAGGGAAGAAGTTAGAAAAATCTATAACTAAAATAGAATGGGATATGGAACAAGCGAGTAAAGGTGGTTATCCACATTTTATGTTAAAAGAGATAGAAGAACAACCAAATGTAATAGAAAAAACTTTAGAAGTATATACAAATTATGATGGAAAAGTTGATTTTAGTAGTTCTTTGAAAGAGTTGGATTTATCAAAAATTGAAGAGATTTATATTGTTGCTTGTGGTACTGCATATCATGCAGGATTACAAGGAGCATATTTTTTTAAAAAAATTTCTGGAATAAAAACAGATGTGGATATAGCTTCAGAATTTAGATATAGCGATCCTTTCATTGATGAAAAAAGTTTAGTAATCTTTATTAGTCAATCAGGAGAAACTTTAGATACAATTATGGCTATGAAAATGGCTAAGAGCAAGGGAGCTAAAACTTTAGCTATAACTAATGTATTGGGGTCTACTATTTCAAGAGAGGTAGATATGGTAATATATACTTTAGCTGGCCCAGAGATATCTGTTGCTTCAACAAAGGCTTATACTGCTCAAGTTACTTTATTTTATCTATTAGCTCTTTATTTTGGCGAGAGAAAAAGAAGTATTACATCTAATTTCTATAATAGTTATCTTGATATACTTCATAAATTATCAAACGAAGTGGAAAAGGTTATAGAAAATAAGGAGAATGTAAGAGAGGTAGCTAAAAAAATAAAAAATAAAATGAATGGATTTTTTATAGGAAGAGGAATAGATGATAAATGTGCAAGAGAAGGTTCTTTAAAGATGAAGGAGATTACTTATATTCATACTGAAGCTTTTTCTGCAGGGGAGTTAAAACATGGAACAATAGCTCTAATAGAAGAAGGAACAATGGTAGTTGCTATAGCTACTCAAGAGGATATGTTAGAAAAGATGATATCTAATATAAAAGAAGTTAAGGCAAGAGGAGCATATGTTATAACTTTAACAAAGGAAAAATATAAAAATGTAGCAGAGATTTCAGATGAGATTATAACTATTGAAAATATAGAAGATATACTAGCACCAACTGTAGCTAATATAGTTTTGCAGTTGTTAGCTTACTATACAGCAGTAGAGAAAGGATTGGATGTAGATAAACCAAGAAACCTGGCAAAATCTGTTACAGTAGAATAAAAAGAGGTGATACTGTGGAAGTTGCAGAGAGAATTGTAAAATTAAAAAAATTAATGAAAGAAAGGGGAATAGATTATTACATTATTCCATCTTCAGATTATCATCAAAGTGAGTATGTGGGAGAGTATTTTAAGGGAAGAGAATGGATATCAGGATTTACAGGTTCTGCAGGAACTGTTGTAGTATCAGAAAAAGAGGTTGGACTTTGGACTGATGGAAGATATTTTATTCAAGCAGAAAAACAGTTAGTAGGAAGTGGAATTAAACTTTTTAAAATGGGAGAAGAAGGAGTTCCTACTTTTATAGAGTATATTGTGAAAAATATTGGAAAAGAAGAAACACTAGGATTTGACGGTAAAGTTATAGCTACAAGGACTATTTTAGATTTAGAAAAGCAGTGCAAAGAAAAAAATATTAAAATAGTAGGAGAATTCGATTTAGTAGGAGAACTATGGGAGAATAGACCTACTTTACCAGAGAGCCAAGCATTTATTTTAGAAGAGAAATATTCAGGAGAAGGTACTGAAAGTAAATTAAATAGAATAAGAGAATCTCTTGAGAAAGAGAATTGTGATATAAACATTATAACTTCTTTAGATGATATTGCTTGGATATTTAATATAAGAGGGAATGATGTAAAAAATAATCCAGTGAATTTAGCTTATGCAGCAATAACATTAGATAAGGTAGTATTGTATATAAATGAAAAAAAATTAAATAGCGAAGTAGAAAGATATCTTTATAAAAATAAAGTAGAAGTAAGAGATTATTTTGAAATTTATGAAGATATGCAAAGAATTTCTAATTCTAATGTAATTATGATGGATTTAAATAAAGTAAATTATAGTATTTATAGAAATTTAAATTCAGAAATAAAAGTATTAGACAAAGCTAATCCTAGTACATTAATGAAGGCTTGTAAAAATAAAATAGAACTTGAGAATTTAAGAGAGTGCCATATAAGAGATGGAGTAGCTGTTACTAAGTTCATGTATTGGTTAAAAAATTCTTTAGGAAGAGAGGAGATTACAGAGATATCAGCTAGTGAAAAACTGGAAAGTTTTAGAAAAGCACAAGATTTATATATAGAGCCAAGTTTTGATACGATAGCAGCTTATGAAGCAAATGCAGCTATGATGCACTATAAAGCAACTAATATTTCTGATAAAAAATTAGAGGCTAAAAATATGTTTTTAGTTGATTCAGGAGGACAGTATTTTGATGGAACTACTGATATCACTAGAACATTTGTTTTAGGAGAGTGTTCGGAAGAGTTAAAAAGACATTTTACTTTAGTGTTAAAAGGAATGATAAATCTATCAAAAGTAAAATTTTTATATGGAGTGACAGGAACGAATTTAGATGTTTTAGCAAGACAAGCTCTTTGGAATATAGGGTTAGATTATAAATGTGGAACTGGTCATGGAGTAGGTTTTTTATTGAATGTACATGAAGGGCCACAAGGTATAAGAGTTCAATATAATCCACAAGTTCTTGAAGAGGGAATGAATGTAACAAATGAGCCTGGAGTGTATATAGAAGGTTCTCATGGAATAAGATTAGAGAATGAATTGATTGTACAAAAAGATGAAAAAACTCAATTTGGACAGTTTATGAAATTTGAAACAATGACTTATGTTCCTTTAGATTTAGATGGAGTTAAAAAGGAATTACTTTCTTTTGAAGAAATAGAGTTTTTAAATAATTACCATAAAATTGTATATGATAAGATATCACCATATTTAACTTTAGAAGAAAAAGAATGGTTGAAGAAATATACGAGAAATATTTAATAAATTAAAATATAAGGAGAAAAACTTAATTATAATAGTAATATTTAAAATATTATAATTAAAAGATTTTCTCCTTTTTGTTTACAAAAATAAAAAAACTATTATTTATTTTAATAATAACTATATAAAAATAGAAAGAAAGAAATTTAAAAAAGTATAA
>OGLN01002670.1_pt1 | contig 10659 bp, 8 predicted proteins | sample 1572641 | NCBI WGS metagenome assembly OGLN01 (sample SAMEA2581903, study PRJEB24529) | metagenome | biome: Human gut stool | place: China | collected 2011
TGTAAACTATATTTCTTCATTAGGTTACCTATCTGATGATGATAGTTTATTTAAAAAATATTGGCCGGCAGATATTCATATAATGGCTAAGGAAAATGTTAATGAACTGGTGGATAAACTTACTCTATTTGATGATGATTTAATGAGTAGAGTTTTCGACAATAATATCGAAGCAACAGAGCTTATGCTTAGAATCATATTGGGAAGGAACATTAATGTAATTAGTGTTATTGGACAAGATGAGATAAAAAGTCATGGAGTAGGTGGAAGAAATATAACATTGGATGTTCATGCGATTGATGTGAACGGCGATGAAATTGATATTGAAGTACAAGGAAATTCGGCAGGGGCACATATCAGACGAGCAAGATATCATAGCAGTATGGTAGATTCTAAAATGTTAGACGAAGGACAGGAGTTCAGGCAACTTAAGGATTCGTATATCATATTTATATATAAACATGATAAATTTAGAAAGGGTTTACCAGTATATCACATAGACCGATATATAAGGGAAACAGAAGAATTATTTGATGATGGTTCCCATATTATATATGTAAATGGTAACTATAAAGGTAATGATGAAATTGGACAGCTAATGAATGATTTTCGTCAGACAGATTCAGATAAGATTCATTATGCTGCATTAGCAAAAGGTGTAAAGCATTTTAAGGATACTGAAAAGGGGCGTGAGCAAATGTGTGAAGCAGTTGAAAAATATGCAAAGGAATATGCAAAAGAATACGCAAAGGAATATGCGGTAAAGGAAAAGATGATTTCTGTGAAAAATCTTATGGAGAATATGAAACTTACAGTGGATCAGGCACTAAATGCTTTGGGAATTCAAGGGGATGAAAGAAAAACCATAATAAATCAATTACAAAACCGAAATTAGGATATTTAAGTAGAGATATATTAAAAAATTTTTAGAACATAAATATAAGATGTTCTAGATTGAAATGCTAAAGAGTGTCATGGCACACCCAAATAGAAGCCCCAGTAGCTGGAACTACTGGGGCTTCTATTTAATTGAGCTGCTACAATTAACAGTGGGGTGAGGCACCAATGTGGTCAAAATAGCGTCAACTTAAGGAAAAGTCTTAAGTTGATGTATGATAAAGTTATCAAATAGAAGTTAGAAAATAAAGTAATTCAGAAAATGACGCACTTTAACAAGGACTCCGTGAAAGTCCTATTAATTAGTATAATTTTTATTTCAATCAAAAAGAAACTTTTTGATTGTTAAAGTGTGTTCGTCCCTTTGCTTTATTCTTTTTTCGTTTGAAAGTACGGCCTGGCATTATTTGAGACCTGTTACGGACAGCTTCTGAATAAAGTTTGTTAATTTCGTCGATAGTACTGATGGTACACAGTATTTTTGCAAACTGCTTGCAATTTGCAATCAAACGAAATATAATGAAGAAAAAAGAGGAGGCGATATCTATGGCAAGAACAGCAAATGTATTTGCACGTGTTGAGCCTGAAGTAAAAGAGCAGGCAGAGCAGGTGCTTGATCGACTTGGCATCCCAATGTCCAATGCGGTAGGAATGTTTCTGAGACAGATTGTACTCCAGAGAGGAATTCCTTTTGAAATGAAACTTCCGGCTTATGAGGAACCTGTTGCATATGGTTCTCTTACAAAGGAACAGTTCGATGAAGAAATAGAAAAAGGCATGGAAGATATTAAAGCAGGCAGAGTATATTCAGCAGATGAAGTTGAAGCAGAAATGAAACGGGAATTTGGTATATGAAATATAAAGTGATGTATACAGCAGGAGCCAAAAGAGATCTGAGAAATATTTTCATATATATTTCAGAGGAACTGTTAGCTCCGGAGAACGCTGCCGGACAGACAGACCGAATTATGGCTGCTATTCGAAAGCTGGACACCATGCCGAATAGAAACCGGCTTTATGAGGAAGAACCATGGCACAGCAGAGGACTTCGGTTCTTTCCGGTGGACAATTATTTGGTATTTTATAAGACAAATGATGAAAATGAAATAGTGTATATAGTTCGAATTATGTATCGAGGACGTGATGTTCGCAAGCAGTTAAGCCAGACAGAAGACATTTCAGAAAATTAAAATTTAATATGGAACCAGAGGTTTGAGCAGTTAGTCTATGAAAAATAGGGGAGCTGCTTTTTTCATACAAAGTCCATCTGAAGATGTGTGATTTAATGAGTGGTGGGGGCAGGCACCAATGTGGTCAAAAAGCATCAACTTAAGGAAAATGTCTTAAGTTGATGCAAGATAAAATTATCGAGCTGTTATCTGGGCGGAACATATTGGTGTTTATGATTCCTTATCTTGTCCAAAATCGGTTCTCATTTTTGTCAGGCATCAGCTCATTTCATTGCCGCAACTTTGCAATTTATAATAGTTATCAATTGAATATTAACCTAAAATTCGCTATACTGAATAATATAATTTGTCGAAAATATGTTTGCCGAAAGGACGGATTGCAACAAGTTAATTATTTACTCATAATAAGTATCAGAAAATGCTAGTGTTTTACTATACTTATATTTCAGTCGACTTTTTAAGACGGTGGAGGGCATGAGTCCGAGTTGGCATAGGAAAAAGTGGTAAAGTATAAATTGTTTTTACTGCAATCTGAAGAGTTATTGTGAAGGAGAGGTAAAGAATGGATGAGCATGATGTAGTGGAAGCTGGAACTGATTTACTTTTTGGGGATCCTAAGTCAGTCTTAAAAAAAATAGGTTTATCTATTTTGGATAAGAAACAGTTTGAGGCTATATTCGTATCAGCTGGGAAAACGGTTGCTGAATATGAAAAAGATAACACAGAGCAGAATGACATTAGGAGGATTTTGTTCTGTGAGGAAACTATGAGACTTTTAGCTAATGAAATAAGAAAGAGTAATAGTTTTGATTGGCTAAAGGATTTGGATAGATGTGTTAATGATTTACTTTCTTTAAGTGAACTTGATAGCATCAATAAAGCTAGATGCAAGAAACATTTTGAGGATATAGTAATTTATCAAATTAAAAAGTTATTTCCGCAAAGGTATGGTTCTTATTGCCTGGGAGATATCCATGACAATGTTAATAGTTTGATGGCATCGGCAAAATATAGTAACGAAATGCTATATAAGATTGCTGAGTTAATGAAGCAGTGCAATGATGCAGATAAACAGCAAAATAAAACTATGCATGAAGACTGGCAGGATAAGAGTTCATATACCTTACATAAATGGCATTTGGAGAGGGTGGAAGTTGATGGAATATTTGCGCACAAAGATAGTTATACTGATGATATTATTAAACTAACAGAAACGTGGCAAAAGGAACGTGATGAATATCCGGGTTGGTATATTATTCCATATAATACGGCTGTAGAGTTAAGTATGTATACTGACGAGAATGGATTGTTACAAAAGCATGAAACGGAAGATATTGACGTAATGTTGGATTTTGCTTATGAATTGTGCTGGAGACGTATAAAAACAATGCTACCATATAGCGAGTATGAAGTATTTCATTTAAGGCAGATATGGGACAAGTATTATATAAAAATTAAGGAAAATGCTGGTGGTTCAGACAAAATACGAAAGTGGTTCTATATAGGGCAGATACTGCTTTCTGATTATAGGGAGTCTATGAATTGGAACGAATGGCAGCGGCTTATGGACATTTTGATTGTCTATCAGGAGAGTGGAAATAATGGTAAAGTCGACTTAATGATAGAAAGAGCTAAGGCATGTTATTTTAAATTAGATATACCGAGTTTGAGAAGGGAGTTGGATCAGTGCGATATTCCGGAGGAGTGTTATGAACAGAGACTGTTGGTAATAGGGCTCGATTTGGAATGTGGAAAATTGGAAGAATCACTTGAAAAGTTAAAGCAGCTCAGACAAGATTTAATTTGTAAAGTAGATGAGAATAATGAAAATTATTATCTAAAGAGTTTAGAGGCATCGGTATTACAATTACTTTCTATTTGTCAGCAGGCATATTCTTTACATAAAGGAAAATACGAATTTGAACAAATGGGAATCGATGAGATATTAGAAGAGATTGACCGGAAAAAAGAATTTTTTAACTGGGAATCATGGAAAAATAATGTTGCTGAAGAACTTTTTAACCATTGTGTTGATAATCAATTTGAAAAGGAAACATTTGAACTAAACAGGAGCACAATGACCATATGCTCATATAGTCGTTCGGGTCATGCGGAAGGCTACCAGCTTTATAAAGTGTTAGAGAAACTTGGAATCCCATTTAAATGTGGATGCGTTACTGTTATTTCAGATATGGAATTGTCTTTGATATCTTCTATTTGCGATATTAATAATAGACTGGGTTTGTTACTGTTAGTTCGTTGTTCAAGTACAGGGACAATAGAAAAACTTGTTAATAGAAAATTTGTAATGGATTTAGAGAGTGGGTATATTGACGATGTTATAGATATTTTAATAAATGCTATTGAGGTTAATATCGGTGAAATAATTGCAATGGGAAATGGTTTCCCGGAATATTTAGCTGGGCATATAAGGGAAAATGTTCCGATATTATTGCAAAGATTTTCAAGCCGGGCATCTGAAAGGATGCAAAAAAAGGAATTACAGTTTATTCAGAAAATTATGAGTTATAGGAACATTCCACCTCGATTTGAAGTAACTCAATTAATGGATAAGCTATTACGGCAAATATCCGAACGCATGAAGGTTAAGCTACTTCCTCTAATGATGGAAACTGAGATTGTAGAGCAAGTAACAATGCATTCGAGAGTTGACGGTTCAAATGGAATAGATATTTTTGACTGTTATTTTAACAAGCAAGGATTGGATACTTTGTTTGAAGAATATCATGTGTTGATAGATGAAGATGTGATAAATTGGCTATTAAAAGATGATTGGAAGTCTGATTACGAATGGAAGACAAAAGTCGTAAGATTAAAGATTTTAGATGAATATCATCTTTTAAACACTAAACAGCATGATGAATATGTGAAGTTACTTTGGTCAAATATTGAAGAGAAAACTCAATTGCCAAAATTGGCCGGTTATTACTTATGGGTATATGAAACGCTACCATACATTGATGAATCAATTCCCAAATTGTCGGTTAAGAATTATTTTATTACAAATGATATTGCTAAGGATAGCAATGATTTGTATTTAAAACAATTGACACTTTTATGTGCAAATACGGAGCTGGGCTATTGGAATGAAAACGATGTGCTTATTATTATAAATAAGATAAGTAAATACTGGTACAAAATCGCAGAGAATACAGCAAATATTATGTTTGAGGATAATTCTAGAAAAGCTGTATATGCAATAGCAGCTGTGCTGGAAAATTGTAATGGTATGATTTCCGATGAAGCACGAGAGATTCTTATTAAATTGGCACATGAAATGAATGAAAAGGGGATTTACACAAAGTGTTTTGATATATTTATTTTGCGGGATGAACAATGGAAGCGTGATGTACAAGAGAATATTTTTGCAATGAATGAATCTCAATCAATAGATTCACTTAGAGCTATGGAAAAGTATATTATACGTTATCCTGATAGTGTTACTACCAGTCAAATGCTTGGAAAGATAGTCGAATTAATTGAGCTTAGGAAAGAACCAGGATTGCTTTCAGCTATATGGATATTACATAATCTGGTATATGCGAAGAATACGGTTATAGATACTATTGGAATTGAAAGAATAGATAGATTACTGTTTTTTTTGGCAGAATTAATTAACTACGATAATGCTGCCATGAAAGATATTAAGCATTGTATTGAGCTTAGACAGGCTTGTGCGGCTCTGGCTTTTAGACTATTTGATTGGAAGACAGTAAATTGCGGTAAGGGTGTGGAAAAATGGCGTGAGATTTGTAAATCATCTGATGAGGCAAACGAGGTACGTAATCAGTGGATATTGTAAATTTTGCAGGAACTTACTAGTATTTTTTGGTTTTTAGCTATACTATTACCCATCCGTAAGGACGAAAACTATGAGAAAAGAAATAGATTTGTGGCTGCAAAAATTGATGATAATGTTACTTTATATGCTATGTGTTCTCAAAAAGAGTATGAAAGAACGATAGTTAACAAGTCTATTGGATTATTTTTTACTCTTGGAGATGATACTATAAGGGTTATTGTTCTGTAATGTGATTAATCTTAACTTTGAACTATAACTAAGAAAAGCAAGCAATATTCATGCACGGTGAAAGAGCTCTCTTAAAGTAGATTTTATGCAAATTTACCACTTTACCACATTAAAATTTAATATTTTTTTTATAAAATATGCAAAATATGACAAAAAGTACTGGACAAAATGTCCTATACGAGGTAAAATGCATATATGTAATCAAACAGCACATTTGAAGGTTGTGCAGATAGTATTGGTTATATTTTGCGAATTGGGGGGATTTTTCATGAGAATATATCATGCTAAGGATTATGCAGATATGAGCAGAAAGGCTGCAAATATCGTATCGGCACAGGTGATTATGAAGCCTAATTGTGTATTGGGACTGGCTACAGGCTCTACACCTATCGGCTTGTATAAGCAGCTCGTTGAGTGGTTCAAGAAGGGGGATTTGGACTTCTCAGAGGTTATGACGGTGAACCTTGATGAGTACAAGGGACTAAGCCGTGAGAATGACCAGAGCTACTATTATTTTATGCATCAGAATTTGTTTGATCATGTGAATATTCCGGTTGAGAATACTCACCTGCCAAACGGCATGGAGCCGGATTCACAGAAGGAGTGCAAGCGCTATACAGAGCTGATTCAGTCTCTTGGCGGTGTTGATTTACAGCTTCTTGGTATCGGGCACAATGGTCATATCGGTTTTAATGAGCCGGGCGAGTCTTTTGACAAGCAGGTACACTGTGTGGATCTGACAGAGTCTACTATTGAGGCTAATAAGCGCTTCTTTGCATCGGCTGATGATGTTCCCAAGCAGGCTTATACAATGGGCATCAAGACCATCATGCAGGCTAAGAAGATTCTTATTATTGCAAGTGGTGAGGATAAGGCAGAGATTGTGCACAAGGCGTTCTTTGGACCGATTACACCACAGGTGCCGGCTTCTGTATTGCAGCTGCACAATGATGTTACGCTTGTAGCGGATGAGGCTGCACTGAGCAGCCTGTAAATGTTTTTTAGTTGAGAAGGTGCATGTATATGATAATAAAAAATGCAAGGGTATTTACAGAGGATGGCAGCTTTATGCAAGGTGATGTTGTTGTTAAGGATGGCCGTTTTGACAGCGTTTTGGAGAGAACAGCTGACACGGACGCGGCTGCTGACAGCGCACCGCAGGAGATTAGAGATGCATCAGGTCTTATCATGATACCGGGTCTTGTGGATATTCATTTTCATGGATGCAAGGGAGCTGATATGTGTGACGGCACCACAGAGGCGCTTGATGTGATTACAGCATACGAGGCTTCTGTCGGAGTGACGAGTGTGTGTCCGGCTACTATGACCATTCAAAGGGATGAGCTTTTGAGCGTCATGAAAAATGCCGGTGATTATAATTATCATGGTGGTGCACATCTTGTAGGTATCAATATGGAGGGCCCTTTTATCAGTCCTTCTAAAAAGGGCGCACAGGCGGCAGAGAATATCATGCGATGTGATTATGATTATTTCTGTGAGCTTCAGGATGCGGCACATGGCTTGATAAAGCTTGTAGATATTGCTCCGGAGGAGCCGGGGGCGATTGATTTTATAGACAGGGTAAGAGGAAGTGTTGTGGTTTCAATAGCACACACAGCGGCTGATTATGACACCGCAGTAGAGGCTATTGAGCATGGTGCAAGCCATGCTACACATTTGTATAATGCGATGCCACCGCTTCATCACAGGAATCCCGGAGTTATCGGGGCTGTGAGAGATTCAGAAAAGTGTCATGCAGAGCTCATTTGTGACGGAGTGCATATTCACCCGTCGGTTATCAGGGCGACATTTGCCATGTTTGGTGCTGAGCGCATGATTTTAATAAGTGACAGCATGAGAGCCACAGGGCTTGAGGATGGCGAGTATACACTCGGTGGACAGGCAGTGACGGTCAGAGGTCCGCTTGCCACACTCCATGATGGGACAATTGCCGGCTCGGCAACCAATCTGATGGATTGTATGCGTTTCACAGTAAGTCAGGCAGGTATTCCGCTTGAGGAGGCAATTATGTGTGCTACAGCCAATCCGGCTAAGGAGATTGGCATCTATGATGAAGCAGGCAGCATTTCTGCAGGAAAGAGAGCAGATTTTGTGCTTCTCAATGATGATTTGGATATTGTGAGTGTGTATATCGACGGAAAGGAGATATCATGTTAGGTTTTTTAAAGAATAAGTCAAAGGGAAAGGTGATCTGTTCTCCGTGCAACGGCAGAGTGGTTCCTATTACAGAGGTTCCGGATCCTACTTTTTCTGAGAAGATATTGGGAGACGGCGTGGCCGTGATTCCTTCTGAGGGCAGGTTTTACGCTCCGGCGGATGGTGAGGTGACAGCTGTATTTGATACGTTGCATGCTTTTACCATGACGACCACTCAGGGAGTCGAGTTGCTTTTGCACATTGGTCTGGATACAGTGATACTAAAGGGTGCTCCTTTTAAATCACATATTTCCGTTGGTGATCAGGTGAAGAAGGGTGACCTTTTGATGGAGGCTGACCTGGAGCAGATTAAGGCAGCAGATCTTAATGTCATTACTCCGGTTTTAATTGGCAACACTGCTGATTATAGTGAGATAAAGATACTCAAAGAGGGGGATGTATCCGCCGGTGATGAGATTTTAAGTCTCGCGTAGATTTGAATATAATTATATAATAATAACGAACTTTATTGGAGTATCTCCAGTTTAGTATACATAATGTAAAGGAGGGGAAATTTATGAAATTTCTTCAAAAACTGGGTAAAGCTTTAATGCTTCCCGTAGCAGTACTTCCTATCTGTGGTATCCTCATGGGTATTGGATATTTTTTATGTCCTGCAACCATGCAGGGTGGTGACATCGAGGGTGTACGTAATTTAATAGGTCTGTTTTTAGTTAAAGCAGGGGGCGCTTTGATTGACAACATGGCCATCCTTTTTGTAATCGGCGTTGGTGTCGGTATGTCGGAAAAGAACGACGGTACCGGCGGTATTGCAGCTTTAGCTTCATGGCTGATGATGACAACACTCCTGTCTACAGACTTTGTTACAAAAATCATGCCATCTATCGCTGACAGCGCTACAAAGACACTTGCATTCGACAAGATTGCAAACCCATTTATCGGTATCTTAGCCGGTGTTATTGGTTCTTTGTGTTACAACAGATTTAAGGATACAAAGCTTCCTGACTGGCTGTCATTCTTCAGCGGCAAGCGTTGCGTAGCAATTATCGCAGGTGTTGTTTCAATCCTTGTATCTGTAGTATTACTGTTTGTATGGCCATTACTTTTCGGTGCTCTTGTAGCTATCGGTAAAGCAATCGTTGGTCTTGACGTAGTCGGCGCAGGTATCTATGCATTCCTGAACCGTCTGTTAATCCCTACAGGATTACACCACGCATTAAACAACGTATTCTGGTTCGATACTATCGGACTTGGAGACCTCTCTCATTTCTGGAATGGCGAGACATCAAAGGATGTTTCATGGAGCCTCGGAATGTACATGTCAGGTTTCTTCCCATGTATGATGTTTGGTATTCCTGGTGCTGCACTTGCCATGGTTAAGTGTGCAAAGACTGCTAAGAAAAAGGCTGCCATCGGTATCCTTGCTTCTGCAGCTATCTGTGCATTCATCTGTGGTGTTACAGAGCCTTTCGAGTTTGCATTTATGTTCCTTGCTCCTGTTCTCTATGTGATTTATGCTTTACTTTATGGTATTTTCACAATGATTACAGTAGCTCTTGGATTTAGAGCAGGCTTCTCATTCTCAGCCGGCGCGATGGATTTATTATTCTCATCTTCACTTCCGGCTGCAGCAAAGACATGGCTCATCATTCCTCTTGGAATCGCAGCTTTTATCGTATTCTACATTGTATTCTATTTCGCTATCAAGAAATGGGATCTTAAGACCCCTGGTAGAGAGGACGATGATGTCGAGGCAGAGAAGAAGGCAGTGCTTTCTAACAATGACTACACAGCAGTAGCAAAGACTATTCTTGAGGGCTGCGGTGGCAAAGACAATATTGCAAGCATTGATAACTGCATCACAAGACTTAGACTTGAGGTTAAGGATATCACTCAGGTTGATGACAAGAAGATTAAATCTGCAGGTGTTGCAGGCGTTATGAAGCCTGGCAAGAATTCTGTTCAGGTTATTATCGGAACCAAGGTTCAGTTTGTTGCGGATGAGTTTTCTAAGCTTTGCGAGTAGATTTGTTCTGCAATATAGCAGTGTTGATTCACATTAGGTGATTCACATAATTTCATAATACATGATTAAAAGCCACACCGGGTGTTACGCCTGGGGTGGCTTTTTTAGTTGGTTCGGGCCGTAAGCTCCGCCCGGTCGTGGTGCACACGGACTCTCGTTTTCGCTACGCTGCGCTGTTAAGATACTGTACGGATTATGCTTTTGGGTTTTCAATGCTCGACGAAACCGGCTTTTATGCGCCGTCCGTGGCGCATAACGCCTTCCCCAGCCGTCCATGGCTGCGGATTTCTGTGCTTCACGGGCATAATCCTACAGTA
>OGLN01002671.1_pt1 | contig 10657 bp, 5 predicted proteins | sample 1572641 | NCBI WGS metagenome assembly OGLN01 (sample SAMEA2581903, study PRJEB24529) | metagenome | biome: Human gut stool | place: China | collected 2011
AACTATACATTTTGGGCTGCAAAGTTACGAATAACATTTTAATAAACAATACTTTTAAGCAATAAAAATAGCCTGTCTCCAAAAAAAATCTTTTGAAAAACAGGCTAATATGCCATTTCCACGACAAAGCTATAACTTATGCCTCTCCTTTAAAGCCACTCATAGGAGGAATAAAAGTCTTGCCATCAGGACCGCCATTGGCACCATTCATTTCTTCAGGCATACGGATCGGTCCAAAGTTGCGCTCATACTTTGCCACATTTTCTTGTAAAGCATACATCAGACGCTTAGCGTGTTCAGGAGTCAATACAATACGAGATTGAACTCCTGCTTTCGGCAACCCAGGCATTACACGTACAAAATCTACTATGAATTCTGAACTAGAATGGGTAATTATGGCAAGATTGGCATATGTGCCTTGTGCTACTTCTTCTTTCAACTCTATTTGAAGCTGATTGTTGTTTTTTTCGTTTTCCATGATTATTTTCTTCTATAATTAAAGGTAAATATTATCTGCTTATTATTAGCAGGCGAACAAAAATAAGGAAAAGGAACCAATCAAGCAACAATAGACGCACTAAATATCATTTTTTTCTATACAGAGAGGAATATAAGGAATGGTAAACCAAAAGCAAGATCCTTTTCCTTCTTCTGATTCTACCCCGATACATCCCCCCATTTTTTCCACAATAGTACGACAAATTGCAAGCCCCAGCCCTGTTCCCGGTTTAGCTGAATCAAGTCTCACAAATCGTTCAAACACTTTCTGCTTTTGGGATTCAGGAAAACCACATCCGGTATCAGCCACATAAAAATAAAGCATTTTTCCATGAATTTCATAACCTAAACGAATACTGCCTTTGGTAGTAAACTTAATAGCATTTGTCAATAGATTAATAAGTACTTGAGAAAGCCGTTTTTTTTCCGCCACGACAAAACAAGGAGCAGAAAGTGTTACACAATTCAAAACAACCTCCTCGGCAACAATTCGTGTACGCATTGCGCTTGCCAATTCTTCCAATAATATATTCAGCTCCATTTCTTCCTCTGCAAAAGTCAATGTTCCCGACTCTATTTTTGACAGATCTAAAATATCATTAATAAGCTGAAGCAGCAAAGAACAATTATTTTCCAGAACTTCTGCATACATTCGCTTTTCTTCTTCGGTAGCAGCAGTAACAATCAAATTCGAAAACCCCATAATAACATTAAGCGGCGTTCGTATCTCGTGGCTCATATTGGCTAGAAACACTGATTTATTTTGATTAGCAGCTTCGGCTTGAGCCTGAGCGGCTCTAGCTTTCCTCAACTCGACTTGCAATTGATGGTTGAGTTCTTCCAATTCTTCTATTGTTTTCATAGCAGCCCAATGTACCCCTTCCCTGCTCCCTGAGGATGGCATAAATATATAAAAAAGCGTGGGAACTGTTTTAATGTCTTATCTGTGTTAGAGGTATCCCCATACCCACGGAACAAATAAAAACAACAGTCCCACGCCGTTATGCATATTTCCTTTTAGAAGGAAGTATAAACACACGACGTGAGCGTTCTGTTGTATCCACTTTGTTCCGCTTCGAAAATTGGGGATTTTCTAACACAAAGTAATATCAAAAACGCTCTATTTACATTAATATATCAAACACGAACTCTCTTTGTCGCTTTGAATGACTACAAATATAGATATATTATTCTGAAAAAGGGACTATTATTATCAAACTTTTAGAAAAACAATGATAGCCTGTTGAGAAATGGCTGAAATCTTTTTATCACAAAATATGATTTACGAATGATTCGGAATGTCATTTCTATTTAGTGAAGACCGGCTTGCCAATGCCGTATGATTTCGCTTGACTTCCTTTGTGCAGTTGACTTATTGCTACTATCGCATAGAAGGCTTGTTGGTGTTAACTTACCATTAAGGAAAATTACGCAAACATATAAATGTGGAAAAGAAATCAGCTACAAAAGTCCGTGGCTAGTATCGGAGCAATGCCGGCACTCGACTTTTCCTATACGTGGTTTGTCATACAATGACAAATCCACAAAACTAACTGTATTTTTCATCCACAAGCGGAAATATGTTTCCTCCTTTCATTAACTGCCAAAACGTCCTGTTAATGGGAGTTCCGGTGGTGAATGAACATGCCGTGTTGTATTTTCAGCCTCCTTTCATTTTAAAACATCTTTCGGTGAAAAAAATGCTGAAGGCAGATTTGAAAACGGCTTGGGAAGTGTGACTGAAATGGGAGTGAAGGGATACCCTTTCATTATTAGCCGGCGGTTGTCCGCACGTTTTGATTAAAATGTAAGGATGAACGGAAAAAAAGGAATGACCAATTTGATGAAAGGTAATCTCATCTGCCCTTACATAAAAAACATACCGGGCTTTTTTTAAAAGGTGGTGAAGTTTGTAAGAAACTTCCCGATCTTTTTAAAAGACATCAAGGTCTTTTTGACACATACAGTGGCACAAGCCTGTACCTATATATGTGTAAGCCCACACGTATATATGCATCGGGCTACACGGACGTACGCATAAGCCTACACATATATATGTCATTGTGTCAGATTCCGTCATATCCTGTACCGGAATTTGATTTGTTTGCCTCCTCTTCTAGACAAACGCTTTTTTATGTTGTATATTTGTAATTCGCCCAATCTCAAAAAGTGCCTCATGAATGTATTCATCACTCTCAAAACAATCTTCCCCGGAAGCATATTGAAAGAAAGCCGGGAAGATATCTTCGAAAAACATTGAAGAGACAGTAGAATCAGAATCCTCGAAAGATGCTGTCAAGAAGACGACGCCATGCTCCCTGATACAGGAAGTAACCGCTTTTCTCACCTCCCGCTGCCGCTTCCGGCTCAATGTGCTGACCGAGGTAGCGAGTGTGAATACTGGTTCCTTTCATCCTGATTGAGACAAGAGCATACTTGCGTCACTCCATTTTTCCGCTATGTAATGGTAGGAAAAAGTGATGAAGTCAGGAGGATATACCCATGCCGGGTGAACAATAAAAAGGTCGGTCTCCCATTAGGAAAACCGACCTTCTATTTAAAGTCTTAATGAATCGTATTATTCTACTTCACTATAGTCAAGTACATTTTTGCGATTTGCCAAGATGCGATCGTATTCTTCTTTCGAACCAACAACAATCTTTTCAAATTCACGCTGTCCGGTACCAGCAGGGATCAAGTGACCGCAAATCACATTTTCCTTCATACCTTCCAATCTATCTACTTTACCATTAATAGCAGCTTCATTCAGAACCTTGGTTGTTTCCTGGAATGATGCAGCAGACATGAAGCTTGAAGTTCCCAAAGCAGCGCGAGTAATACCTTGCAGAATCTGAGTAGATGTTGCAGGAATAGCATCACGCACTTCAACGGGTTTCAAGTCACGACGCTTCAACATACTGTTCTCATCACGCAACTTACGGGCTGTTACAATCTGACCCGGTTGCAAGTTCTGAGAATCTCCGGCATCAACAACCACCTTCTTACCCCAAATACGGTCATTTTCTTCCATGAAGTCTTGCTTATCTACCACTTGCTGTTCCAAGAAGCGGGTATCACCCGGTTCATCAATTTCAACTTTACGCATCATTTGACGAACGATAATCTCAAAGTGCTTATCATTAATCTTCACACCTTGCAGACGGTAAACATCCTGTACCTCGTTTACGATATATTCCTGTACAGCCGTAGGACCTTTAATGGCCAAGATGTCGGCAGGAGTAATCGCACCATCAGACAGCGGAGTTCCGGCGCGTACATAGTCGTTCTCCTGAACAAGAATCTGCTTAGAAAGATTAACCAAGTACTTCTTCACTTCACCGGTCTTAGATGTTACAATGATCTCACGGTTACCACGTTTAATCTTACCCATGGTAACTTCACCATCGATTTCAGAAACCACAGCAGGGTTGGACGGGTTACGTGCCTCAAACAATTCTGTAACACGAGGCAAACCACCGGTGATATCACCAGCTTTACCAACAGCGCGCGGAATCTTCACAAGGATGTCACCGGCCTTTACCGATTGATTGTTTTCAATAACAACGTGTCCACCCACAGGGAAGTTATAAGTACGTATCAAGTTACCATCTTCTGTCGTAATATGAGCAGAAGGAACTTTTGTCTTATCCTTAGATTCGATAATGATGATTTCACGCAAACCGGTAGCTTCATCCGATTCTACCTTATAAGTTACGTTCTCAACCATACTCTCGAACTCAATCTTACCGGTTGCTTCAGTAATAATAACAGCGTTGAACGGGTCCCATTTAGCAATCAGTTTACCCTTCTCAACCACATCACCGTCAGCAGCATACAATTTAGAACCGTAAGGAACATTATGAGTTGATAAAATAATACCGGTATTTACATCAATAAAGCGAACCTCGGCCAAACGACCTACTACCACTTTCACAGCTTCACCGGTAGTTTCATCTACTGTATCAACAGTACGAAGTTCCTCAAATTCCAGACGAGCATTGTTTTTGGCAACAATACTTGCATTGGCAGCCATGTTACCGGCAATACCACCGGCATGGAAAGTACGCAACGTCAACTGAGTACCCGGCTCACCGATAGACTGTGCAGCAATGACACCGACAGCTTCTCCCTTTTGAACCATACGGCTGGAAGCAAGGTTACGTCCGTAACACTTGGCACATACGCCTTTCTTCGATTCGCAAGTCAATACAGAACGGATTTCTACACTTTCAATCGGAGAATCTTCAATTTCCTGTGCGATATCCTCAGTAATTTCTTCACCTCCGGCAACAATCAACTTACCGGTGGTAGGATGAATAATATCATGTACTGAAACACGTCCGAGGATACGTTCATACAGAGTGGCAATAACTTCATCGTTATTTTTCAAAGCAGTACAAACCAAACCGCGCAGTGTTCCACAGTCTTCTTCATTAATAATCACATCATGCGATACGTCTACAAGACGACGAGTCAAGTATCCGGCATCGGCAGTCTTCAAAGCTGTATCCGCCAAACCTTTACGAGCACCGTGGGTAGAGATAAAGTACTCCAATACCGACAAACCTTCCTTAAAGTTTGAAAGAATCGGGTTTTCAATAATCTGAGCACCTTCAGCACCGGCCTTTTGCGGCTTAGCCATCAAACCACGCATACCTGACAACTGACGAATCTGTTCCTTAGAACCACGAGCACCGGAATCAAGCATCATAAATACTGAGTTGAAACCTTGGTCATCATTTTTAATAGTCTTATAAAGGATGTCAGACAAATCGCTGTTGACATGAGTCCATGTATCAATAACCTGGTTGTAACGTTCATTATCAGTGATGAAACCCATATTATAGTTCATCATGATTTGCTCAACTTCTTCGTTACCGCGTTTTACCAGTTCTTCTTTTTCCTTCGGAATAATAATATCACCCAAGTTGAATGACAAACCACCCTTGAACGCCATGTGGTAACCTAAGTTCTTAATACCGTCCAAGAATTCACAAGCACGAGCAACACCCACAGCCTTAATAACATCACTAATGATGTCGCGCAAAGACTTTTTAGAAATAATGGTATTCAGATAACCTACTTCAGCCGGAACGATTTCATTTACAATCACACGACCTACAGAAGTTTCTTTCATCATCACATCTACAATGTTGCCATCCTTATCCAGGTCTTTTACAACAACATTGATGATAGCATGAATATCTACCTTTCCTTCATTATAAGCAATCAAAGCTTCTTCCGGTCCATAGAATGTCAGTCCCTCACCCTTCGCACCTTTTCTCAGTTTTGTAATATAATACAAACCAAGTACCATATCCTGTGCGGGTACAGTAATAGGTGCGCCGTTAGCCGGATTCAAAATATTATGTGCCTGAAGCATCAACATCTGAGCTTCCAATATAGCCTCATTACTCAAAGGCAAGTGAACAGCCATTTGGTCACCGTCAAAGTCGGCATTGAACGCAGTACATGCCAATGGGTGTAATTGGATAGCCTTACCTTCAATCATATGGGGTTGGAATGCCTGAATACCCAAACGGTGCAATGTCGGCGCACGGTTGAGTAATACCGGATGTCCTTTCATGACATGCTCCAAGATATCCCAAATAACAGGTTCTTTGCGGTCTACTATCTTCTTGGCAGACTTAACAGTCTTCACGATACCGCGTTCTATCAATTTACGGATAATAAACGGCTTGTAAAGTTCGGCAGCCATCAATTTAGGAATACCGCATTCTCCCATTTTCAATTCAGGACCAACGACAATTACCGAACGGGCTGAGTAGTCAACACGCTTACCCAACAGGTTCTGACGGAAACGTCCTTGCTTACCTTTCAAACTATCAGACAGAGATTTCAACGGACGGTTTGCATCTGTTTTTACAGCACTTGACTTACGTGAGTTATCGAACAATGAATCGACAGCTTCCTGCAACATACGTTTTTCGTTGCGTAAGATTACTTCAGGAGCCTTGATTTCAATCAGTCTCTTCAGACGGTTGTTACGAATAATCACACGACGATACAAATCATTCAAATCTGAAGTTGCAAAACGACCACCATCCAACGGAACCAACGGACGAAGTTCGGGCGGAATCACCGGAACAATACGTACAATCATCCATTCAGGTTTATTGCGTCCGCGAGATGCACGGAACGATTCAACGACCTGCAAGCGTTTCAATGCTTCATTCTTGCGCTGTTGTGAAGAGTCGTTGCTTGCCTTATGACGCAATTCATAAGAAAGTGCATCCAAGTCAAGTTTAGCCAACAAATCATAGATGGCTTCAGCTCCCATCTTAGCAATAAACTTGTTAGGGTCTGTATCTTCCAGATACTGATTTTCTCTCGGAAGTTTTTCCAGCAAATCCAGATATTCCTCTTCCGAAAGCAAATCATATTCATTTACGCCTTCTTCAGCGGCAGCACCCGGCTGAATTACGACATAACGTTCATAGTAAATAATAGAATCAAGTTTCTTGGTAGGCAATCCCAACAAGTAACCGATTTTGTTCGGCAATGAACGGAAATACCAAATGTGTGCCACAGGCACTACCAGCTGGATATGCCCCATACGTTCACGACGAACTTTCTTTTCTGTCACTTCAACACCGCAACGGTCACAAACGATTCCTTTATAACGAATACGTTTGTACTTACCGCAATGACATTCATAGTCTTTTACCGGACCGAAGATGCGTTCGCAGAACAAACCGTCACGTTCGGGTTTGTAGGTACGGTAGTTGATAGTTTCGGGCTTCAACACCTCACCACTCGAATTCTCAAGGATTTCTTCAGGTGAAGCCAAACCAATTGAGATTTTCGAGAAATTACTCTTTATCTTCGTTTCTTTTCTAAAAGCCATACTTTCTTGTTTATATTGTAAAGAGTTATATTTTTATTATTCAAGGTTGATACTCAATCCCAATCCTCTCAATTCATGTAACAATACATTCAGAGATTCAGGAATGCCCGGAGTAGGCATCGGTTCACCTTTTACAATAGCCTCGTAAGCCTTAGAACGTCCAACAACGTCATCAGACTTAATAGTCAGGATTTCCTGCAAGATATGCGCTGCGCCGAATGCTTCGAGCGCCCAAACTTCCATTTCTCCGAAACGCTGACCACCGAACTGAGCCTTACCACCAAGCGGTTGCTGAGTAATAAGAGAGTACGGACCGATAGAACGTGCGTGCATCTTGTCTTCAACCATGTGGCCTAACTTCAACATATAGGTCACACCTACCGTTGCCGGTTGGTCAAAGCGTTCACCGGTACCACCATCACAAAGATACGTCTTACAGTAACGAGGCAATCCGGCTTTATCCGTCCATTCATTTAAGTCATCCATAGATGCACCATCGAAAATAGGAGTAGCAAATTTCACGCCCAATTCTTTTCCGGCACGACCTAATACAGCTTCAAAAATCTGACCGATGTTCATACGAGAGGGCACACCCAACGGATTCAATACGATATCTACCGGAGTACCATCAGCCAAGAACGGCATATCCTCCTGACGGACAACACGAGATACAATACCCTTATTACCGTGACGACCTGCCATCTTATCACCCACACCAATCTTACGTTTCTTAGCAATATAAACTTTAGCCATCTGAATAATACCTGAAGGCAATTCATCACCTATTGTGATTGCAAACTTCTTACGTTTCAGTTCGGCGTCCAGTTCTTTATACTTCTTCAGGTAGTTCATTACCAAGTCACGAATCATATCGTTCTTGTGAGCATCCGCTGTCCACTTGCTCAACTGAATCACTGTATAATCCAATGACTCAAGATCGCGTTTTGTAAACTTAGCGCCCTTAGCGATAACTTCGGTTCCCAAGTAATCTTTTACACCCTGAGAGACTTTACCATTAGTTAATACCAACAATTTATCAATTAAGATATCCTTCAGCTTAGCTGCCTTTTCTTCAAATTCATCATTCAGTTTCGGCAAAATAGCTTTGTCGGCATTCTTTTCACTTCTGGTTTTCACAACGCGAGAGAACAACTTCTTGTCAATAACGACACCACGCAATGAAGGAGAAGCTTTCAATGAAGCATCCTTTACATCACCGGCTTTGTCACCAAAGATAGCGCGAAGCAATTTTTCTTCAGGAGAAGGATCTGATTCACCTTTCGGAGTAATCTTACCAATCAAAATATCACCCGGTTCAATACGAGCACCGACACGTACAATACCGTTCTCATCCAAATCCTTAGTTGCTTCTTCACTCACGTTAGGAATATCAGAAGTCAATTCTTCCATACCGCGCTTCGTTTCGCGCACTTCCAATATATATTCATCCACGTGTACAGAAGTCAATAAGTCTTCACGTACAACGCGTTCATTCAATACAATAGCATCCTCATAGTTATATCCTTTCCAAGGCATATAAGCAACCAACAGGTTCTTACCCAATGCCAATTCACCACCTTGTGTTGAATAACCTTCCGTCAGAATATCACCTTTCTTTACACGCTGACCCTTATCACAAATAGGACGAAGGTCAATAGTCATGCTTTGGTTAGTCTTACGGAATTTAGGAATTCTATATTCTTTCAAAGCAGGTTCGAAGCTGACAAATTCCTCATCTTCCGTTCTGTCATACAAAATCCGGATAGTGGTTGCATCTACATATTCAATCACACCGTCACCTTCAGCAGCAATCTGAGTACGAGAATCTTCAACCAATTGCTTTTCGATACCTGTACCTACAATAGGAGCCTCTGTACGCAACAAAGGAACTGCCTGGCGCATCATGTTTGATCCCATCAATGCACGGTTAGCATCATCATGTTCCAAGAACGGAATCAAAGATGCCGCAATAGAAGCAATCTGTTGAGGAGATACATCCATCAACTCTACCTGATCAGGAGTAACAACCGGATAATCGGCATCGCGACGAGCCTTAACCTTGTCACGAACAAACTTACCTTCATCATCCAAAGGTGCATTACCCTGAGCAATAATCTTATCTTCTTCTTCTTCTGCAGTCAAGTATTCAATTCCTTCATCAGAAATATCCACCTTACTATCAGCTACCTTACGATAAGGAGTAGAAATGAAACCAAGTTCATTAATTTTAGCATAAACGCACAAAGAAGAAATCAAACCGATATTAGGACCTTCAGGGGTTTCAATCGGACACAAACGACCATAGTGAGTATAGTGTACGTCACGCACCTCGAATCCGGCACGATCTCTGGAAAGACCACCGGGTCCCAAGGCAGACATACGTCTCTTGTGAGTAATCTCGGCTAATGGATTCGTCTGATCCATAAACTGAGATAATGCATTCGTTCCGAAGAACGAGTTGATCACGGAAGACAAAATCTTCGAGTTGATCAAATCAACCGGGGTGAATACCTCGTTGTCTCGCACGTTCATTCTTTCACGAATCGTACGGGCCATACGGGCCAATCCCACGCCGAATTGATTATATAATTGTTCGCCTACAGTACGTACACGACGGTTGCTCAAGTGGTCGATATCATCTACATCTGTACGGGCATTCAACAGCTTGATCAGATATTTGATAATCTCGATCATATCTTCTTTGGTCAGCACCCGAACAGCCGGATCGGTAGAAAGTCCCAGTTTTTTATTCAACTTGTAACGTCCAACATCTCCCAGGTCGTAGCGCTTGTCAGAGAAGAACAATTTATCGATAACATCACGGGCAGTCGCTTCGTCAGGTGGTTCTGAGCTACGCAGCTGTCTATAGATGTGCATCACTGCTTCTTTTTCCGAGTTACACGGGTCTTTTTGCAGTGTATTGTATATAATGGCATAATCTGCCAGATTTTGCTTTTCTTTATGCAACAGAATCGTCTTTGCACCTGAATCGACGATTGCATCAATATGTTCATTTTCCAGAACAGTTTCCCGGTCCACAATGATTTCGTTTCGTTCGATAGAAACCACCTCACCGGTATCTTCATCCACGAAATCTTCCACCCAGGTCTTCAAAACACGCGCAGCCAACCGACGGCCAACGACTTTTTTCAATCCCGTTTTGGAAACATTTATTTCATCCGCCAGGTCAAATATCTGCAAGATATCCTTATCCGTCTCAAAGCCGATAGCACGTAACAAAGTCGTTACCGGCAATTTTTTCTTCCGGTAACGACTTTGTTACGTGCTATC
>OGLN01002673.1_pt1 | contig 10653 bp, 14 predicted proteins | sample 1572641 | NCBI WGS metagenome assembly OGLN01 (sample SAMEA2581903, study PRJEB24529) | metagenome | biome: Human gut stool | place: China | collected 2011
CACCTCTCCTCCTATGGATTTGAGTACAGTCTATGCATATTATTATAAGTTGGCAGCCGATGCTCCTGAAGGTGTAACATTGGGAACGAACGAAGCCGGCAAACAAACCATCACTTCTACCAAAGGGCAAGAAGCAAAGGTTGAAGTCTGCTATATAACTACAAATGGTATTCCTTTTGATGGAGAAGCTCATGAGGGCATTGATTATTCTAGCGTCGGTGGCTCCTCTGCTCCGGCTAAACTGACTGTCACCTTCAAGCAAATAGAAACAAAATTTTTGGCAGCACAGACGGTAGTTTGGAATAAATCAGAAAAATCCGACATTGTTGTGTCAGCAGCTAATATTAAGGCAATCAAAGACGCTATTACTGCTGCTAAACTTGCTAGCTCAACTGCTACGGTTAACGATGGAGACAAAGTGAAGTTCAGTGGTATTGGTGCTTCTGGTGATACTAAATATGATAACCTGAAACTGACAGTAGCCGCTGCATACAAGGGTACTATGGAAGCCGTATTGACAGTTGACGTTGACGCAACGAAGCAAATTATATTCAAAATGCCGGTAACTGTTGACTATAAGATGCCTGTATTTACAAAAACTTCAGGTATGTGGACTGAAGATGACGAGGTATCTCTTCTGATTAATGAAACTAAGAATGGTGATAAGATTCAGAGCATCAGCCTCGAAAGAGAAATGGGCTCAATCTTTACTACATGGAGCGCTATTACTGAAGGAGTTAATGCAGGTATATACAACAATATTACGTATGCTATAGACAAGAATGGTGAAGATCCTGTAGGAAGTGAATCTAACGGTAAATTCACAGTAGACATGGATCACGCTAAAGACAATATGGCATTGACCGTAAATGTAAATTGTCAACCTAACGATGCTGCTGAACCTGCTTCAATTGCTAACCAAAAGGTTAAATTTATATCATTATCAAAACTACTTACATCAACATTTGGTGCAACCTACGCTAAAAAACCCTGCTAATCTGCTGGCTGATCATTCTCGGAGGATACCTTTTGATTCGTATGGTCTTTCTTGTATTCGGGCTGCAACTGCACCTGGCCGCTCAGGGAGCCTGCCTTGCACTGCTGCCATACTGCTTTGGGGCGCTGTATCTATGGAGGTGCTGCAAGAATCGGGAACCGCTGTTTTACGCGCTTGGTATTCTGCTTCCTGCCGTTGCCGAGAAGCTGACATTGTATTTCCTCGGCGCGTACCTGTGCGGGATCAGTCCCTTCCGTGTCACAGCGGTCATGGAGGCGATCGGAAGGGTCGAACCGTATGCGGTACTCTTTACACGGATGCCCATGCGGTATGCAGTCAGCCTGCTGTTTTTTAACTGGACATACATTCTTTGCGGCATCGCCTTCTCTGCACTCTGCTTTTTGGGCATGTCCCTCTTTCAAAAGTGGGTGGGGGATTTGTATCAAAGATTTCTTCATGTTTTCCTCCTAAAAAAGATGCAGTGCATGACCACAGAAATTGCGGTCAGCACTGCGTCTTTGCGTCTGGCTGATCAATGATCTCTATTTGAAAATTCCGTGCGCTTATGATGCGCTCCTGTTTGCACTTGGGGCAAAAGAGAGGGAAGTCCTCCAGCACCGTCCTTTGCAGAAGCCTCAGCCGTGTTTTTGCACCACAGACAGGACAGAGCACCCATTTTTTATCTGGCTCATGCATGACGTTCATCGCCTTTTTGATTGCCGCCATGAACCATGCAAAAAAAGAGCTGAACATGGTTTTGAAGCTTTTCAAGACACTCGCTTTCCCGTTCTGGCTGGCGATCACAGATCCCGATAAGCGTCAATACCGGCGAAACATATAGCATCGCCAGTGTATCCGGATCCTCCGCCGTGATTTCGCCCGCCGCGATCAAAGCCCGGAAGATACCGGCATGATAATCCAACACCCGCTCCACATATCGCTTGGAATAGAGTGCTGCCAGCTCCGGTGAGCGGAACTGCTCGATGGTCATCATGCGGCGGAACCGGCTGATGGTTTCATTATGGAGCGAATACTCAAAGATCTGCCGCACCTTTTCAAAGAGTACGTCGGCGGTGATCTCTGTAAAAACAGGAATATCTTGCGCTGCATTTTGTACATGAATGTTGATCTGATCGGTATCTGCTTCATACTGTGCCGCCGTAAATTCCATAATGGCATCAAAAATCGCTTGCTTGCTGGGGAAGTGGTTGTATAGCGAAGGTGCTTTAATGCCCACCGCCTTTGCAATCTCTCCCACGCTGACGGAATCATAGCCCTGCGTGGAAAACAACTCCAAGGCCTTGTCCAAAATCCTCTGCTTTGTATCTTCCTGTTTCATCATCACGCCTCGCTAACTAATATTAGTTAGCTATATTTTAAATGCATTTGGAAGAAAGTCAAGTAGTTGCAGACGATGAATTTTTCTTGCAGAACGTCATGCCAATAGAGCGGCGTTTCTACCAGTGGCTGTCATTGCTTTTGTATCACCGGAAGCAGAGCATTTTCGATAAAATCAATGCGGTCGCGAACTGCCGTTCCGAAGGAAGCAGATACTGCGGCCACAACTTTCTCGTTCGGATCAACATAGATCACATTGCCGCTGTCACCGATTGCGGCATAAACATTTCTTTTCGGGTGCACGATCCACCAAAGATAGCCGTAGGACATTCCACTGAAAGCGCCGCTTTCGATCCTGCGCGGAGAAAGCATTTCTTTGAGCCATTCGGAGGAAATGATCTTTTGCCCGTTCCATGTACCGTTTTGCAGACAGAGTTGACCGAGCTTTGCCATGTCAGCAGCGCTCAGGCACAGTCCGTAGCCTGGAGCTCCAAGTCCCTGCGGGTCGGCAAGCCACACATTCTTTCTCGGTGTCTTGTCCGTTATGAACAGCTTATGCTCCTGCGCGGTTCTGGCGTAAGCGTTCTTGTGTTCGGCAATGCCAAGGGGACGGAACAGATATTCATTGGCAAAGTCTACGGTTTTCATTCCGGTGGCTTTGAAAAGGATACCGGAGAGAATGTGCAGACAAACCGTCCGATAGTCAAATTCATCGCTGATGCCGCTCTTTCCACCAAGAAAGTCCAGCGATGCCTTCGTCCAGTCCTCACCGGAACACACCTTCGTCCACGGGTCACCATGCCCCTTATAGGGGGCGCGCATGGTAAGCAAATGCCGGATCGTCACATCAAAGATCGTCTTTTCGCCGCGTTTGGCCGAATACTCCGGAAAGTAGGAAAGCACCTTATCATTCACACTGCCAATCATTTTATGGACGATAGCGATGCCAATCAGCAGCGCCATCACGCTTTTCGTCGCGGACGCGATATGGACACAATCCGTCCGCTGATAGCTGTTCCATTCCGCAGAGTAGATCTCGTTTCCGTCCCGAAGCACGCTGATCTGGCAGATATTCGGCTGATGTTCCCGTATGTATGAATGCAGTTCCTGAAGCTTCATTCATGCTGCCTCCCGCTTACTTTTATTCTTGTTTCATCGTTCACGCCGTTAAGTATCATCAGCCGCAGACATCGTTCAAACTGCGTTCTCTGATCCAATCGTCCAAAAACTGCATTTGCTCCTCCGTATGAAACCAGTGCTCGCCACCCGGCATGACGGTCAGATCAGCATGGTGCTGCCTGGCAAATGCCGATACTTCAATAGATGCGTGGAAGCAGTCTGTGTGTACTGCGTTTATAGCCTTCGTATTCCGCGCCGAACTGCGCCAGCAGTGCTTTTTCCTCCACACGAATTCTTGCACTGTAACAAATCAGGCAGCAGAAAAGGACAATGCAGACAGCGACAATATTCCGGAATGTCAACGCAACGCCCAGCAGACTCAGAATGCTTCCCGAGTATGCTGGATGGCGAACCGCATGATACAGTCCGGTTCTGACCAGATGTTGTCCCGCTGCCGTCTGCACATGAAGCGTAAATGCTTTTTTCAGAGTCAGCACAGCGCTGAGCCGAATCGTGATCCCCGTCGCAGTAAACGCAGTTCCAATATCCGCAACAAATGGTGGGAACACCATCTGCCGCAGCAGCGTCGGTGCCGTTTGGCTGACAGAGCAGATGCTGACAAGCAGACAAAAGGCAAAGTTGCCATACAACAGCCATTTTGTGCCGTGGTCGCGCTTTGCGGTCTGCGTGCAAGAATCGCGTTGTCTTGTGTAAAAGAAAATGAACAACTCAGAAAGCAGCAGACAGGTAAAGACAACATTAAAGGCATAATATTCCCACAGGGAATGAAATTTTGTCGGATCTCCCATAATTCTTACTTCCTTTTTCTCAAAACAACGGAATCTCACCGTCAAAATGCACCGCCTTTTCCAGCAACGGCCCTTTCGCCCCCATGGTAAAAGCAATGTCGCTGCTGCGGATAGACAGAAGCCGCATTTCCGGCTTCAGATGCAGAAACACCATCATTTCTTCCGTCAGCGTGATTTCGCCGAACGCTGAAATAGCTGTCCAACAGTACGAACGCCCCTTATAGGGAAGAAAAGTGCCGTCAGGAACTTCATAATGCAAAAGTGACGGCGTTTCGGTCAGAATATGTCCCAGCTTTGACGGCAGGAGCAGTCCCTGCCGTGTCACGCAGAAGCCGCCTGTAATTTTGCTTCCGGTAAACAGATAGACCTTTCCTTCCGAAGCAATGCGGTATTCGTCCACGGCCTGCGGCGGAAGCTGCACCCGTCCGTCGGAATGAACCTCTGATTCTCCGAAAACGAATTTTCCGCCCTTGTTCATTTGCGGCATAAGTACACTTCCTTTTCACTTCAAAGAATGATTCGTGCGATCTCCATCGTTACGATCTTCAGAACTGCACCGCCGGACATCACATAGAACCAAACCTCGCGCATCTTTTGCGTTTTTGCAATCGGCGTGGCAATGGCAGCAATGATGATCAGCAGTGCACCGACGCAGCCAACGATGGTGGGAATACTGACCAATTGGAACACACCCGGTGCGCAGCTACCGTCAATGGCATTCTGAATCGTTTTATCTAACCCGTCCCGCGCCGCTGCGAAGCAGCAGACCGCAAGTCCAAAAACAAGCAGAAGCACACTTCTGCGTCCCCAATACTGAATAACTGCGCGGTTGAAAACCGACCAGCCGATAAAGTACAGCAGGGCAAGGATCATCAAGGTTGTCGCCGTAGTGACGGCGTTTCCAAAATAGAGCCTCATTCTCACTACACCTCTCAATACTGGATCATGATCGTTCTGCACGCATCACAGCAGCAGGCTTCCACACTCGTGCGACCACCGACCTTCAACCCGGTGAGCTTTACAAATCCCTCCGCATTTTTGGCGTTTTCCAAGGCGCTCGGCACTTCGCTTGCAAAGCTGAACGCGCCGTCCTTGCTGCTGAACAGATAGCTGTTTCTCATTTCTTTTCCGCATTTCGGACACATCATTATCATTTTCTCCTATTCTTATTGCTGCGCGCTGAACCAATCGAGAACAGCACTTAGATTTTCCGCCTTGACCCGCTCGCCGCCGCACCGCATCATATCCAGCATATCGTCCTCATCTGGCGTGCGGTCTTTCTTTTCGGCAAGAGCTTTGCCCGCCGTTTTGACCATGATCTCCATCATGGGGCGGTAAACACCGTGCAGTTTTTTGACATCAAAGTTCCCTTGCAGGGTGAACAGCGGAATGTCAACAGAGATCCCTAACTTTTTCCGCACGCTGTCCGTTTGTGTCCCGGTTTGCCCCATGCCGACACCGCAGACGGCGCGTACCCGGTAACGCTTTGCGGCCTCGGCATAGCCCTTGACAGAGCCTGCCATGATCCAGCCAAGGTAAATAACCTCCGCTCCGGCAAAGACTCGCTTCTTCGCTTCCGCAAGGGAATACACCGGAAGTCCGGTTTTCTGCGCCAGCAACTTAGCATAATGTTCTGTGCTACCGGTATTGGTGGTGTAAATAATTGCGTTTATAGAAACATTCCTCTCAAAAAAGTGAGACGCAGCGCATGATCGGCTTTGCGATCAGCACTGCGTCTTAGCGTCTGGCTTCTTTCGTCTCAATCGTGAAATTCTTTGCGTTGATGATGCTTTCGTGTCTGCACTTTGGGCAGAACAAAGGGGAGTCTTTCAACTCAGTTTCCCGAAATATTTGCAGCCGCGTTTTCGAGCCGCACCAAGGGCATAAAACCCACTGTTTTTTCTCTTCACGTTCCTTCATATCGTCTCCCTCTCCTTTCTGCAACAGGATTCGACCTTGGCCTCCCTGGAACATCAGATATTTTGCCGCAGGCAAGGTGATGACATCAAACTCATCCGGGATAATGCCAGTATAGTCCATTGTCACCTCAACGCCCTGCACATATTCAGATGTGCTCGCTTCCCGATATTTCTCCGGCAGCCACATACAAACTGGTTCTCCGCAAAGAGATTTCATGCTGGTGAGAATACCCCAGACATCACATCCTACCTCTTGGCAATAACTCCAATAATCTTGTGCCATTTTTTCTCGCTTGATAATAACCCTGCGCTCCGGCTTCTCAACTACTTGAATAAAGACATTTGCGATGTGTTCCATTGATTTTTGCTCCTTCCACAGTGTTTTGAATTTAACGCCGTAGGGGGTGAAAAGCGGGAGAGGAATAGGAGATTTTGCATATTCATAGGGATTGCAACCGAATGTATTGCGAAACGCCCGCTGATAACCATCAACACCGTCATAACCGGAATCGTAAGCTATATCGATCACTTTGCACTGTTCGTCACGCAGGCGCAATGCCGAACCGGACAATCGAAGCCGTCTGATGTAATCCGCCGGTGTAAGCCCCGTCAACTCCTTAAATATTCGCGCACAATAAAAAGGAGAGTATCCGGCTATGCAGGAAAGGTCGCAGAGAGTGATCTTTTCTGAAAGATGCCCTGCGATATAGTCCTGCATTTGTTGAACTGCCAAAATCTTTTCCGTCACTTTATCATCCCCCTGACAAGGCCATTATCGCAGAAGAAACAGAAACATTCTCGACTTTTCTTGCACTCCTTCAAACGCAGATTTGTTAATTCATTACTATCCCATAAAGACTGCGCACAGACTCCATAACCGTATGCCACGACAGGTCAGCGGCATAGGAGAACTTTTTCTGATAAGCCCGCCACAGCTTTTCCATGTTCGGGTCGGCCTCAATCTCATCAAAGGCCGCAGGCGCGTCGGCAAGATACTTCTCCGTACCGCGTTTCCTGGCCGTTGCAATGAGCGCCGCCCGGAGATCAGCAGGAACGATACTCTGACCGTGGAGCTGGCTCAGAATATGCAGATCATAAAAATCCCTCATACGGGTGTTGGTGGTGGCGCGGGACACGACGGTTTCCAGCTTTTCGGCCAGAACGGTTTCCAGATTGTACGCCCAAATCTCAATGGAGCGATCCTCCAGCATCAGCTTGAAGCTGTAACGCACTTCGCGGGGCGTGATAGCGTCACCGGTGGAAATGTCGATCTTGAGCGGCGTTATCACACCGTCAAACTCCGTTTCCATACTGACGCGGATGCCCGGATACTCAGCCTCGTCCATGATCTCGGAAATACGCTTGACCCGGAACTCCGCGCCATCGTCCACCGGAACGGAGATGATGGAGGCGATCATATTCTCTACTTCCTCGATGCCGACCGTCGCACCCTTTACGGTTGCGTCAATGTCCATTGTGGAGCGGGCGTCAAGGCCGACCATGGCAGCCACCAGCATTCCGCCCTTGAGAATGAACTTGTCCCGGTACTCCGAAAGAGAAATGCGCTCCAGAAAGCGCTCCATCATGTAATTGCGCATCAGAATCTGTGCATCTGCGGCTCTGTCCTTGGAGAGATTGCGGATCAGGTCTTTGAGCTGCCGTGCAGTCTTAATCATAAGAGTACCTCCAAATACTGCCGAAGCAGTTTTTCAACATGGAACATCTGCGCATAGCGCCTCAGCCTCCGTAAGTCCTTGTCTTTTCGCTTTGTGTACTGCTTGAGCGCGTCCTGAAAGGTCTGCGTCTCGATCCCGCTGCGGCTGCGGATCAGGTCGCAGATGGTGCGCTCCATATCATAGACGGGAACCGGATTGCCAAAGGGCGTGTTCATCGTGACGATCCCCACGTCATGCAATTCCTTCTTGATAGTGTAGACCTTGATGCCGTCCGCTTGCAGGCTGGCAGGATTGTAGCCGGTCTTGACCGTGATGGAATACGGACTCGGCTCCCGGTCGGTCAGGTCATGGAAAAACAATGCGCTTTCATGGGAGAATACGGCCTGCGCACAGCGAAGGTGCAGCAGGTACATGGCGTCTGTCCAAGCATCGGGCGAAACATAAACACCGTGCGCTGCCTGCTCCACGCCGCGCTGCTTGGCATAGGCGTAAAACGTGGATTTGGCAATACCGATTTCCAAAACCTGCGCGGTTTTGACGATCCCATTGTTTTGCTGAAAAAGCAGGTCAAGCCGTTCATAGGCGGTCATGTTATCACTTCCTTCTTGCTAATATTATATTCGAGATTAGCAAGAAAGTAAACAACGATTTTAGAAAAGTAAGCCGAGGCGTTCGCCCCGGCTTATGCTTTAACTATGAATGAAGTTTTTCATGGCTGCGTTCACGCCTTGCAGTTTGCCAAGTCCCTGCACAGCCAGCATCGGAAGCCCCATCGGGCTGATCAGAAACGCCAGCATAAGGAGGATGATCCCGTTTTTTACGGAGTAGGTAATCAGCACGGCGAAAGCCAGCAGGGAGAGCAGGCCGCTTGCCAGCTTGAACACGAAGTCGGAGCAGGACAGCAGTCCCGCGCACAGCCAAACGAACAGGGACAGGATAAGCGACAGCGGCGCAAAGAGAATTTTCAGGATGAACATTTTGCGGCCTCCTTTTCACAAAGTGCGGTCAGCACGTCACGCTCTTTGACGAGCTTTGCTTCTTCCTTTTCGGTCAAATCACGATCACCGCCCGTGATCTCCAGCTCGCGGAAGCTCTCATAGGCGTTCAACAGAGAGTCCCGCAGCGCTTCGGGCGTAGGGCAATAGTCCACGGTGTTCCAGTCCTGACGGTGGTTGTCAAAACCCATGACCGTGTAGCCTCTGCTGGTCAGGATCACTTCAAAATCCGTATCGCGGTTGAGGTAGTCAGAAAATACCTTCAGCACAATTTCGTTTGTCAGCATGCGTTCCGCAGCTCCTTTCCAAGCGGTCAAATCTTTTTCTGATATTAGAATACTTTGCTCATTGGTGTTTTGCAAGGATGCGGCAAAGTCATACGAATAGCTTTCGCCTTTTGCCCGACATCTAACCATATCACATAATCCTTCTTTAGTACAGCTACCTGAACTAATTTTCTCCACCTGAACTAATTTTCTCCAGATGGGAAATATAATGTTGGTACAGTTACAGGGACGGGAGGTGTGGTACTTGCAGTTGAATGAAGCCGTCAGCAAGCGTTTGGTTGAGCTGATGCAGGAGCGGGGCATGACGCAATATCAGCTCTATATGAAAAGCGGCGTAGCAGGATTTCACTATTCTCGGCTCAACGTGGAAAATGTGCGCTAAGTGGGGAACTCTTTGAAAATGCGGCTGACATAGTATGCTGGCTGAAAACACCGGCAGAATTGGGCGGCAAGGAACGCTATCGAAATATGATTTTGTTCCATAATAGATTTCTTCCACTCCTGCAAGAGTGTCCTAAGAATGAGCTAAAAGAGATAGCCGACACGCTCAAGGCAACAAAGGAACTGATGTTAAAAGTGAACAGTCTGCGCCAGCAGGCTGGTTTGTCCGCAATAGAAAACTAACATTTCATTTGGTGATTGATTAAATGCTTGTGAAAACAACCGATGGAACGCCGGATGCGGTGAAAGTCGCACGTCCGGTGTGGAGTGGGGGAAAATCCGGCGATAACTTCAAAGGATTACCTATCACTATAAGCGGAACGCCTCTATTATTCCGCGCTGATCGGTTACATCTGGTATGAGGCGGAGCCGGAGGAACGGAACTTCATCACGCTTCTGGACCTGCTGAACGCCTGCGAAGCCAGAGAGGACGACGAGACTTATAAAAGCCCCGTGGATATCCTTTTCGACGATCTGGCAAAAAAGCAGCCGGAGCACTTTGCTGTCAAGCAATATGTCAAATTCAAAATGGCGGCGGGTGATATATGCTCTAAGTGACTTCTTAATCATGATTTTGTCATGGTTAGTGAAGCAATCACTTAGAGCATTTTTGTTTCAGGAGGTACAGCCATGAGAAATGAAAAAATTACCCCACTGTACGAGCGCCTGAGCCGGGACGATGAGTTACAGGGCGAGAGCAACTCCATATCCAACCAAAAACAGATGTTAGAGGATTTTGCCCGCCGGAATGGGCTGCCCAACCCTACGCACTTTACCGATGATGGTATCTCAGGCACCCGTTTTGACCGCCCCGGATTTTTGGCGATGATGGAGGAAGTGGAGGCAGGGCGTGTAGAGGCAATCGTCATCAAGGACATGAGCCGGTTAGGACGCGACTATCTGAAGGTCGGTCAAGTTATGGAGGTTTTGCGGCAGCGAGGCGTTCGTCTGATTGCCATCAACGACGGTGTGGACAGTCTGAAAGGCGATGACGATTTTACCCCGTTCCGCAACATCATGAATGAATTTTACGCCCGTGATACCAGCCGGAAAATCCGCTCTGTGTTTAAGT
>OGLN01002686.1_pt1 | contig 10606 bp, 9 predicted proteins | sample 1572641 | NCBI WGS metagenome assembly OGLN01 (sample SAMEA2581903, study PRJEB24529) | metagenome | biome: Human gut stool | place: China | collected 2011
TAAGAAGCTCAATGAGGGCGCTGAGAAGATCTACGCTGAGATGAGCAAGTACTACAACTGCGAGTTTGATGACCGCGGTAACATCGGAAAGCGTTACAGAAGACAGGATGAAATCGGAACTCCGTTCTGCATCACCTACGACTTCGAGTCTGAGAACGATCAGGCAGTAACGGTTCGTGACCGTGATACGATGGAGCAGGTTCGCGTGCCGATCGCAGAGCTGAAGAACTACTTTGCCAGATGAATTTTACTAAAAAGAGGGTGTAGACATGTCTGAAGCCATAAAATTATTTCAATATAATAAGTATCGTAATTGTCAAAAAATAGCTGTTGCAGAGCAGGGAAGCTCCCAATGGGGACGCCTTGCTTTGTAACAGCATTTTTTTGAGGAAAGTGTGAGAAGAGAGATGGATAGAAAACAAGAAAACCAAAAGGCACAGAGCGCACAGATAATCCATTGTGGGAAGGCTGTGCGGGAGACAGCTATTCTGACAGGAGCAGTCGCAATCATTGCGAGTGCTGTTTACTTTTTTCTGATGCCGAGCCACACTTCGATCAGCAGTATTTCCGGTCTTGGAATTGTACTGTCGAACTTCGTTCCGCTTCCGCTGTCAGCGATCACGATGATCCTCAATGTGGCACTTCTGATTGTCGGCTTTTTTACCTGCGGGAGGGAGTTTGGGGCGAAGACCGTGTATACAAGTATCATTTTGCCTTTGTTTCTCGCACTCTTTGAGACGGTATTCCCGAATTTTACATCCTTGACGGACAGCCAGGAACTTGATGTGGTCTGCTATGTGCTTGTGGTCAGTGTCGGACTGAGCATTCTGTTCAATCGCAATGCGTCCTCCGGCGGGATTGACATTGTTGTTAAGATTATGAACAAGTATCTGCACATAGAGCTTGGAAGGGCAATGTCCCTGTCGGGAATGTGCGTGGCACTTTCTGCCGCCTTTGTCTACGATAAAAAGACGGTGGTGCTGAGCATTCTTGGTACCTATTTCAACGGCATGGTGCTGGATCATTTCATCTTCGATAACAGCATCAAGCGCCGGGTGTGTATCATTACCGAGAAGGAAGAGACGCTGCGGCAGTTCATCATCAACGACCTGCACAGCGGTGCCACTATGTACGAGGCCATCGGTGCATACAACTTTGAAAAGCACAACGAGATCATTACCATCGTGGACAAAAGCGAGTATCAGAAGCTGATGAACTTCATCAACCGCGAGGACCCCAAGGCCTTCGTGACCATTTATAATGTGTCCAGTATGCAGTATCAGCCCAAGCGCTGAGCGGCACAGGGAAAGGATGCAAAAGCCGTGACCGGGGCTTTTCCGCAGCGGAAAACCGTGGTAAAATAAGAAAAAACGGAAAGGGAACGACAGCCATGGACATCAGACTGGTTTGCAGCGACATTGACGGTACGCTGCTGCAATACGGTAAAAAGGAACTGGAGGGCGAGATATTCGACCAGATCCGGGCGCTGCATCAGCGGGGCATCTGGTTCTGCCCGGCCTCCGGGCGGCAGTATACCAGCCTGCGCAAGCTTTTTGCACCGGTGGCGGACTGCTGCGTGTTTATCTGCGAAAACGGCGGCACCATCTTCAAAGAAGAACAGTGCATCGCCAAAAATCCCATGCCGCGGGCGCTGGCAGAGGAAATTGCCAACGATATGTGGACCCGCAGCGAGGGGCAGGGCGAGGTGATGCTCTCCGGCCAGAACACCGCCTACCTGATGGAGCGCGGTCTTGGCATGCTGCAGCGGGTGCAGTTCGTGGGCAACCACTACCAGATCATCCACAGCCCCGCCGAGGTGCCGGAGGACATCACCAAGGTGTCGGTGTACCTGCACGAGGGCGTGGAGAACTATGTGGAGCGCTTTGTGCCCCGCTGGAAGCAGGCAAACTGCGCCGTGGCGGGCCCGTTCTGGATCGATACCACCTTTGCCAACAAGGGCATCGGGGTGCAGTGCGTGTGCAGCACCCTTGGCATCGACCCCGCACAGGTCATGGCCTTTGGCGATAACTACAACGACGAGACCATGCTGGACGTGGTGGGCGTGCCTTACATCATGGACAACGCCGCCGCCCCGCTGAGGGCAAAATACAAAAACCACACCCCCCGCCCGGAGGATGTGCTGGCGCAGCTGCTGGCACAGCAGCCGTAAAGGGGGCGAGCCCATGGACCGCAAGGGCTTGGAACAGCTCATTTTTGATACTTACAGCGTAGAGCCGGACTATCCGTGGATGGACACCCCGGAGTCGGCGGTGTTCCGCCATGCAGCAAACCGCAAGTGGTTTGCGCTGGTCACCACCGTGCCCAAAAGCAAGCTGGGTCTGCCCGGGCAGCAGCCGGTGGATATCGTGAACCTGAAATGTGACCCCATCCTCATCGGCTCCCTGCGGGCAGAACCGGGCTTTTACCCTGCCTACCACATGAACAAGGAAAACTGGATCACCGCCGCATTGGACGGCAGCGCCCCGGAGGATAAGCTCCGTCTGGTGTTGGATATGAGCTACACCGCCACCGCACCCAAGTTGCGCAAAAAGAAAGCTTGACCGCAGCAAAATAAGAGCGGGCACTGCAATTGATGCCCGCTCTCATTCGTATTCAGGGTAAAGGGACTGCATTTTGCAAAAGGAGACAGCTATGGCTATTTTTGAAAAGACCATCCGCAACCAGAACTTTGATACCCTGCTCCGCAAGCTGGAACGCGCCATCCCGGACAGCAGCTGGTCGGCAGAGCTGGAAGCCGGCAGCGACTTTAAGGACGGCAGCGCCCGGTGCAGTGTGCGGGTGTTTGAGCGGTACAGCATGGTGGGCGGCAACCGCCTCAGCCTGACGCTGACCCTGTTCCAGAACGGGGACGAGTCTATCCGACTGTCGGCCATTGCAGCGGGCGGCAGTCAGGCGGTGTTCTTTAAGGTGAACACCCTCGGCGAGGACGCTTTTCTGGAGGACGTAAAGCAGCTGCTGGAGGAAATTTTGGAGGGCTAAAATGTTTTATAGTGGGTTTGACGCGCTGTTCAGCATCCTGTTCCCGCTGGTGTTTCTGGTGGTGCTGGGCATGATCCTGTTTACCGTGGTGAGCAACCTGTGCAGATGGGGCAAAAATAATGCGTCCCCGCGCCTTACCGTCCCGGCTACTGTGGTGGCCAAGCGGACGAACGTTTCCCGCCATCATACGGACAATACGATGTCGCATACGTTCACTACCTATTATGCCACCTTTCAGGTAGAAAGCGGTGACCGCATGGAACTGGAAGTAGATGGTTCGGATTACGGAATGCTTGTCGAGGGCGATACCGGAAAGCTGAGCTTTCAGGGCACGCGTTATCTGGGGTTTGAACGGAAAGACGGGTGACTGATATGCAGCAAAAGCATTCAAGCGTGCCGGAGATCGTGGGCAGAAGCCTGTTTTATACGCTGACGAATTATCTGCTTATCAGCATGGAACTGTCCTTCCGTGCGCAGTGGTTTTCGGTCTTGTTCTCGGCGGCGCTTGTATGGTGCAATATGGAGTATTGGAACGCCATTTACAGGCTGACCGGCAAAAAGCTTGCCGCATGGGTCTTGTGGGGCGTCTGCATTGCTGTAAGCACAGGCATTGCGTATTTTGCGGGGTATATCCAAGGGCTGCTTGTTCCGCTTACAATATAATAAACGCGTTGCTGCGCGGTATTTTTGAAGAAATCGCAGAAGCTGTGACAAAAGTATTATTCTTTTATGAATTTTAGCACTCTGCGCTTGACAGTGCTAAATAATTGTGCTATAACAGTGGCGTGCTCAGGAGGAAGGGCAAAAGGAGAGCCACAAGGTTCCCCGGAAAGCCTTTCCGAATGGACGCTTCAAAGTTTTTGCCCCGACCCGAACGCCGGGATTGGAGGTATGTTTTATGTTTATGCCGACTGTTTTTCATGAGAACCTGTTCGATGATCTCTTTGATCCGTTCTGGAACGAGGGTGCACTGGAGCGTGCGATGAACCGCGAAGCCCGCGACACCTTTGGTAAGCGCGGTGCAAACATGATGAAGACCGATGTCAAGCAGACGGACAACGGCTACGAAGTGGACGTTGACCTGCCGGGCTGCAAGAAGGAAGACGTTCAGATGGATCTGAGCGACGGCTACCTGACCATTCAGGCAGTGCGCAGCCACAGCAATGACGAAAAGGACAACAAGGGCCGCTATGTGCGGCGCGAGACCTTCTCCGGCAGCTGCGCCCGCAGCTTCTATGTGGGCGAAGTGAAGAAGGAGGACATCCACGCAAAGTTCGAGGATGGTGTCCTGCACATCCAGCTGCCCGCTCCTCAGCAGACAAAGGCTCTGCCTGAGAACCCGAATCTGATCGAGATCGAGTAAATGCCGACCGTGTGCGCCAAGGCATAACGTATATAGGATGCCCCCGGAGAGCCGCAACAAGCCCTCCGGGGGCATTTTTTGTGTTCAGGCTTTCGATGACGGAGAGGGGAGAAAGTACCTGTTTTTGCCAGAAAACTTTATTTTTCTACCATTTCGTGGTATCCTTATAAGGCGCACGCAATACAGGCCTGCGGCTGCACTGGCAGCGGCTGCGGACTGCGCGCGGCAAAAAAAGAACGTATAGAAGAGAAAAGGGGGATAAAAGTCATGGGCGAATTTGCCTTTCAGACTTTACGGGAAAGTATCACCTCTGCCATCAGGAGCAAGATCCTTACCGGGGAGCTGCAGCCGGGCGTAAAGCTGGCCGAGCAGAAACTGGCCGAGGAGTTCGGCTCCAGCCGGGCACCCATCCGGGAGGCGCTGCGGCAGCTGGAACAGGAGGGCATGGTCGAGTATTCGCGCAATGTGGGCTGCTCGGTGCGCCGGGTGAAGCCGGAGGACGCCTACGAGATCTATCTGCTGCGGGCAAATCTGGAAATGACGGCGCTGCGCTATTTTGATTGCAAATTCCCGGAGGAGGATCTGCACACCCTGCGCGGCATCTTAGAGGAGATGCGCAATGTCCGGCCGGGGGATCTTTCTCAGATCGTGGAGAACGACAACCGCTTCCATGCGGTCATCGTGCAGCGGGCGGGGCTGCCCAGACTGCTGAAATTCTGGGACGACCTGAACTACGGCAACCTGCTTGTTGGGGCGAACAGCGGCTCCAACCACGAGATACTGGCGCAGCGGCAGAACGGCATCCATACCAAGCTGTACGAGGCGCTGGCAAGCGGCGACACCGAGGTTGCCTGCCGCGCCGTCTACGCCCACTACATGGAGCCCATGGAGCGGATGCGCAGCGCAAACAGCGCCGTACAGGCAGCGGACGAAGCAGCAAAATAAGGGGAATTTGGCTGACCGTCTAAATTTTGACCAATCATTTTATGGAAATTGCAGATTGTCTACAATCTGCAATTATGCTATACTATCAAAGTGATCGGTCGAGTACTGCTGTATTTTTGGTAAAAATTGCGAAATGTATGCGGAACATCGGCCTTCTTACAGGAACTTCCGCCCTGTGTGGAAAAGAAAGAGAGGAATTGTCCGCATGTCTAACAAAGAAAAAGCTACAAAGATCTCGTGGCTTACCCTTGCCTTCATGGCCTTTTCTACGGTCTGGGGCTTCGGCAACATTACCAACGGCTTTGTGTACTTTAACGGTCCGCAGGTCATCTTCAGCTGGATCTTTATGTTTGTCCTGTACTTCATCCCCTATGCGCTGATGGTGGGTGAGCTGGGCTCTGCCTTTAAGAACGAGGGCGGCGGCGTCAGCTCCTGGCTGCACCAGACCACCAACGCAAAGCTTGCTTACTACGCCGGCTGGACCTACTGGGCCTGCCACATCACCTACATCGCCAGCAAGGGCAGCGGCTTCCTCAAGGCGCTGAGCTGGGCCGTCTTCCGCAACGCGGAGACCTACGACTCCTTCCCCACCCTGTACATCCAGCTGGCCACCTTCGGCATCCTGCTGCTGGGCTGCTACATCGCCAGCCTCGGCCTGAACCCGCTGAAAAAGCTGCTCACCGCCGCCGGCACCTGCACCTTTATCATGTCGCTGCTGTACATCGTGATGATGTTTGCCGCCCCGGCTATCAACCCCACCGCCGAGTATGTGCACGCGAACCTGAGCTTCAGCAGCCTCATCCCGAACTTCAACGTCACCTACTTCACCTCGCTGTCCATTCTGGTGTTCGCTGTGGGCGGCTGCGAGAAAATTTCCCCCTACGTCAACAAGGTCGAGAACCCCAGCAAGGGCTTCCCCAAGGGCATGATCGCACTGGCCGGCATGGTGGTGGTCTGCGCCGTTCTGGGCACGCTGGCCATGAGCCGCATGTTCGACCCCGCCATCATCAATGAAAGCACCGAGAGCTTCAACGCCTATGCTGCCAACAGTTCCTACTGGGCCTTCCAGAAGCTGGGCCAGTATTACCACGTCGGCGACCTGTTCATGATCATCTACGCTCTGTGCAATGTCATCAGCCAGTTCGCCGTGCTGATCCTCAGCATCGACGCCCCGCTGCGCATGCTGCTGGACAACGAGCACACCCAGCAGTTCATCCCGCAGGGCCTGCACAAGGTCAACGCCCACGGCGTGCACAGCAACGGCATCAAGATGGTGGCTGTGCTGTCCGGCTCCATCATTCTGGCACAGTCCTTCGTGCCCGGTGCAGCCGCTGTTCTGCGCCAGCTGACCAAGCTGAACTCTGTGTGCATGCCCATGCGCTATCTGTGGGTGTTTGCTGCCTACATCGCCCTGCGCAACGCCTACGATACCATCCCTGCCGAGTACCGCTTTGTCAAGAATCAGGCCGTGGCCAAGTTCTTCGGCGGCTGGTGCTTTGCCGTTACTGCCGTGTGCTGCGTGCTGGGTATGTACGACAAGGACCCCTTCACCTTTGCACTGAACGTTATCACCCCCGTGGTGCTGACCGTGCTGGGATTCATTCTGCCCGCCCTTGCAAAGCGCGAGCAGACCGCTGTTAAAAAGTAACCTGAATATGCTTAAAAAGGGCCGGTCAGCACTGACCGGCTCTTTTCAGATACACCCAAGGAGGTTTATTTTTATGATCGCATCCGAAGTCCGTGAAATGCTGTCCTTCATCGACGGCAACCCCACCGCATACCACACCACCGCCGCTGTGCGGGATATCCTGCTGAAGGCGGGCTTTGCCGAGCTGCTGGAAAGCCGCAAGTGGGCGCTGGAACCCGGCAAGGACTACTTTGTCTGCCGCAACGGTTCCAGCATCATCGCCTTCCGCATGGGCGACCAGCTGGAAAATTACAGCTTCAACGTTGCCGCCGCCCATACCGATTCTCCCTGCTTCCGCATCAAGGAGAACGCCGAGATCCACATGGGGCAGAACTACACCAAGCTGAACACCGAGGGCTACGGCGGCATGATCTGCGCCACATGGATGGATCGTCCGCTGTCTGTGGCGGGCCGTGTATTGGTGCAGGAGAACGGCACCATCGTTTCCCGTCTGGTGGCGCTGGACCGCGACCTGCTGATGATCCCCAGCGTAGCCATCCACATGAACCGCGAGGTCAACGATAAGGCTTCCTTCAACAAGCAGGTGGATATGCTGCCCGTGCTGGGCGGTGCCTGCGAGGAGGGCGCGCTGAAAAAGCTGATCGCAGAGGAGCTGCAGGTGTCTGAGGAGCAGATCCTTGGCAGCGATCTGTTCCTCTATGTGCGGGAAAAGGCCACCGTCTGGGGCTGCAACGAGGAGTTCATCTCCTGCGGCCGTTTGGACGACCAGCAGTGCGTTTACGGCATCCTGAAAGGTCTGCTGACCGCAAAGAACGCCCGCTCCATCGGTGTGGCAGCCTTCTTTGATAACGAGGAGGTGGGCTCCGGCACCAAGCAGGGCGCAGCTTCTACCTTCCTGTACGATGTGCTGCACCGCATTGCCCAGAGCCTTGGCGGCAACGATGAGGACTTCCACCGCGCGGTGGCTTCCAGCTTTATGGTCAGCGCCGACAACGCCCACGCCGTGCACCCCAACCACCCGGAGCACACCGATGTGAACAACTGCACCTACATGAACAAGGGCGTGGTCATCAAGACCCACGCAGGTCAGAAGTACACCAGCGACGGCATGAGCGTTGCCGCCGCCCGGGAGCTGGCTGCCCGCGCCGGTGTGCCGCTGCAGTATTTTGCCAACCGCTCCGATAAGGTGGGCGGCAGCACGCTGGGCAATCTGGCCATGGCACAGGTGTCCATGAACTGCGTGGACATCGGCCTGCCCCAGCTGGCGATGCACTCCTGCTACGAGACCGCCGGCGCAGAGGACACCCTCTCGCTCATCAAACTGATGCAGGAGCTGTACAGCAGCCACTTTGAAGAGACTGCTTTCGGCACCCTTTCCATCAGCAAATAAACCGACAAAAGCAAAAAAAGACTGCTGTGCGCTGTTTTGCACGGCAGTCCTTTTTGTGTAAAAGTTGATTTTCCGTGGCCGGTTAAGCCCGGATATAGAAATCCGACGGTAGTTATGGTAAAATAAGGCATCCGGGAGCGCCGGGCGCTCCGCTGCAACATGAAAAATGGAGGTTTTCTATGAAAAAGACCTATCGCTCGCTCTTTTGCCTGCTTGCAGTGCTGCTGCTCAGCGTCAGCGTGCTGCCCTCTGCTTCGGCGCTGTTTTCCAAAAAGCTCTACTATTATGGTGTAGTAGAGGGCGTCAGCCGCACCGTGGAAGGCAAGGTGGAGTCCATTCTGGTGACTGCGGAAGAGCAGGAAACCTACCAGATGATCGTCACCGACAGCACCGTCTGGCAGGACCATGACGAAAAAACCACCTCCGACCCCGCTACCCTTGCGGTAGGCGAGCAGATCTGCGTGGTGCACGACCCGGCTGTGATGATGTCGCTGCCGCCGCAGTCGGTGGCGTATACCGTCATCCGCAACTTCCCCGTAGGCACGGATCTGGAACAGGAAGCCCGGGATGCCGCCTGCCCGGTGAAGAAGTTCTTTGCCGACACCCGCAAAGCCATTTCGGACTGGTTCTACCAGACCATGCCCATCTGAGCGTAACATTCCCTCTATAACGCAAAAAACTGCTGCCCCGTACCGGATGCCAAAGCGTCCGGGCAAAGGGGCAGCAGTTTTTTTATGCAAGGTTATGCGGCGCTTTGCGACAAAAGCGCTGTATACCGCTATTTATTTTCGGGGGGGGGTAACGCGGAAGCGCTTTACCACCTGTTCCAGTGCGCTGATGTCCACAGGCTTGGACAGGTGTTCGTCCATGCCGGCTTCCTTGCTCTTTTGCATATCCTCAAGGAAGGCGTTGGCGGTCATGGCAAGGATGGGGATGGTGCGTCCCAGCGGGTTTTCGCCGCTGCGGATGCGGCGGGTGGCTTCCAAGCCGTCCATTACCGGCATCTGGATATCCATCAGGATCATGTCATAATCGCCGGGCTTGACGCTGGCAAAGGCATCCACGATCTCCTGACCGTTGGGGCAGATGGTGCAGCTTGCGCCCTTGGTTTCCAGCAGCATCTGCAAAATCTCGGCGTTGATGGCGTTATCCTCGGCGCAGAGGAACTTCATGCCGGACAGGGGAGAGGTGGTCTCTTCTTCCTCCGGGAGCGCCTGCGTCTTTTGCACCGTGTCCGCTTCGGTATCAATGGGAAATTCCAGCACCACCTCAAAGCGGGTGCCCTTGCCGGTGGCGCTCTCCACGCTGATGGAGCCGCCCATCAGGTCTATGACGCTTTTGGTAATAGCCATACCCAGACCCGTGCCCTGCACCTTGTTGGTGCCGGAGCACTCCTCGCGGGTAAAGGGGTCGAAAAGGGTCTTTTGGTAGTCCGCGCTCATGCCGATGCCGTCATCCTGCACCACGAAGCGGTACCGGGCGTAGTGCTCGTTCCGGGGCAGCTCTTCCACCTCCAAACGGATGTGCCCGCCGGTGGGCGTATACTTGACCGCATTGGAGAGGATGTTCATCAGCACCTGATTCAGACGGTTGGGGTCGGCCAGCACGTTTTCGTGCTGCAGATTGGTGCTTACCGTAAAGGTCTGACTGCGCTGACCTGCCTGCTGCCGGATGATGCTGTCCAGCTGACTGATCTGCTGGGACAGATTCATTTTTTCCACATGCAGGGTGGTCTTGCCGCTCTCGATGCGGCTCATATCCAGAATATTGTTGATGATGCCCAGCAGCAGCTGACTGGAGCTTTCCAGCTTGCCCAGATGCTCGGCAAGCTTTTCCGGCTCGTGCAGCTCGTTTTTCATCAGGGCGGTGATGCCGATGATGGCGTTCATGGGGGTGCGGATATCGTGGCTCATGTTGGAAAGGAAGTCCGTCTTGGCTTTGCTGGCACGCTCGGCGGACTGTAACGCCTCGGCGGCAGCATCCTGCGCCCGCCGCATCTCGTCGTTGGCCTGCGTCAGCTGGACGTTATACTGCTCCAGACGGAGGTTCGTCTTTTTTTCAGCCTGCAGCTCCCGCTGCTGCTTTTCCCGCAAAAGGAACCAGCCAGCGATGACTGCCATGATCGAAAACACCGTTGCAAAGCCTACAATAACGGCCATGACGATATTGACCAGCTTCTGCGTATTCACGGCCACATATTCTGCTGGAACAAGGAACGCCAGCGTCCACTGGGCGTTTTCCATCTGCTTCAGGGCGTAGT
>OGLN01002694.1_pt1 | contig 10586 bp, 10 predicted proteins | sample 1572641 | NCBI WGS metagenome assembly OGLN01 (sample SAMEA2581903, study PRJEB24529) | metagenome | biome: Human gut stool | place: China | collected 2011
GGACTCTAACTTAGTGTCCGGTGTCGGTTGCTGTTTTCGCTTGTTTTTGGTTTTGAAGAATATCAGTACCAAATGAAGTCCAAACACGATGAAACTTTACGGTGATTTTTTCTGCGCACAGAAACGCATATATTATGTTAATTTCAAAACTTTCAGGCTCTTGCCTTAAGGGCAACACGCTTAATTTTTCCGCTTACAGTCTTTGGCATTTCATCGGTAAATTCAATGTACTGAATCCACTTATATGACGCAAGACGCTTGTTTGAAAATCCTTTAATTTCATTTACAAGATTTTTGTCCGCTTCGCAGCCGTCAACGGTTTTAATAATTGCCTTGATTGCCTGTCCACGGCTATCATCGGGAACACCGATTACTGCGCACTCAAGCACGGCGGGGTGTTTCATAAGCACATTTTCAATTTCAAACGGGCCTACTCTGTATCCTCTTGTTTTTATAAGGTCATCGGCTCTGCCGACATACCAAAAATAGCCGTCCTCGTCCATATATGCGGTATCGTTTGTGTGGTACATTCCGTTTCTCCACGCATATTGGTACATCTGCTCGTCACCTATGTAGCCTGTAAATATACCGTACTGCTTTCTGTCTTTTGGCGGAACAAGTACTATTTCGCCTGTTTCGCCCTGCTTTACTTCATCGCCGTTGCTGTCAACAAGTTTTATATTATACATAGGGCTTGGTTTTCCGATTGAACCCGTTTTGCCGTGAGTACCGTTGAGATTTGCAATAAGCAATGTGGTTTCACTCTGACCGTAACCCTCCATCGGATGAAGTCCTGTTTGTTGATATACAGCCTCGGCAACAATCGGATTGAGCGCCTCACCTGCAGTTGTCAAGTATTCGAGTGAACTCAAATCATACTTCTGCATACCTTTTTTCACAAAATATCTGTAAGCGGTCGGAGGTGCGCAGAATGATGTAACCTTAAATTTTTCAATTACTTTCAAAATTTTTGACGGAGAAAATTTATCGAAATCAAAAGCCATAACCGCACAACCGCAAAGCCACTGACCGTAGATTTTTCCGTATGACGCCTTTGCCCAGCCTGTTTCGGCAATTGAAAAATGCAGTCCGCCCTCTTTTACATTCTGCCAATATTTTGCGGAAATTATATGGCACAAAGAATAAATATGATTATGCACAACCGCCTTCGGATAGCCTGTTGTGCCCGATGTAAAGTAGATAAGCATTGGCTCGTCAGCTTTGGTTTCTACCCGTTCAAGCTCGTCGCTTGCATTTTCAATTTCTTTTGTAATATTTACCGTACCGTCAAAATCTTCTCTCGCAACAAATACGGTTTTTAATGAATTTTCTCGGTTTGCCGCTGTTAGCAGATGTTCAATCGTTTCGCTGTCGGGAGTACATACAGCCATTTTGATATTTGCAACATTTACTCTGTAGATTATGTCCTCGGCAGTAAGCATATTTGTAGCGGGAATTGCAACAACTCCGAGTTTGTGCAGAGCCGTAACAATGTACCAATATTCATAGTTGCGCTTGAGCATCAGCAAAACTCTGTCGCCCTTTTTTATACCGTATTTCAAGAAAACATTTGCGGCTTTATTGCTTAGTCTGCTTAAGTCGGCAAAAGTAAAAATTCGTTCTTCGCCCTCGGGATTTGTCCACACAAGTGCAATGTCATTCGGTGCTTTCTCTGCCATTTTATCAAGCACATCGTATCCGAAATTATAATTATCCTCAAATTTTAATTTAAAACTTTTCAGCGTATTATCACTATTAAATTCTTCATTGCAAAACTGTTTGTACAACTGCATACTATCTCGCCTTTCAGAATAAAACTAAATTTATTACAAATAAAATAATAGCAAAAATAGACTGATTAGTCAATAAATAAAGCTATTCTTATTTTATTAATAAATCAATCGGTTATGCAAAACTTGCATAACCGATTGAATATAATTATATAACCGCCGAATATTACCGCTATTGCAAAAGCAAGGTATTTTTGGTATATTTAGAGTATATAAAACAAATAAAATTTTACAGGGTGTGATTAATATGAAAAAATTTACTCTCGAAGAAATAGCCGCTGCCTGCGGCGGTAAATATGTCGGCGACGAAAACTTAAAATCAACCGCAATTTCATCGGTTGAGCGTGACAGCAGATGCATTAAGGAAAATTCTCTTTTCCTTGCCATTAAAGGAGAGCGTGTTGACGGACACGATTTTATTGAAAAATGCTATACTGACGGCGCTGTCTGCGCTGTTTGCGAAAAAGCGCCGCAGAACCCGACAAAGCCGTATATTCTTGTTGACTCAACACTTGAGGCGGTTAAAAAAATCGGTATGGCCTACCGCAAAAAATTTGATATTCCTGTAGTAGGCGTATCCGGCAGTGTAGGCAAAACCTCCACAAAAGAGATGCTCTATGCCGTACTTTCTCAAAAATACAAAACTCACAAAACACAAGGCAACCTAAATAACGAACTCGGCGTACCGCTCACTCTCCTTGCAATGCCCGAAGATACCGAGGCTGCTGTAATAGAAATGGGTATTTCCGACTTTGGCGAAATGAGCCGACTTGCGCAGATGGTACAGCCGACTGTATGCGTACTTACAATTATCGGCTGTTGTCACCTTGAAAACCTCGGCGACCGCAACGGCGTTTTAAAGGCAAAAACCGAAATGTTCAAATTTGCAAGCGAAAATGCGGAATTTGTACTCAACGGCGACGATGATAAACTTTCTACAGTAACGGAAGTAAACGGCAAAAAGCCAATCTTCTTCGGTCTTGACCGCAAAAATGACTATTACGCAGAAAATATTCAAAACAATGCGGACGGCGGAGTGCTTGCCGACCTTTGTTTCGGCGACACAAAACTTTCCGTAAAAATTCCTGCAATCGGCAGTTATATGGTTTCAAACGCACTTGCAGCCGTGGCAGTAGGCAAACTTTGCGGACTTAATGACGAACAACTTATAAAAGGTGTTGAGGCTTATAAAACCGTAGGCAGCCGTGCAAATGTTATCAATACCGAAGATTACAAAATCATTGATGACTGCTACAACGCAAACCCGACCTCCGTTATGGCAAGTATTGACACACTTGTAAATTTCAGCGGCAGAACCGTTGCAATTCTCGGCGATATGAAAGAACTCGGCACAAACGAACTTGAAATGCACCGCAAAACAGGCGAACACGCAAAAGAAAAAGGAGTTGACCTTGTAATTACAGTCGGCCCGCTTGCCAAAGCACTTGCCGAGGGCAGCGGCGGAAAGTGGTATGCAGACATAGACTCTCTCCTACCCGACCTAAAAAGCCTGCTCAAAAAAGGTGATACAGTTTTGGTAAAAGCCTCACACTCAATGCAGTTTGAAAGAATCGTTGCATTTTTGAAAGGTTGAAAACAGGCAATTATTTTGTATATAAATAAATTAAGGTCAAACCTTTAAAAATGTTGACCTTAATTTTATAATTGTTAAAAAGCGCTTAGCTAATCCTTAATTTACCCCAACTTTCGATAAAGCCTAAAATTCACTGACAAAAAACGGTCATTCGCAAACTTTATGCGAATGACCGTAATTTTGTTTATGCTTTATTTAATGAAATGATACGCTGTAATTCTGTTACATCGCTTATATCAATTTTGCCGTTTCCGTCAACATCTGCAAGCTTTAACTGTGTATCGGTGAAATCAGCGTTTTTAGATACATACATCTGAAGTTCTGTAATATCAAGAATATCTACAGCACCGTTCATATTAATATCACCGTGCTCGTAGTTGTTTCCGTTATCAAGCGGCTTGTCCCTAAGATATTTACAATAATCAAGAGCTACCCAACCCTTTACATTTTTATAAGTTGTATAACCCCATGTGTAACCGCCGGACTGTTTTACATCTGTAACATAAAGCTCTGTACCGTTTTTAATCTGATAAACAGTTTTTGATGAAGTTGTTGCGCTCTCTCTCATATTAAGATAATCGCTTACTTCAACCTCGTAAACACCTGTTTTGTATGTAATGGTATCGTTACCGTTATCATCATTGTTATTGTTGTTCTTACCAAAGTCGCCAAGGTAAATAAAGCCTTGGAAATTCCAACCTGATTCACCCATTGCAGGGTCATTAACATCTGCATATGTAAGATAGAAGTTTTCCCAACCCCACGCAGAGTTTGAAAATGTAACAGTACCGTTCTCTACCTTTTCAACAACGGCAACATGACCGCCTGTTTCGCCGTTTCTGTAATATTCCCAACAAGCAACAGCGCCGACTTTCGGAGTCTGACCTCTGCTGTAGCCGTCGTTGTAGTCATACCACTCGTAAGCGTCATAGTGACAAAGTCCGGGATCTCTGCCAAGAATTTCGTATGCTCTGCCATAAGCATAAGCTGTGCAGTTTGGCATACCATAGCCGTATTGGTAATAAATATTTTTATTGCTGTAATAATAATCATTGCTGTATGACGGTGCATCAAGTCTTGGTGTAAAAGACGATGACGCATTAGCAATCATTGAATACGAAAATACTGTGGTAAAAAGTAATGCACAAACTAAGAACATTGCCGGAATTCTTTTGAGTTTTTTAAAAAACAATTTAAATCTTCCTTTCTGTCAATTATGTTTACATTTCTGTTTATCAAAGAACATTTTACCACAAAGCTCCGCAAAAGACAATATTTTTTTAATAATATTGTAATTATTTGTAATCTTTGTAAAAGTCATTAAAGCAGGCTCTTGATATTTTGGCAGTATTGATATATAATAAAAACCAATAGTAGCATAAAACAAAATGCTGACAAATGGTCGAGAAACCGAAAAAAGCGTCTGTTTTACTTATATTTTTAGCTTTTGTGCAATCGGAAGTGTTAATATGAAGGTTAATGTCGGTGACAGAGTTGAAATGAAAAAACCGCACCCGTGCGGTTGCAAGGAATTTGAAATATTAAGGATTGGAATGGATTTTAAGATCCGTTGTACAAACTGCGGCAGAGAAGTTATGGTGCCGAGAAATAAAATCGAAAAGAATATTAAAAAAATTTTAACCGATAAGGAAAAATAATATGTTTGAAAAAATAGAAATTTTTGATAAAAGATACTCCGAACTTTCGCAAAGACTTTACGAACCGTCTGTTGCGGCAGATCCGGAGCAATATCAGAAAACAATGAAAGAGCTTAAGTCTATTGAAGAAATAGTGCTTACTTACCGAGAGTACAAACAGGCGGTAAAATCTCAAGACGAAAGCATTGAAATTCTTGAAGAGAGCGGTGACAGCGACTTAAAGGAACTTGCACAGCTTGAACTTGACGAGGCAAAACAGAACATAGAGGAGCTTTCGGAAAAGCTTAAGATTTTGCTTTTGCCGAAAGACCCAAATGATGAACGAAATGTTATTGTGGAAATTCGTGGCGGAGCAGGCGGCGAAGAGTCGGCACTGTTCAGTGCGGTGCTTTTCAGAATGTACAGTATGTATGCCGAGAAAAAGGGTTATAAAGTAGAAATAGTAAACGCAAACGAAACCGAGCTCGGCGGCTATAAAGAAATTTCTTTTATGATTGAGGGCGAGGGTGCTTACTCACGCTTTAAATACGAAAGCGGTGTACACCGTGTTCAGCGTGTGCCCGAAACCGAAAGCCAGGGCAGAGTGCATACTTCTACCACAACCGTTGCCGTTCTTCCCGAGGCGGAAGATGTGGAGCTTGAAATTGACCCTAAAGATTTGAAAATAGATACTTTCCGATCAAGCGGCGCAGGCGGTCAGCATATCAACAAAACAAGTTCGGCTATCCGTATTACTCATTTGCCGACAGGTACGGTTGTTGAGTGTCAGGACGAAAGAAGTCAGTACAAAAACAAAGATAAAGCGCTCAAGGTGCTCAAGAGCCGACTTTTAAAAGAAAAGCAGGATAAGCAGGCGAGTGAAATTGCCGCTAACCGTAAGTCACAGGTCGGCACGGGCGACAGAAGTGAAAGAATTAGAACCTACAACTATCCGCAGGGCAGACTGACCGACCACAGAATCGGACTTACGCTTTACAAACTTGAGGATATATTAAATGGAAATCTTGATGAAGTTATAGACGCTCTTGTTACCGCAGACAGAGCAGAAAAACTCAAAGAAAGTATGGAAAATTCATAAGCAAGGTGACAATATGCAAACATTATTGCTCGACAGTACACAGGAAAATATAAATAAAGCAGGAGAAATCCTAAGAAACGGCGGACTTGTAGGTATGCCGACCGAAACCGTTTACGGACTTGCGGCAGACGCTTTGAACGGTAAAGCCGTTGCCAAAATTTTTAAGGCAAAAGGCAGACCGATGGATAATCCGCTGATTGTTCATATTGCGGAGTTTGGGGATATTGAAAAATTCGGTCTTGTCTCCGAAATTCCCCAAAAGGCAAAAATTCTTGCCGAAAAATTTATGCCGGGCCCTCTTACAATTATAATGAAAAAATCGGAGATTATTCCTGACGAAGTGTCAGCAGGTCTTGAAACCGTTGCAATTCGCTGTCCGTCACACCCTGTTGCAAGAGCGCTCATTAAGGCGGCAAATACACCGCTCGCTGCGCCGTCCGCAAACATTTCGGGTTCTCCGAGTCCTACAACCGCAACCCATGTTATGAATGATATGAACGGTAAAATAGAGGCTGTTATTGACGGCGGCGCAAGTGAAGTCGGCGTTGAAAGTACGGTTATCACTCTTGCGGGCGAAGTTCCTTGCCTGTTAAGACCGGGCGGAATCACCCTTGAACAATTGAGAGATACAATCGGAGAAGTCGAACTTAACAAGGCGGTACTCGACAAACTTGACCCTAATCAAAAGGCGGCAAGCCCGGGTATGAAGTATAAGCATTATTCGCCGAAAGCGAGAGTTATACTTCTTAAAGGCACAGACGAAGAATATATTAATTATGTGAACAGCAAGGATGACGGCAAAACCGCCGCACTGTGTTGTGATGAAGATATTGCGCAGCTTAAGGTAAAAACATTTTCGCTCGGCAAAAGGCAAGACTATGCACAGCAGGCGCACAGACTTTTTGATATGCTGAGAGAGGTTGACGAGGTCGGCGGAATTGACACCGCTTACTCAAGACTTCCGTCCTGCGATGGCGTAGGTATGGCACTTTACAACAGACTTATAAGGGCCGCAGGCTATGAGGTGATAGACCTTGAAAAAATATAAAATATTGGGGCTTACAGGTCAGACGGGCGCAGGCAAAAGCACTGTATCAAAAGTTTTTGCAAAAAACGGCACAGCGGTAATAAATGCCGATGAGCTTGTTGCGGAACTTTATATGCCCGACTCGGTATGTCTTAAGATACTTTCGGCAGAATTTGGCAGTGACATTATTTTGCCGAACAAAAATCTTGACCGAAAGAAACTTGCTCAAAGGGCATTTGCAACAAAAGAAAAAACCGCCGTTCTCGGCAAACTTATCCACCCGTTTGTACTTTCCCTTTTCCTTGAAAAGACGGAAAAACTTGTCAACAGCGATAAAAAATTCATTGTATTTGACGCACCGCAGCTTTTTGAGAGTAAAGCAAATGTAATTTGCGATTATATCATAAGCGTTACGGCTGATGAAAACATACGCAAACAGCGCATAATGCAGCGTGACGGAATTTCGGAAGGAATGGCGGAAAGTCGTATAAACGCTCAACTTTCCGAAAACTATTTTAAAGATAATTCGGACTTTATTCTTGAAAACAACGGCACAAAGCAAGAACTTATCGACAAAGCCGAGGGGCTATTCGGATACATACGGCAGGTGATTTAATGGCGGCAAATCCCCGATACAAAAAGAAACCCAAAAAGAAGGGAAAAAATTTTATTGTTGGCGGTTGCATAGTTTTAACGGCGGTCTTGCTTGCACTGTTTGTATTTAATTACTATGACAACGCAAAAAAGCAACTGCTCGAACTCAGCTATCCGAGAGATTACAGCCAATATGTTCAAAAAGCCGCAAAAGATTACGAACTCGACGAATCACTCATATATGCCGTTATCCGTACGGAAAGCGGCTTTAATGCAGACGCACAGTCGGATGCGGGTGCTTGCGGAATTATGCAGGTTATGCCGAGTTCGTTTGAATGGCTGCAGCAGGTAAGAGATTGTGAGGGCAAATATACGGAAGAAGATTTATATAACCCCGAAATCTGTATAGATTACGGCTCTTATCTTTTAAAATATTTTCTTGATTTTTATGGGACAGAAACATCGGCTATTGCAGCGTACAACGCAGGTTTTGTGGTGTCTGACTGGCTTGATAATCCCGATTACAGCACAGACGGCGTAACGCTTACAGATATACCGTATCCCGAAACAAAAGAATATGTTGAACGGGTAACGGACGCAAAAGCAAAGTATATTGAGTTATATTATTCATAAAATAATATGGTACATCTGATGAAAGGAAGATAAATATGTCAGACGAAAAAAGCAAAGCTACACTTCTTAAAGAAGAAATTATGATGAAAGGCAGCAAGGGCGCAGCAACTCTCAATGCCGAAGAGATTAAAAAAGCAGACGATTTCTGCGTAGGCTATAAAAAGTTTTTAGACCATTCTCCCGTTGAGCGTGAGGCTGTAAGCTACACACTTGAACTTGCGAAAAAAGCAGGCTTTACAGAATACGATGAAAATGCGTCATATAACGCAGGCGATAAGGTTTATTATGTAAACCGTGACAAAGCAATCGCACTTGCTGTTATCGGCAAAAACGGTGTAAAGAACGGTGCAAGACTTGCAATCGCTCACATTGACTCACCACGAATTGATTTAAAGCCGAATCCACTTTATGAGGACACAAACCTCGCACTTTTCAAAACACATTACTACGGCGGTCTTAAAAAATATCAGTGGACAGCACTTCCCCTCTCACTCCACGGCACAGTTGTAAAACTTGACGGCACAAAGGTAAACATTACTTGGGGTGACGATGAAAACGAATCTTGTTTTTGCGTTACTGATTTGCTCCCACACCTTGCTAAAGACCAGGTTTCAAAGCCACTTGCAAAGGTATTTACAGGTGAGGATCTCAATGTTCTTGTCGGCTCTCGTCCGTACGAAGACGGCAATGACGAAAAAGACCTTGTAAAACTCAATGTAATGTCAATTCTCAATAAGAAATACGGCATAGTTGAGGGGGATTTCCTTTCGGCAGAACTTTGTCTTATTCCGTCATTCAAAGCAAGAGATATCGGCTTTGACGCAAGTATGATCGGCGGTTACGGTCACGATGATAAGGTTTGCGCTTACCCTGCATTAATGGCTTCGCTTGATGTTGAAACTCCGGAGCAGACCTGCGTTACTTATCTTACAGATAAAGAAGAAACAGGCAGCGACGGCAATACAGGTATGCAGAGCGACTTTTTGCGTTACTTTATATATGACCTTGCAAAGCAGGACGGCATTGACGGATACAAGGCACTTTCAAAGAGCACTTGTCTTTCAGCAGATGTAAGCGCAGCATATGACCCAACATATGCATCCGCTTACGAAGCAAAGAACTCTTGCTATATTAACGAAGGCGTTGTAATTTCAAAATACACAGGTCACGGTGGAAAGTACGATACTTCCGATGCGTCTGCCGAGTATATGGGCAAGGTAAGAGCTTTGCTTGAGAAAAACAATGTAATGTGGCAAGTCGGCGAACTCGGTAAAGTTGATATGGGCGGCGGCGGAACAATCGCAAAATATGTTGCCAATATGAATGTTGATGTAGTTGACCTTGGTGTGCCTGTACTTTGTATGCACGCACCGTTTGAAATCGTATCAAAAATTGATGTATATATGGCTTACAGAGCATTTTTTGCATTTTTTGATGATAAAATTTAAAAAATTTTAAAAAACACTTGCTTTTTCTAAAAGAATGTGGTAATATACTACTTGCGGTTAATAATTAACCGCATATGCGCTGGTAGCTCAGCTGGATAGAGTGTCTGACTACGAATCAGAAGGTCGGGAGTTCGAGTCTCTTCCAGCGCGCCAATAACACACCTTGATTTTTCAGGGTGTGTTATTTTTTTGAAATATCTGCGATGAGATTTGCTAAGCATTGTAATTTTTAAATTTTTCGTTAAGTCCGAAATACAATAAACTTGTGTCTGCAAAAACTTTATTTTCACTATTTGTACCTTTCTGTAAATCCTGTTGAATTTCTTTATCGTAAAGTATGCTTCCGTAATTATCTATAGCTGAATTATTATCAAATTCAACACAGAACTTATTATTTTGTTTATCTCTATATGTTTATCTCTATATATAAGTGTGGTTTTTACAGATGACCAAGAGTTGTTTCCATAGGAATCAAAAGTAAATGAATCATTATATTTTTCTGTCAAATATTTTTCAACAGTATCAGTGACTGTTGACATAAATCTGTTGACACGAATTTTTAATTACGATAATATAGTTAGTGTAAAGAAACGGCTTTAGCTGTTTATCTTTTAAGACAAATTATTTTTATAACCGTCTTGTATTCGCAGTACAAGGCGGTTATTTTTTACAATTTCAGATTTAAGGTAAATAACAATTCACTAAAAAAGTTTTTATCAAAACTTGGCACAAATTGTGGTTTAAGGCAAGTAATTTATAATATA
>OGLN01002698.1_pt1 | contig 10583 bp, 9 predicted proteins | sample 1572641 | NCBI WGS metagenome assembly OGLN01 (sample SAMEA2581903, study PRJEB24529) | metagenome | biome: Human gut stool | place: China | collected 2011
AGCTGCTCATAAGAAAGTGCAGGTTTTATGTCAATTACGGCATTGTATCTGCCGTCTGAAATATCACGGATATGTGAACTTGCGGAGAGTACCATAGGACCGCTCATACCGAAATGAGTAAACAGCATTTCTCCGAAATCATCGTAAACCGTTTTACCGCTCTGTGTATCAACAATCTTAAGACCCACATTTTTAAGCGCAAGTCCCTGCATTGATTTACAGTCGAGATTTTTGCTTTCGAGCGGAACAAGCGACGGTTTTAGCGGTACTATTGTATGTCCCGCCTGCTTTGCGAGAGTGTATCCGTCACCTGTAGAACCTGTGAGAGGATAGCTTTTACCGCCGCAGCATATAATCACACTGTCCGCATAATATGTTTTGTTCTTGCACTTAACTCCGACTGCCTCACCGTTTTCAAGCAAAAGTTCTTCGGCGGTGTCTTCCACAATTTTACAGCCGCAGTTTTTTACATAGTTATACAATGTATCAACCACATCAACAGCTTTGTCGGACTGTGGGAAAACCCTGTTGCCACGCTCTGTTTTCAGAGAAAGTCCAAGTCCCTCAAAGAACGCAACAGTGTCTTCGGGAGTTAATTTGTTGATTGCCGAATAAAGAAATTTTCCGTTTGTAGGAACATTTCTTATAAAAGTTTCGACATCGCAGTTATTGCAAACATTACATCTGCCTTTGCCCGTAATCATAATTTTTCTGCCGACACGCTTGTTTTTTTCTATTAATGTTACACTTGCGCCGTACATTGCCGCTGCCGATGCAGCCATAAGACCCGCCGCACCTGCGCCGACCACAACTACCTTTTTACTTTCCATTCTTCTTTCCCGCTTCCGTCTTTTCTTCCTCGTCCTTCTCTCCGCTTGCGTAAACTCCCTCTCTGTTCCATACGGTTTCAAGTCTGCGGAAGTTTTCGGATACTTCGTCTTTCTTTTTAAGAACAGTCGCAACAATAAGCGCATTTATAAGGCTTAACGGGGCTACAAGCGAATCGACTATTGACGCCATATCGCTTCTTGCAATAAGTACGGAGTCTGCCGATTTAACAAGCGGCGACACCATACTGTCGGTAATTGCTATAGCGTGCGCACCCTGCGAACGGGCATAGTTCATAGCGTCAACAGCCATTGTGCTGTATCGTGGGAATGAAATTCCTATCATAACATCTTTGTCGGTCATTCTGAAAATTCTCTCATATGTTGTTGTATGGCTTGTAGAGTCGATTACTCTTACATTATCGAAAATAAGTTCAAAATAGTAGCCGAGAAAACTTGCGATTGCGGCAGTTGAACGAACACCGAAAATATAGATTCTGTCGGCATTGCAGATTTTGTCTACAGCCCTTTCAAAATCCTCGTGCGAGGTTTCTTCAATGGTTCTGCGGATTTTATCAATATCCTGATTCAGCACGCTGTTTAAAACATCGTCATTGCCGATTCTGCTTGAAGTAACCTCAATTCGCTGAACAGAAGTGAGCTTATCCCTTATCATTTCCTGCATGGCTTTCTGCAGCTTTGGGTAGCCGTCATAGCCAAGCTCTGTGGCAAATCTTACAACCGTACTTTCCGAAACGCCGACGGTTTCGCCGAGCTTTGAGGCAGTCATAAAAGCCGCTTTGTCATAATGCTCCTCTATATAAAGCGCAATTCGTTTTTGACCTTTTGAAAGCGAGTGCATACTCAAATCTATTCTTGTCAATAAATGAGTGATCATCAAATAACCTTCTTTTAAAAATTCTGTAATTATGAGCAACCTGCAAACGCAGGATTTTTCTTAATTTTACATACATATTTAATTGTAACACACAAGTTATTTTAATTCAACCGAAAAACAGGTTAATTTTTTATTTTTTGAAATAATGAATTATCGCACTGTTTTTCTTGCAAAAAACGAGCAAATATGCTAATATACTACTATGCTGAAATGTAATCGGGAGGACAGATTATGATTGCTATAATTGACTACGGCGCAGGAAATATTCAGAGCGTAAACAAGGCTTTGAAATATATCGGCTGTGACTGTGTTGTTACAAGAGATAAAGATATGATTTTAAAGGCAGACGGTGCCGTTTTGCCGGGCGTAGGCTCATTCGGAGATACAATGGACACCATGGAAAGCTACGGCATTAAAGACACCGTACTTGATTTTATAAAGACAAAAAAGCAATTTTTGGGCATTTGCCTCGGCTTACAGCTGCTTTTCCCCGAAAGCGAGGAAAGCCCGAATAAAAAAGGACTGTCGGTTTTTGACGGCAGTATTACAAAAATTCCCGCCGATACAGGCTTAAAAATTCCGCATATTGGTTGGAACAGCCTTGACATTGTAAAGAAAGACGGCATTTTCAAGGGAATTGATGACAATGCCTATGTATATTTTGTTCACTCATACTTTTTAACTGCAAAAAATCCTGAAATTGTAGCCGCAAGGACAAACTACGGTGTTTCTATTGACGCCGCCATTGAATGGGAAAATGTTTCGGCTACTCAGTTCCACCCCGAAAAGAGCGGCGAGGGCGGTCTTAAAATTCTTAAAAACTTTGCCGATATGGTAAACGGAAAGTAAGGAGAGAAGAATATGTATGCTAAAAGAATTATTCCCTGCCTTGATGTAAAGAACGGCAGAGTTGTAAAGGGTATGAGCTTTGTTAATCTTGTAGACGCAGGCGACCCTGTGGAATGTGCAAAGCAGTACGATAAAGAGGGCGCAGACGAGCTTGTTTTTCTCGACATTACAGCATCAAGCGACTCAAGAAATATTACCATTGATATGGTAGAAAAAGTAGCAAATTCAATTTTCATTCCGTTTACTGTCGGTGGCGGCATTAGAAGTGTGGATGACTTCAACCTGCTTTTGCGAGCAGGCGCAGACAAGGTTTCGGTTAATTCCGCCGCTGTTCATCGCCCTGAGCTAATCAGCGAGGCGGCGTATAAATTCGGCAGTCAGTGTGTGGTTGCCGCTATTGACGCTAAGCGTAAGGAAAACGGCTGGGAAGTTTATGTAAACGGCGGCAGAACACCTGTCGGTCTTGACGCAGTTGAGTGGGCAGTAAAATGCGAACAACTCGGCGCAGGTGAAATCCTGCTTACAAGTATGGACGAGGACGGTCAGAAAAAAGGCTATGACATCGCACTTACAAGAGCAATCTCGGAAAAAGTTTCAATTCCCGTAATCGCCAGCGGCGGCGCAGGCGCTCTTGAGCATTTCTATGACGCATTCACAGAGGGCAAAGCAGACGCAGTCCTCGCAGCCTCTCTCTTCCATTTCGGCGAAATTCCGATTCCCACATTAAAAAAATATCTTAACGAAAAAAATATTCCTGTAAGACTTTAACATCAAAGAGCAAACAGCCATCAGACTAAAATAAGTTTGATGGCTGTAATTTTTATACCCGATAATCTATAAATCTATAATACAAAAGCCGCTCTGAAGCGGCAATTGTAATAATAATTTTTACTTTTTAATTATGCGCTGTAACTGTCACGGTTATTCTTATCCGATGCAAGTTCTCGCTTTCTTTCGTCAAGCTGACTTTGCATTTTTTCAAGAATTTGAGGATTTTCCGTATTTGCGATTATCTCGGCAAAAAGGTCGGGAATATTCTCTTCTTTAAAACCTTTTTGAGAAAAAATCCGCTTTACGGAATAAGCGTACTTTGACATTGTAGGCTGAAAAGTGCGGGCATAATTCTTTGTCATCTGTTTTACACCCACAACCTCAATCATTTGCTTGTTAAGCAATGAATTGATTAAAAGGTTAATGTAACTTTTGCGCCATGTTCTGTTTACAGATTTGCTTACAATCTCGGAGCTTGCAAGCGGCTCGCCCACCTCCCATAATAAATTCATAATCTCTTCTTCGCTTTTAGTCAGCATTGCCAATCATCCTTCCGTAATTTTCTTTATATATACCGCAAAATTCTTTAAGCCAAAGCCTTGTGCTGTGGCAATTATCAATTAAACATACCCAATAAATGCGAAAAAACGAAAAATATACAATTTATTTTTAATCTATTGTACTTTATTGCAGTAATTAAGTCAATATATATCTATCAATATTTTTAAAATTTTGAGCAAAAACACAGTTTTATGTCTAATTTATAACAATACTTGACATACACAAATTTCCACAATAAAATTATATGTGTATATTATTAAACATTAAAATCATTATTATATATTTGTAATTTGGAGGCTGTTATGTCAGAATTTAAAACTAATGTAATGCGTATTCTCGAAAAAGCAAAAATAGATTATGCAGCACACGAATATCCGCACGGAAAAGACGCTGTTGACGGCATAAGCGTTGCCAAACTTTTGGGGCAAAATCCCGAATGTGTATTCAAAACGCTTGTCACAAAAGGCGTAAACGGCAGCTACTTTGTATTTGTTGTTCCCGTTGCGGAGGAACTCGACCTTAAAAAAGCCGCAAAATCAGTTGGTGAAAAATCCGTTGAGATGATTCATGTAAAAGATATTTTAAAAGTAACAGGCTACATTCGAGGAGGCTGCTCACCTATCGGAATGAAAAAGCAGTACCCTACCGTTTTCCACGAAAGCTGCCTTAACAATCCGAACATTATTGTAAGTGCGGGAAAAATCGGTTATCAGATTGACCTTGACCCTCAAACTTTAATTGAATTCACAATAGGAAAATGTGCTGACATTATTAAGTAGTTTGTACACAAAAACTTCACATAACATTTGTGTTACCTTTATTGACTAAGGATTTATATAATGCTAAAATTATAGCAAATATGATAACCTGTCATATCAGGAGGTAATAGGTATGATTAAGAAAACATTTTACAATCTTCCATACGAAAAAAGAAAGCGTATTACCGACGCTGTCATAAAAGAATTTATGGAACGGCCTAACGAAAAGGTTTCTATAAACAGAATTATAAAGACCGCTGAAATTTCCCGAGGCAGTTTTTATCAGTATTTTGACGACAAGGTAGATTTGATAGAAATTATCACTAAAACTATGTTTGAAGAATCAAGCAACAAAGCCAAAGAAATTTTAAAACTTTCATGCGGCGACCTTTTTGTTATGTACATTAAAATGTTTGATTATTTCGGCGATTACAGCAGTCAAAAGCAAACAATGAAAATTATGAGAAATCTTGTTGACAGCTTTAAAGCAAACGATGACCTTGTAAGCGAATATCTTAAAAACCGTTTTAACATTGCGCTTTCAAACAACGAAATATATCTTATGGTTGACAGACAAAATCTGAAATTTCAGGATAACGAAAGCGTTAAATGCCTCATAGAAATTCTTACACAAGTGCTTAAAAATGCAATTTTCGATGTTTTTGTCGCAGGCAGTGACCGTGAAGAAGTGCGTGAACGCCTTATCAAAAAAATCGACATAATCAAACAAGGCGCAGTCAAGTGATATTAGGTAATAAATAATTTATTAAACAGTAATTTTATGGAAATAATCGAAATAATCAATGAAAGAGGAATGATATGCTGCCAAAACTAAGTGTAAAAAAGCCGATGACAATTTTTGTGGCGGTTATTGTGGTAATTGTATTGGGTATAGTGTCGGTATTTAAAATGACGCCTGACTTACTGCCTAATATGGATTTTCCGTATGCAATAATCCTTACAACCTATCCGGGACAAACTCCGGAAACAGTTGAATCGGTGGTAACAAAACCTCTTGAACAGTCACTCTCAACCATTGACGGCGTAAAAACCATCACCTCCACCTCATCTGACAACTATTCAATGTTGACACTTGAGTTTGAGGACGGTACAAATATGGACACCGCTACCGTTGATATGAGAGGCAATCTTGACACTATCAAAGATGCATGGCCTGACGGTGTAGGCAGTCCGTACCTTATGAAAATTAACCCTAATATGATGCCTGTAGCTATGGTTGCGGTTGATTACGACGGTTACGATACAGTACAAATTTCCGACTATGTAAACAACGAACTGAAAAATCAGCTTGAGGGAATTGACGGTGTAGCCTCTGTATCTACAAAAGGTATTGTAACTCAAAAGGAAAATGTTATTATTTCGCAAACCAAGATTGACGCTCTCAACGCAAAAATCAATGACGCTCTCAATGACAAATTCGGCGATGCGGAAAAGAAAATTTCCGATGCAAAGAAAGAATTGCAGGACAATATTTCTAAAGCGGAGCAAGGCAGTGATACCATTGAGCAGTCAATAAACGACTTAAATTCTCAACAGGAAGAAGTTGCAAAACAGCTTGCTGACGCCCAAGGTAAGGCACAAAGCGGTTACACTGAAATTTTGAATGCAAAAATGCAGTTGCTTGACCAACAGCAGTCGCTTACTGCAACCAAGCAAACTTTGACAATCGCCTACCAAACATTAACACAGATAAAAGAAAAACTTGACAGTTTGCAGGACGAAAAAGCACAGCTTACACAACAGATAGAAACTTTTGAAAAAATATACAACGACTACAAAGATGCGCTTAGCAAACTTGCAAACCCCGATCTTACAGACGAACAGCTTGCACAGGTAAGAGCAATCCTTGCTAAAATAGATGAAGAACTTGATAAATACGGTTTTCCGAAAGAAGAGCTTGAAGAAAGACTTAATAATGCAAAAAATGCTCTTACAAATGTAGATAAAGCAATAACTCAAACAGTTGAGGCATTAAAAGGACTTGACACCACAGAGGAAAAACTTGATGATACAATAGCGGAAATTGCGGATAAAATATCTCAAGTAGACGGCGGTATTACACAAATTGCAGCCGCTGTAAAAGGTCTTGACAACAATACCGTATCTGTAAATCAGGCACTTTCAGAGATAGAAAAACAGCAATCTCTTGCGGCATATCAGCTTTCGGGCGGACTTTCTGCGCTAAACACAAAGCAAAGTGAAGTAAACAGTGCATTAACCCAGCTTAATTCCGCTCAAGAAGAATTAAAATCCGCAAGTGATGAACTCTCCGACCAAAAAGATAAAGCCAAAAAAGCCGCCAATATGACAAACACTGTTACAATAAGCAATGTTTCAAATATTCTTACGGCACAAAATTTCTCAATGCCTGCAGGATATGTAAGTGATGACGAAAATATTAAATATCTTGTGCGTGTCGGCGACAAAATAGACGGTGATAAAGAAATGCAGTCGCTTGCTCTTTTTGACACGGGAATTGACGGTATAGGCGTTGTAAAACTAAGCGATGTTGCAGATGTATTTATAGCTGACGATTCGGACGAGGTATTCACAAAGATTAACGGAAACTCCGGCGTTGTATTCAGTTTTTCAAAGCAGAGTGATGCCGCAACCGCTACTGTTTCCGAAAATATAGCCAAAAAGCTCAATTCTCTTACACAGGAAAACGAAGGTCTGCACTTTACCACCCTTATGGACCAGGGCGACTACATAGATATTATTATAAACAGCGTTTTACAGAATCTTCTTATGGGTGCTGTACTTGCAATTATAATTCTGTACCTTTTCTTAAGAGATATTAAACCAACCCTCATTGTTGCGCTTTCAATTCCTATCAGCGTTATTTTTGCACTTGTGCTGATGTATTTTAGCGGTGTTACTCTCAATATGATTTCGCTGTCGGGACTTGCAATCGGCGTAGGTATGCTTGTTGACAACTCGGTTGTAGTAATTGAAAATATATACCGACTGCGCAATTTGGGTGTGCCGCCTGTAAAAGCCGCTTTAAACGGTGCTAAACAGGTTGCGGGCGCAATTGCATCGTCTACACTTACAACAATTTGCGTATTCTTCCCTATCGTATTCATAGAGGGTCTTACCCGTCAGATATTTATGGATATGGCGCTTACTATCACCTATTCCCTGCTTGCAAGCCTTATTGTTGCCCTTACGCTTGTGCCTGCTATGGGTCAGCGTATGCTAAGAAAGGTTAAACCTGTTAAGCACGGAATGTTTGATAAAATGCTCGGCGGCTACGAAAAATCTATTCGTTTTGTATTAAAGCACAGAGCAATCGCACTTATCGCTGCAGTTGTACTTCTCTTTGGCAGTATGTTCGGTGCTGTGGCAAGAGGCTTCAGTTTTATGCCGAATATGGCAAGCACGGAGCTTTCCGTAACAGTCAGCCTTGACGACTCGGCTACTATGGATGATACCATTGACGCCGCACAAAACCTACTCGACACTCTTTCAACGTATGACGAATTTGAAACTGTTGGTGTTATGACAGGTTCAACAACAAGCCTTATGGGTCTTACAGGCTCTGTATCTTCTTCCGATGCAGACAAAGGTTCTGTTATGGCATATGCAGTATTCAAAGACGACAAAGTAAAGAACAGCGAAAGTATCAGCAAAGAAATTGAAGCAGAACTTCAAAGTATTGACGGAGATGTGGTTGTAAGCGGCAGCTCTTCTTCAAGCTCAATGTCAGCTATGCTCGGTAATGACGGTGTATCAATCAAACTTTACGGTGACGACCTCAAAACTTTGCAGAATACCGCAAAAGATATGGCGGAAAAACTTGCTGCGGTTGACGGTATAGACGAAACCGATAACGGCATCGGTGCTACTTCGGGCGAAATCAAGGTAACTGTCGATAAAACAAAGGCTGCCAAAAAATCACTTACGGTTGCACAGGTATATCAGCAGATTGCCGCCGCAATCACCTCGGAAACCACATCTTCTACCCTTACAAACAGCGGCAAAGACCTTGATGTGGTTGTAATCAAAGACGAAAACAGTGATGTTACAAAGAACAATATCAAGGATATTAAACTCACTTATACAGACAAGGAAGGCAACGAAAAGACCACAAAACTCTCCGAAGTTGCCGAGATTTCAGATTCCGAATCAATGAATTCAATCACAAGAAGTGACCAAAAGCGTTATATTAAAGTCAGCGGTACTTTAAAAGACGGTTATACAAACACCGATGTTTCAAACAAGGCAAAAGCTTTATTTGATGATTATAAACTTCCTGACGGCTGCAGTATTGAATACTCGGGTTCAAACGAGAGCACAATGGAAGCTGTAAATCAAATGCTGCTTATGATGCTTTTAGGCGTAATTCTTATTTACCTTATTATGGTTGCTCAATTCCAGAGCCTTAAATCACCGTTTATCATTATGTTTACAATTCCTCTTGCATTTACGGGAGGATTCCTCGGATTGCTTATTACAGGTTTTGATGTCAGCGTTGTGGCATTGCTCGGTTTTGTAATGCTCTGCGGTATTATCGTAAACAACGGTATCGTACTTGTTGACTACATCAACAACCTAAGACTTGAGGGCAAAGAAAGACGAGAGGCAATTGTAGAGGCAGGCAAAACAAGAATGAGGCCTATCCTTATTACGGCAATCACAACCGTTCTCGGACTTTCAACAATGGCACTCGGTATAGGCACAGGTTCAGAGATTATGCAGCCTATCGCTATTGTATGTATCGGCGGTTTGCTGTACGCTACCATAATGACGCTCTATATCGTTCCTGTTATTTACGATATTCTCAGCAAAAAAGAACTCCGCAAAGTTAGCGAAAGCGACCTTGAGGAAATAGATATTTAATTGAGGGGAAAAATTATGATACTTACTACTACAGAAACAATTTCAGGCAGAAACCTTGCCACACTCGGTCTTGTGCAAGGCAACACAATTCAGTCGAAGCATATGTTCAGCGATATGGGACAGAGCTTTAAGACTATGGTTGGCGGCGAGCTTAAATCATACACTGAAATGATGAACAAGGCAAGAGATATTGCCACTCAGCGTATGATTGATATGGCTGCAAGAATGGGTGCGGACGCTATTGTATGCGTTCGTTACACATCAGCTTCTGTTATGCAGCAGGCTGCCGAAGTGCTTGCTTACGGCACAGCAGTTAAATTTATTTAAAACTGTAAAACCATAACAAAAAAACCTGTACGGCAACTGCTGTACAGGTTTTTACTTTACGCTTTGCTATATTAAATTAAAAAAATTTTGCAATATCCTCAATAGCCTTACGCTTTGGCATTGCAGGCTCTGCATTGCTGTAGCCTACTCCGATTACGCTTACTACCGCCTCGGTTTCGGGAATATTCAAAACTTCCTTGATTTTTTCGTTATCTCTTATACCCATTACAAGAGTTGAAAGTCCAAGTTCTGTTGCCTTAAGCAAAAGATTCATACTCTGCAAACCGCAGTCGTAAAATCCCCAACCGTTGCCGAGTTCGTTTGTCGGTGTACCGTCCTTTTCATATCCGGAACGATTAAGCACAATTGCGGTAACAATAAGTGCGGGAGCGTCTGCAACATTTTTCTGATTGTAAGGCGACAATGCATTCTTAACATCTGCAAGTTTTTCGCCTGTTACCACATAGTAGCGTGATACCTGCGAGTTTTTCCATGACGGTGCAAGTTGAGCCGCCGCAATCATCTCTCTTAACTTTTCTGTTTCGACAGGTTTATTTATGTATTCTCTTACGCTTCTGCGAGTTTCCGTTACTTTTGATAATTCCATCATAATACCTCCGATTTCATTTTATAAGGTAATATTAGCACAAAATAAAATTTTTTACAATAAAATTAGCCTAATTTCTGCAATTTTTGCACTTTAAGCACTGTAAATGAAAAGTTTAACTT
>OGLN01002700.1_pt1 | contig 10571 bp, 7 predicted proteins | sample 1572641 | NCBI WGS metagenome assembly OGLN01 (sample SAMEA2581903, study PRJEB24529) | metagenome | biome: Human gut stool | place: China | collected 2011
CGTCAAGGATGCTCCGCTTGTAGTGCATCATCTTTTCCAGCGATACCAAGTCGGCGTATATCCTTGTGATTCTGCTGTCCACCTCCCTCGCGATTTCGAGGCGGTCGCTCGACCACAGCAGATGGTACACGTCGCCGGACGGAGTTTCCTCCAGCGGTGTGCTGCGGGCGTATTCCGTCGTGATTTTGCAGGACGGGTGTTCACGGGCGATTTCGGCGATGCGGTCGTTCACTAATTTGGTTTTCTCCGCATCCGAAAGCCCCGGATCGAGTGTCAGCACATCGGCGACGTGCGTGTCCGTATAGACCGAGGTCAGTTCCCATTGGATTTGGATGATGGCACGGTGAATCTTGATGCCGAGAAAATATTTCGGCTTGCGGGCAATCGAGACCGTAGCCTTGAATGTGATGATGCCGTTGATGTTCGGCATTGTCGCCTTGCGCACATACGAATAGCCGTTCCACGATCCGCCGTCCTGCCATGTCAGGCCGTAGGCAGCCTTGCAGTCTTGCATGATAGCTGGAATGCGGTAATAGTCATCCGTCGCTACGCTGTTGTCGTCTGCGGCTTCCGACTTCGCCTGAGCATAGTCGGACTGTTTCTTCTTCCACTCCGCGAGTTCGCCTTTCAGACGGTCTATCCGTGTCTTGTTTGCATTATACTGCTGTCGGTAAGCCGCCGCATCCTCAATGCTCGCCGTACTGATTTTCTTCAGCAGGACAGCGTTCTCGTTTTCCAATGTCCCGATTTGCGCTTCAAGATTGGCCGCTTGGCTGTTTGCCTCGTTCAACAGCGCATCCAGTTCCGAAAGGTCGAGGTTGTTTTCCGTCACCGAGGTCTGCATGGCGCACTCCTTGGTGTGGGCATTCAACGAGCTGCCGCATTTACGGCACTTGTATTGTGTCGAGCCCTGTCCGAGCGTAACCCCGTCGGAACAGGTCACGCTGATGGTCACGCTCTCGCATCCCTTCAATTTGGCGGCGTCCGTTGCTTGGTAATAGTTCCGCGTACCGGAAGATATATAATAGGTGTAGCCGTCCTCGTTTTCGTTGAACTCCGCAAGTCGGACATTCAGTTGCGCCCGAAACGTATTCAAGTCCATCGAGTAGGAATCGAAGACTTCCTCATAGACAACTTCTTCCTTATTCCAGCTTTTGCTCACATGGATTTCGTATGCGTATGCCTTTTTGGTCTGCTTGTTTTTCTTGCTGATGATATAGGCACTCATCCAATAGTTGATGCTGTAGCTGAACCCGTCGTTCTGGTTGTTCAACTGCTGCACGCGGTTTCTTGACCAACCGGCATATCCTTCCGAGTTGGCAAGTACCTGTTCCCGTTGCGAGGCGTTGGGATAGAAATTCGGGTCGCTCGTGTTGAACCGCACCCATGCGCCCCCGTTCAGGATGCTGTTGTCGTCCGTCGGAGGATAGTAGTCGCACAGCGATACGCTCCCTTGGTCACGCCGGGCAATGTACCACCGCTGCGTGTAATAGTTCCCCATCGCTTCGTCCAGGTAGTCGGTCATCCATGCCGTGAGGTTGTAGTTGCTGAAGTTGAACAGACCGGCCACGTTGTCCGGACCACCCACCATGTCAATCAGCAAGCCGCCGATGTCATGTTCCGCCTGCTCGAATAGACTCCCGTAGTGTTCATACAGGTTGCCGATTTCTTCAACCTTTCCGCCCATCAGGTCATGGAACGAGCTGCTTTGCAACAGGGCGTCACCGAGATTGGCAATGCCTGCCGTTGCAAGGCCGACACCCGTGTTATAAAGGTTGTCGAGGTCGCTTTTCAGGTTCTCGTGCGTGAAGTTGCCCGGTATGTGGGCGAAGTTGTCCATCATCCGCTGCCAGTCGATGTTTCCCGTTTCGGAGAGCTTTAGCAAGGGGGCAATCTCCGGATTGATTTCGAGAAAGGCGATGTCCGAAAAGGTCAGCGTGCTGTTGGTCACCACGCTCTCGAACTGCATACACAGACTTTTGGTATCGTCGCAGACTTTCATCAGGTAACTGCCCCAATAGATAGCCGTTTGCGGCGAATGGAGCATCTGCTTCGCCACCACCCATATCTTGGGCATGATTTTCTCCGCCACCATCCGGTAGATGCGCCGGTAGTAGTAGTTCTCCGTGCGGCTGTTCCAGATGCCGAGGTCGCTCAGGGCTTTATGCTCCAAGAACTTGGCCGCGAATATCCCGGCGGTAGCGACCTCCGCTGCCGTGTAGTGCTTGAGGATGTCATCGACCTGCTCCCGGTAGTACCCTTCGGCGACCGCTTCCGTACCGAAGGCGGCCACCATCGCCGCAACGGTACGGGTGTCGTAGTTCACGCTGTAATACTGGGCGTGAACCGTCTGGCAGAGTGCGACCGAGGCGATGGTCAGGATAAGGAGTAGTCGTTTCATGGCTGCAATGCTTATTTGGATTCATACACGGGACGGAGGTTGAGCACACGCCCCGTCTCGTTTACTTTTTGTGCAAAAGGCAGGGACTTCCCGATACCGCTGGCATCCCAGTCCCGGCAATATGCCTCGATAGCTTCCTGGTGGCTGCACCGAAGTTCCTTCTTGTAAAGCTTCAGTGCCTCCTTTTCCGCCCGTTCGGTCGTGTAGGTCATGTAGCACTCGTGCGGCTCTTCCACGCCATACACGCCGCTGGTCGTCCCCCGGCGGATGAACACTTCGCGGAAGAAGCTGCGCCCATCCTTGTTCTCCAAGCGGTTGATGGTAAATATCTTCTTGCAATCCACCTCGGTCAGACCAAGAATCTTTCGGATTTCGTCAAAGCGTTCCTTGAACTTGCTTTGATCCAGCAGCATCACCACGTCCGAGTTGTTGATGATGGCCTCCTTCACGATTTCGCTGCCGATGATGTCCTGTATCTCCTGCGTCACCACGCCAACAGAAGCCCAAAATTTACGGGCGGTCTTGTACATGAACTTGATGTATTCCGCCATGAGCGGGCTGGCAATGGCCTTCCACGCTTCCTCGATGACAAGGACTTTACGGTTCTTCTTGATGCGCATTTTCTGCAGGAACACGTCCATGATAATCAGTGTGACAATGGGAAACAGTTTCTTATTTTCCTTGATTGCATCCACTTCAAAGACAATGAATGTCTCGTCAAACAGTGCCGAATCCACTGTCTCGTTGAGAATTTTCTCATACGCACCGCCCTTGTAGAACGGCTGCAGCATGGTCGAATAGGTCGAGTAGCTGATTGTCGTGATGTCGTTTTCGGTGCAGATCTGCTCCAGACGGTCGAATGAGTAGTCAAAGAATGAGTTGAAACTCAGCTCCGTCACTTTGAGGGCCGCCCGCCGTGCCTCAAGCACCTCTATCTGTTTGCGCACCATCTCATCCACCTCTCTGGGTGGTTTGTTTGGGTTCTTTCGGCTGGCCGCCGCAAACAGGTTTTTCAGCAGTACCTCCCGTTGCTCGTCGGTGTATCTTGTAAATCCGTTGAAATAGGCATCATAGTAGTCTATGATTATCTGCTCGACAATGCGGAACTCAATTTCGGGGATTTGGCTGTCCGACCCTTTCCAAATCATCAGGATAAGGTTCTTGAGGAAGTCTATCTTCTCGATGTTGTATTCCTCCCGGTTGATGCGAAACGGATTCATCGTGATAGGCCGTTCTTCGGTATAGCTGATATACTTGCCGCCCAGATACTCGCACAGTCCCTCGTATGAGTTTCCCGTATCGACCATGACCACATCCGTTCCCTGCTCATGGAGCTGGCGCACGACCGAGTTGATATGAAAGCTCTTGCCACTCCCAGAAGGCCCCAGACAAAAGAAATTCGAGTTGTCCGTCAGCTTGTTCTTTCCCTCTTTTCCCGTGATGTCAATAGCCACCGGCACACCCTGACGGTCGGTGTAGTAAATCTTCAGCGGTGTTTCCTCGCTGTGCAGCACGCGCTCCTTGTACATCAGGCACATCGCCGCATCGGAAAGGGTCAGGAAACGGTCGTATTCCTCATTGAGCGTGTAGCAGTTGCCCGGAAACGAACCGACGAACAGTTCCAGTTGGTTGTACGCCCGCTTGCTGATATGGATGCCCATGCGCCCGAATGCGTTTTCCAAGTGGTTCGTACACTTTTGCAGGTCTGCACCGGCAGATACGGCTACCACCATGTTGAAGTGCGTATATACCAGTTGCTTGCTTTCACGGGCAATGACCTCCTGCACACGCTTGATGTCCTCGACCGCCATCTGGTTGTTCGGGTTCGGAATACTCGCGTGGCGGTTCTTCTTTTTGTCGAGCATCGCCAGTTCCCGTTTTTGGTTGGGTAGGAAGATGACTTGGTTATAGACCACCGTCTCGGCGTCCGGTATGTTGTCCACCACCGAAGCCAGATCGACCGGCATTTCCGTGTTGTTCACCTCGATGTTCGTGTACGGACGTATCATCGAGGGCAGTGCGGCACAGTCCACGTCCACAAGGCTGTACACCTTGCAGCGTTTGTCGCCCATCGACACCGTTTCATCGTCCGCCTTGAAGTTCGTCATCGACACGGTGCGGTCTTTGAAGTTCATGGCGAAGTAGCGGTCGACATACTCGCTCGCCTCGGCTTTGTTCAGGAACCTGGCCTGTACGCCGCTGTCATGCAGTTGGTCATGCACCTTGCGGATTTTCACGAGGAAATCGCGCCACTTCTTGTTGTCGAACGAGAACAGGCGGCTCTTTTTCGCCTCCTGCGTGATGGTCAGGTAGCAAAGGCTGTCCGTGTAGGGACGCCCTTTGAAGTAGCGGAAATACGACGCCGACAGGAACTCCTGCCCGTCAGCCGGTTCGCTTGCAAACTGTTTCCTGACGAAGATATCCTGCTTGTGGATGGCGTACCCTTCGCCTAAGGTCTGCGCAAGGGCGGTGAACAGGTGCGTGAAGTCGTAGTAGCTATCTATGTCCGCCGAATATTTCTGTACCGGATTCTCTATCTTAAGTACGGCGGAATATTCGCCGGTCTTGGTGTACAGCACACCCACACCGTCCGTTTCCTCCGCTGAGAAATAGATGTCCTGAAAGATTCGCTTGCGCTTGCCGCCCGTACCGAACGCATAGACCGACAAGGCCATACCCGCGCACAAAGCGACAAAACATAAAATGATGTATAGGGTCATTTCGATATACGTGTAATTAAATAGGGGCAGGTTCGCCTTGCTTCAAGACAAACCCGCCCGCGTTCAACAATCAATAAAGCCATGCACATTGCCGTGATGGTTTTTCTTTCGTCAGATCTTGCGCGAGTGGGCATACACATACACACCCGGAGCGACCTTCTTGCTATGCAGTCCTTTCCGCTGTTTGAGAAGGATGAGCACGATACCGACCGATACGACGGTAGCCAGCACGACAAGCCCGGCAATGAAACCGAGCAGGCAGTAGGCGGCGACAAAGCCGACAATGGCTCCGCACGTCGTCACCGCCGCCCAATATATGTACCGGCCTTGGATGCCCAAAAACTCAAGAGGCCGTTGCAGTCCCTTGAACAGCGGATAGTCCGGATAGCGTTCGTCCTTGCTTTTCATACTTATCCTTGATGTTTAAGCGGCAATACCGAAGAACAGAGGCAACGCCTTGGCCGCCGCAATGAGGAAGATACATGCTCCCACGACCATCATAATCTTCTTCTTGAAATCTTACTGATTGCTCGTAACACGCTGATATTCAATACTAATCTGGGTAACAAAATGACGAAAGAAACAAATTAGGAACAACAAAATCAAGAAACCCCAAAATGAAAGCATGAGAAAACATAAATTAACACTGAAAAGAACGGAATTTTTCATTTTCTATCATTTCGTTGTGTGTACCAAAAGGTGCAAATTAAGGCAAGAAAAGCCTCCTTGTCGCTTTAATAGAATCAGGTAAAAATAGCTTTAGTTAGAAAAATATGTGCCAAAAATGGACTTTTCAAGTGGCATTTTTAGTGTTTTCTGTGAAAATTTAATTATTCGTTCAACTTTTCATGTATAAGTATCTTTAATCTCACAGAATTTTATTAACTTTGCACCAAACTTTAATTTAATTAGATATTATGGCTAAGTTAAATAGAATAAAAGCAGTTCTTGCCGAGCAAGAGAAAACAAGCAAATGGTTGGCTGAGCAAGTTGGCAAATCAGCGTGCACTGTTAGTAAGTGGTGCAGCAATAGTATTCAGCCAGACTTAAATACGCTTGACAAGATTGCAAAACTCCTTGATGTTGATGTTAAGGACTTATTAAATTCAACAGAAAAATAGAAACAAAATGGCAATTGTTACCGATTATTTGAAAAACGAAGAAACTTATCCATTGTTTCTTGATGGTGATTCGTTAGATATACTAAAATCATTTCCTGACGAATCCGTTGATTGTTGTATAACAAGTCCTCCATATTGGGGGAAACGTCAATATGAAAACGGAGGTATTGGCTTAGAAAAGAAATATACAGAATATATTGACAATTTACTGGCAATCATTTCTGAAGTTAGACGAGTGCTAAAACCATCGGGGGCTTTTTGGCTAAACATAGGTGATTCTTACAAGAACAAGAATCTGCTTGGAATCCCATGGAGAGTTGCTCTTCGCATGATGGATGACGGATGGCATCTAAGGAATGATGTAATCTGGTATAAGCATAAGGGGGGCTTATCACCTTCAAAAGATAGATTTGGCTCGGTCTATGAAGACTTTTTCTTTTTCGTGAAATCAGATAAGTACTATTTTGATGCTGACGCTATAAGAACAAAACCAAGAGAGGCAAAAGTTCAAAATGGTGCTGTGGTTTCCGCAACTGGTGTTAGCGGAATACGATACAAAAGGCAAATTGAATTGTCAACTGATTTGAATGAAAACGAAAAGGAAAATGCAATGAATGCATTAAACGCTGTATTGGAGCGAATTTCCAACGGAGAAATCTCTGATTTCCGCATGGTAATCAGAAATGTGCAACGAACGACGCACTCTGATTCGGAAAAAGTTTCTGGAAGAGCAAAGGAACTCAAAGAAAAGGGATTCTATTTTCTTTTCTACAATCCGAAAGGAACCATGCCAAGTGATGTGTGGGATATAATACCAGAAGATTCGCAGAAACGGAGTGAACACTATGCTCCTTACCCAGAAGAATTGTGTGTTTACCCGATAAAAGCGACTTGTCCTCCTGACGGGGTAGTCCTCGATCCATTTAGTGGTACTGGCACTACAGCAAAAGTAGCATATGACCTCGGAAGAAAGTCTATAGGAATAGATATGTCAAAGGTTTATAACGAATTAGCATTAAATAGAATATGTCGAAAGTAAGAGAATTTTTCACATATCCGACACATGATAAGGATATTGATTGGGATAATATACTTTCTTGTCAGCATTGTAGATATACACACAAGAAATGCTTCAAAACAAGAAAAAGCAATCCTGAAATTTCCATAGGCACATGCACAGTGACTTATGGAAAGGACAATCGTGATGTAATTATATGCCCTCACCGACTGCTTGAGAGACGACAAATTTTTATCGATTGTCTTCATTTATTAAACAGTCATACCCCTGGAAATGAACTCCACATAGTCCCGGAAGTATCGATTCCTGGTGGAAGTGTTGATTATGTTCTGGTTTCTACAGATAGAAATAGAAAAGTTAAAGATTTTGTCGGAATAGAACTCCAAACAATGGATACAACAGGAACTGTCTGGCCTGAAAGACTAAGACTTCTTCAAGAATTAGGTTATGATGTAAATGAACCAATTTCTGATAAAACTTTCGGAATGAACTGGAAAATGACTTCAAAAACTATTCTTGTTCAGCTGTTGCATAAAATTGAAACATTTGAATCACTTAATAGACATTTAGTTCTTATTATCCAAGATCATCTGTTGGAATACATGAAGAAAGAATTTTCATTTGCACATGTTACTGACGCTAAGATTGGCGACAGTATGCATTTTCATGCATATTCCTTAGATAATATTGGAGGCTCATTTAAGCTGCATCTTAATAGTAGATTGAGTACGGATTCAAGTGGAATCTCAACGTTGCTTGGACTCAATGCAAAAGCAAACATACAGTTTGACGAGATTGCCAGAATTCTTGAAGCAAAAATATCTGATAATACAGTATTTGATATTTCTGTCTAATTAATTATGAATCATATAGTAATAAATAATAATTTAAACGTTACAAATTATGACAAAGTTTAAAACATTTTTATTGTTAGTAATATCCTTTGTTGGATTTACAACAAATGCTTTAGCAGGAGATCATCCTGAAGCAAATTTTGGTATTTATGGAATTCAGCATCAATCTACTGTAGCTGACTATCAACAATATGTTGGTCAGGTAGTTGAGTACCTTCCTTCAAGTCAAAGTAATGGTAGCTATGATGACGAAAAGTGTTGGCTTGGTGCAGGAGGAAAGTATAATACTAAGTATGTTATTACAAAAATCAGTGGTAATGACAAAAGAATGACTTTTGTACTCACAGAAAAGGGAACAAAGAATAAGGTCAAAATGGTAGTAAACAACCAGGTAGAGTACTATTCATATGGTAAATATACTTACTGCATTACAAATACATATTCAATTCCTTTGTTCTTGTCTGAGAAATTTGAAGGTGATAAGGCAAACTACATTGGAAAAATATACCCTTCAAATCCAGACAGTCCTGTTAAATTAGAGGTGACAGATATTGTTATGCAACCAGTAGAATGGAAGGTTTCTAATTCAAACAGATGTTATCCTAAGGTTTGTTACGTACTTACCGATAAAAAAGATGGCAAAAAGGTGTATTATGATGCGGCAAATGCTAATGATTTGAATGCAATTGGTACAGTATTTACAAATCCTAAATACAAATGTACGTATACTGTCATCAATGTAGAAAACAAAAAAGAAGATTACTACCCTTACAAGGTATCTAAATATTATACTGTAAAAAACTCCATTGATGGTCGTACAAAAGAAGTAAAGGCATTTAATGCAAAAGTTGAAGCCTTTAGTGGAGATGATTCTGGTAAATTCTTTGCAGCACTTACAAAGGTAGAAAAACCATCTAATTCTGCCGTAAGATATGGCAAGACAACTAGTGTGACAGACAAGGACATAACAAAGTACAGCTATGAAGATAACTTCATTGACATCCTGATTTTCGCAGGAAGCACAGAATTTAACTTTGTTCTCAAAAACGTATCTGACAACACCTTGAAAGTAGTCTGGAATGAAGCAGTTTTTGTAGATGTTGATGGTAGTACTTCTAAAATAATGCACACAGGAATTAAGTATTCACAACGAGAAGCTGATCAACCTGCTTCAACAATTATTAAAGGTGCAAAATTAGAAGATTTAGCAGCACCTACAGATAAGGTTTACTATAGTGATGTCTTAAAAGAATGGACAAGCAAGTCTTTGTATGTAAACGCTAATAAAAAACTTGAAGGACAAACAATTAAATTAATGTTGCCAATTCAAGTAAAAGATGTTGTAAACGAATATATCTTTGAGTTTACGTTGTCATATGTTTTCAACCACCCTGAATACTTAGCTCAATAAAGTTTTCATCGTGTTAAGATTGACGACAAAATAAGCATACCCACTGATTTTCAGCAGAAAAGCCGATTGTCAGTGGGTATATTGTTGGCGAAATTAATCTAACTTGCCATGTAGGGAATATTATATTACTTCGTCCAGTGATAGTGGCTATCTAGCATCATGAAGATAGCCAAGCCGAAAACGACAATACCAAGGACGCAGAAGAACCAGAAGAACCACTGGGCATAGTGACCGAGGTAGCAGCCATCATATTCCTTGTAGCGTTCACGGACTTTTTTCCGTTCGTCAGCAAGCATGGAATTGACCTCACGGATATGCGTCTGCATCTGTGCGGTCATCCATTGGCGTTCTTTGGCAAACAGTTCTTGAATCTTCTGCCAGTCAGCATCATTGACATTTACTGCCACCTTTAATTTTGTGGGCGCATTTTCCAAAACTTTGTCTATGTGCTGATTGATGGTATCAACCTTTTTGCTGATAGTAGTCACAGCACCACCTAATTTGGCTTCCGCACGTTGATACTGCTGAATAGCAGACTCCAGTTCAAGTGTGGCATTGATGAAGGTGTTTGTAGCCTTATCAATGTCCTCACTCAACCGCTTCAACTCAGGAACACGGTTTACAAGTCCATCCTCAGCTTGCTGCTCCTCAACCTCGTTTTCGACATCATTCATCATGTTGTCGAAGTCAGATATTTCTTCTGTGTCTATGTTTATCTTGCTTTTTCTGATTGCCATATTTCATTGATTTATCGGTGGAAACTTCTGCTGCGTGGTTTAGGCTTGCACATGGAATGAGCCATCTGTGCGCAACGGTGGGCAAACTTCCAGTCATCTTCATCGTCCTTCTTGCCCCAACCAGAAGAGGGAGCGGAACCGCCACCGCCACATGACTCCGACATGGAAGTGGCTGCGTCAATATACCCTGCAAACAACAGCATTGCTACATGAGCGACATTCTCTGTTGTCGCTATATCATTATCCTCTGGAACCTGAACCTCATTAGTAAAGACATCTTTGACAGAGTTCGGAATCCAAATCTTCTTG
>OGLN01002701.1_pt1 | contig 10571 bp, 10 predicted proteins | sample 1572641 | NCBI WGS metagenome assembly OGLN01 (sample SAMEA2581903, study PRJEB24529) | metagenome | biome: Human gut stool | place: China | collected 2011
TCGTAGAATATCTTATATCCGGTATCGTCCGTTTGAACTCAAATCTGAGCGCGGCAAACGCGAATTTAGAAAGTCACCTTCATCGTGGTACCCTTTCCCGGTTCACTCTCCACCGTAATCTGTGCATCATGGAGTTCTACAATATGCTTAACGATCGCAAGTCCAAGTCCCGTACCGCCAGTCTGCTTTGACCGGCTCTTGTCTACGCGGTAGAACCGCTCGAAGATGCGCTCCTGCTGATCCTTCGGAATTCCGATTCCGTTATCCTCTACGATCAGTACCGGCTGCATGTTCTCATGGGTTACTCTGACATGCACCTCTCCTCCCTCATCGTTGTAACGGATGGCATTGGCGGTCAGATTATCTACAAGTTCCGCGAGCATGCCACGATCCGCACGGATTTCACACGGTTCACCTTCATAATAAAGCTTTACACTCCGCTTCTGTGCATTGACATTGAGATTGTTTACACATTCCTGTGCAACAAGGTCTAAATCCACCTGTTCATAACGGATCAGGCTCTCACTGTTATCCAGCTCCGAGAGACGGATGATGTCATTGATCAGAGAAAGCAGACGGTTTGAATTCTGCTGGATTTCCTGTGCAAAACGCGTCTCCTGTTCCGGTCCCACCATATGATTTTCGATCAGTTCCGCATATCCGGAGATTGCGGTCAACGGTGTCTTAAGCTCATGCGATACATTCGCCGTAAAATCCTGCCGCACTTTTGCTGCCATCAGAATGTTCTCATGCTGCGCGCGGATCGTATTGACAAAAGGAACCAGTTCCTTGTATACCGGAGCCTTCGTCGTATCCTCCATATTTTCTGCCATAAACTTAATCGGCTGCAGAAGCTGTCTCGTCAGGACATGTGCAAGACACACACATACAACAATGATCAATGCCAGGATTGCGGCTATCATTGGTGTTGCAGTCAGGAAAACATTCCAGATACTTCTGGCCTGTGTTGCAACACGAAGTACCGTTCCGTTGCCAAGAAGCAGCGCATAATAAAATGTTGTCATATTCATCGTATTGGAATTGCGGACACACTCACCTTCTCCGGTCTGCAAAGCGCTCCTGACCTCCGGACGATCGCCATGATTCTCCAGTTTATCCGCATTCGCGTCATTGTCATAGAGAACGGTTCCATCCGTATCAATCCATGTAATTCGAAGATCTTCCTTGGCAATATCAAAACTTTTGGCAGGTATTCTTACATCGTCAAAAGCACCTGTCTCACCAAGCACCTGTGCCTGAATCTTTAAATCTTTGCGCACCTGCTTCTGAAAAAGGCTGTAATATACACATGTCATGCAGATCAGTGTTGCCAGTACCGCAAGTACTGCGATGCCGATGAGGCGAACGTTGATCTTCTGCTTCATCGTTTACTCCTCCTTTATCTAATCGAGTCACCTTAGGTACAAGAAAAATATTGCTTACATGCAGGCATGTCGCATCATTTTTCCTGCCCCTGTCATACCTGCGTAGTTACGCTTTCTCGATCACATATCCGACATTTCGCACAGTTCTTATCTTGCTTCCCGCCTCGCCGAGTTTCTGGCGCAGCGTCTTAATATGCATATCCACCGTTCGTGACTCTCCCTCGAACTCCGTGCCCCAGACATGCCTCATGATCACCTCTCGAGACAACACCACATTCTGGTTGGTCATCAGAAGACGAAGCAATTCGTACTCCTTGAATGTCAGTTCCACCTGCTTATTGTCAACAAATACCATATGGCGCTCATGATCAAGCACAAGATTGTCCACCTGCAGATACTTGATATCTTCCGTGATGGTTCTGCGCAGCAACGCTTTCACTCTCGTGATCAGCTCCATAATAGAGAATGGTTTCTTGATATAATCATCCGCACCCTCGTCAAGTCCTTTGATCATATCCATCTCCGCCGTCTTGGCAGTCACCATAATGATCGGAAGCTGGCGCGTCGTCGGATCCTTTCTAAGCTTTCTTACAATATCATATCCGCTCTCATCCGGAAGCATGACATCTAGAAGCACCAGATCCGGCATAATGTCTTCTAACTTGCGGTAGAAATCTTTTGCCTTCTCAAATGCACACACCATATAATTGCTGTTCTTAAGTGCAATTGTCTCGATTTCCCGAATATTTTCATCATCTTCTACGATATAGATTAAAGCCATCTTACTCACCTGTTCCTTCTTATTTTTTATTACGCATTCTTCGACTTCTTATCCGGCAATGCATACTTCTTTGACAGACGATAAAACTCCTCCTCGAACCAAGGCGCTTTCTCCTCCTTGATCACGTCCAGATACTCATGGGTATCAAAACCATCTTCATTCACACGGATCATGCATACGGCAATGTTCGAACAATGATCCGAGATTCTCTCAAAGTTCGTGATCATATCTTCAAGAATCAGTCCCAGTTCAATCGTACATTTTCCTTTACGCAGACGATGGATATGTCTCTGCTTCAACTCAATATTCAGACTGTCAATGACCTGCTCAAAAGGTTCGATCTGTCTCGCTTTGTCTAGATCATTCATGGTAAACGCTTCCATCGTCTCATCAACGATATCGCAGAGTGCATCCGAAAATACCTTCAGTTCCTCCATCGCTTTCTTCGAGAATTTCAGCTTTTTCTCCTGCATCTGTGTGGAAGAATCCGTGATGTTGACTGCATGATCCGAAATTCGCTCAAAGTTGCCGATGCAATGAAGCAGAATGGAAAGCGTCCGGCTATCCTTCTGTGAGAGGTCACAATTATTTAACTTGACAAGATAGGTTCCAAGCGCATCCTCGTAGCGGTCAACGCTCTCCTCCATCTCAATGATCTTCGCCACTCTACTTTCACTATACATGGTTACGTTGTCGAGTGCAAGATGAAGTGCATCCCTCGACTCCTGCGCCATGCGGACTGCCGCATTACGGCAAAGCTCCATCGCGAAAGCAGGCTTCTCTAAGAAACGCTCATCAAGGACAGCAAGCTCGTCCGGCTTCTCCTCGGTCTCTCCCACATGATCCGGAATTGTCAGTTGTGCAAGTTTCACAAGCTTGTCGCCAAACGGATATAAGACCAGAACGGTTCCAATGTTAAAAAGCGAATGAACCACTGCGATTCCTGCCGCATTTGCCGAATCATTTAAGAACGCGAAGCCACCGATGATCGCATTGATACTGTAAAATACAACCATGAACAGAACCGTTCCGATCAGGTTAAAATACAGATGTATCATAGAAGCACGCTTTGCATTCTTGCTGGCACCGATGGATGAAATCAAAGCTGTCACGCACGTTCCGATATTCTGTCCCATGATGATCGGGATTGCCGTCTTATAACCGACCGCACCAGTCACACACAGTGCCTGTAAGATTCCGACCGATGCTGATGAACTCTGAATGACTGCTGTCAGCACAAGCCCTGCGATCATTCCGAGGATCGGATTCGAGAACATCGTCAGAATACTGGTAAATTTCTCGTTTTCCGCAAGCGGAGCAACCGCGCCACTCATCGTATCCATTCCAAACATCAGGATTGCAAATCCAACCAGAATGTTTCCGATGTCTTTCTTCTTATTATTATCCTTCGCCGTCATGATCAGTACAATACCGATTGCTGCAAACACCGGTGAGAACGACGTTGGTTTCAAAAGCTGTATAAACAGGCTCGATCCCTGAATGCCGGACAATGAAAGAATCCACGAAGTGACCGTTGTTCCGACGTTTGCACCCATGATGATTCCCACCGCCTGTGAAAGCTGCATAATACCGGAATTTACAAATCCGACTACCATGACCGTGGTCGCAGATGAAGACTGGATCACCGCCGTAACCGCAATACCAAGAAGCACCGCCATAATTCGTTTCGAGGTCAGCTTCTCTAAAATCTGTTCCAGCTTACCTCCCGATAATTTTGCAAGACCATCTCCCATCGCATCCATTCCATACAGGAACATCGCGAGACCGCCAATCATTGTCAGAACACTGAATATGTTCATACTCTCTCTCCTTTATACTTTGTGCAGGCTGCCTGTCCATTCCAAATGAACAAGCGCCACCTTCTTTCTTAGGTTCGAGAGTATCATATCGTACGAATGTAAAATATAAATGTAATGTTATGTAAAGTTTATGTAAAATTAAAAAGCAGACTCCTCCCTTATTTCTTGTTTCTCAAAAAACTTAGGAAAAAGTCTGCTTTTTTATTAATTCTGCATTGTATTTTTCTTATCATCCAAAGCGAAAATAATAAGTTCCGCAAGGTTTGTCGCATGATCGCCGATTCGCTCAAAATACTTGGCTACCATCAGCATATCTGCTGCCTGCTCACTGACTGCAGGATTCTTTCGGATCATCTCGATGAGTTCCTGCTTTACTTTGTTGAACAGTTCATCCACGATATCATCATGATCGATCACGGATTGCGCCTTGAGCATATCTTTCTCAACGTAAGCCTCGATGCTTCGGATCAGCATAAGAACGGTTTCACTTGCCATCTTTTTGATGTCGCTGAGATCCACAACATATGGCTCACTTGCCATCATAACGGTCATCTCAGAGATGTCTGCCGCATGGTCACCGATACGCTCCATGTCCGTTACCATCTTCATTGCTGCGGAAATCACACGCAGGTCACGCGCAACAGGCTGCTGCTGCATCAGAAGATTGAAACAGATATTCTCGATCTTCTTCTGCTCGCGATCTACCTCGTTGTCTGCCTCCATAATTTCTTTCGCCAAAACACTGTTCTGTCCGATCAGTGCCTCGATTGCCTTCTGAATCTTGTCCTCTATCATGCTGCCCATATGCATCATTTCCTGGTTGAGCATATGAAGCTGCTCGTCGAATTTTGTACGCATTAGCCGAACCTCCCTGTAATATAATCTTCTGTCCGCTTATCCTTCGGGTAAGAGAAAATTGTCTTGGTATCGCCGTATTCCACCATCTCTCCGACAAGGAAAAATGCGGTATCGTCCGACACGCGGAGAGCCTGCTGCATATTATGGGTTACGACAACGACTGTATATTTCTTCTTTAAGTCCTCCATCAGTTCCTCGATCTTGGATGTCGAGATCGGATCCAGCGCCGATGTCGGCTCATCCATCAAAAGAACCTCCGGCTGTACGGCAAGCGCTCTGGCGATACAGATACGCTGCTGCTGTCCTCCGGAGAGACCCAAAGCGGATTTCTTCAGTCGATCCTTAACTTCGTCAAAGATTGCTGCGCCGCGAAGACTTTCTTCCACGATCTCATCAAGCTTTGCTTTGTCCTTGATACCGTGGACACGCGGTCCATACGCGATATTGTCATAAATACTCATTGGAAATGGATTTGGCTGCTGGAATACCATACCGACTCTTTTTCTAAGAACCGTGGTATCCACACCCTCACCATAGATGTCCTCATCGTCAAGCTTCAGCTCGCCGGTGATTCTAACATTATCGATCAGGTCGTTCATTCGATTGATCGTTTTTAGAAATGTCGATTTTCCGCAACCGGATGGTCCGATTAAAGCGGTCACACCTTTTTCGCGAATATCCATATTGATATCCTTGAGGGCGTGATTTTCGCCGTAATACAGATTCAGATCGCGGACCGTAAGTTTGATACGTTTCTCCATGTTACGCTCCTTTATCTATCCTTTCTTAGGATTTAAGGAGATTATACACATGAAATGTAAAGTCTGCTTGCAAAGAAATGTAAAATCTATGTAACTATTCAGCGCCAAGGCAATTTACAAAAATTGCGAATCATGCTTGCATGAATGAGCATATTTTTGTAAATTTCTTTGGCGAAGTAAACACATGAGCAAAAGCAAAGCTCTGAAAGAGCGATTTTGCGAATGGGTTTCTGAATAGTTACCTCTTCTCCCGATCAAAAAACATAAGCAAAAAACTGACAAGAAGCAGTCCGCAGCATACCCAGATAATGCGGAATCCAAACTTCGCCGACAGATTTCCGCCGACACCTGCTCCGACTGCAAAAAGCCCGATAATTCCGAAATAATGGAACGCCTGACGGATCTTCTCCTTATTGTGTGTGCGCATGTAATCGGAAAGTGCTGCTGTACCGCTTCTTAAATTTCCGATACACATTGTGCTGGCATATCCGTATCCATTGACCTTGCGGAAGGTCTGTACCTGCATCGCACAGGAGAAGGAAACCAAAACAGTCGCAACCATATTCGCCTCCTTCGGGATGAAACCGACCGCAAACAAGATCAGCATCTCCAGAAGCAGAATTCCCTGCCGCCAGTGAAGTTTCTTGGCATATTTGTACTTTGCCTGAAGACGCTCCGCAAAAAATACACCACCAGCGAAAGCCAGAAGCGGGAACAGATACTTGATTCCCTGCATCCACTCTCCCATCATCAGATGCGTGCTCATCAATACGACGTTACCGGTCTGCGCGTTGGAGAATACCTCATCTCTTGTAAAATAAGTGTACGCATCCTGAAATCCTCCGGACAGCGCCAGAAACATACTCGTAATAAAAGCTTCCGACATCTGCACATCGGAAGCCAATTTCTTAAATTCTCTATTCATCATTCAACTTCCTGCCTTATCGATGATTTGTGATTCAACCAGATTGTCTCAAATAATCTGCTACGCAAATTCTGGCACAATCTGCCATATGAACCGGAAGTATTATAAAACGGGAATCCCAGTTTGTAAAGTTATGGCAGCCGTTGTACCCTAAAACATACAACCGGCTGCCATATTTTTATCTTGCCACATCGAAATGCTTTGCAAGGCCTTTTGCAAGGAAATTAATTCCAAGTACAATAATAAGAAGTACGAAAGCGATACCGAATGCCACACCAAACTCACCCTTAGTCGCACTCAGATAAAGCTGGATCGTCAGTGTTCCGCCCGGCTCAATGATCTTCTTTACACAACCCATCAGGCTGTTCGGCAGTATCTTGAAGCTTCCTGCCGTAAACAGTAATGCGGCTGACTCGCCTACGATTCGTCCAACCGCAAGAATCACACCTGTGATGATTCCCGGCATTGCGGACGGAAGAAGAATGGTTCTTATCATGTGCCACTTACCGGCACCAAGACCGATCGCACCGCTTCGGTAACTGTCCGGAACGGTTTTTAATGCTTCCTGCGTATTTCTTGTGATCAGAGGAAGCACCATCAATACCATCGTCAGTGATCCGGTCAGAATACTGTAACTGAGTCCCATCAGTTCTCCAAAGAATGTCAGACCGAAGAGACCGAAAATAATGGAAGGAATACCGGAAAGTGTTTCGGTTGCGAACTCGATCGCATTCACAAATTTTCCCGGTTTTGCATACTCATTCAAATAGATGGCTGCGCCCACACCGATTGGTGTAGCCATCAGCATCGTAAGAACAATAATGTAGAGGGTATTGACGATGTTACCCGCAATACCTGTCGTACCTTTCAGTACCGAAGTAACGCTGGTCAGGAAGGACCAGTTTACATTGGGCAGGCCTTTTACCGTAACAAATACCGCAATACCTAACAATAATGCGACAGCCAAAGCGGCACAGACATAAATGAGTGAAAGCATAAGCACATCCATCGGATGTCTCTTTTTCGTTTGAATACTAGTCATTTTCTGCCACTCCTTTCTTCTTCAGCTTCGCAAGAATCAGATTAATGATCATGATAAATACAAACAGTACAAGTCCGACGGTGAAAAGTACCTGTCTGTGAAGACCGTCTGCATACGACATCTCGCTGACGATCTGTGTGGTCAGGAAACGTACGGAGTTGAACGGCAATGGAAGATTTACCGAACCTCCGGCAACCATGTTGATTGCCATCGCCTCACCGATTGCACGTCCGATACCAAGTACTACACCGGTCATGATTCCGGATTTTGCTGCCGGAATCAATACCTTAAATACTGTCTGCATATGGGTTGCACCGAGTGCAAGAGATGCCGACTTCAGATGACTTGGCACCGCGCGAAGGGAGGATACGCTGATGCTGATCACAGTCGGCAGGATCATAATTGCAAGTACGATGATTGCAGATAAAAGGTTAGATCCACCGGTGAACTGATGCGTGGTGCTTCCCGCAAAGATTCTTTTTTCAATTCGATACATAAGCGGGTTCAAAAGCATCATACCGAGGAGACCGTAGATTACGGACGGGATTGCTGCAAGGAGCTCCACTGCTGGCTGTACAACTGCTGCAAGCTTTTTGTTTGCTACTTCCGTAATGAAAACGGCGGTCATAAGTCCGACCGGCACACCGATCAATACCGCTGCCGCTGTACCGACGATTGATGTCAGAATGATATATAGAATTCCGTATGATGCAGGATTTGCTGTCGGTGCCCACACTGTTTTGAATAATAAGTCAGTCACCCCGACACGCTCAAATGCCGGGGTTCCCTTTATGATCATGTAAACAGTGATGGAAAGAACAGCTGCAATGGCAACGACCGCACACACTAAGAATATGATTTTGGCGATCAGTTCCACGATAGATTTTTTACTGCCTTTCATCTTGTTCCTCCTTAAAATCAGTTCACATCTGCGACATATCATAGATGCCACAGATGTTACTTTTTACCCGGTTTTCTTCAAAACCGATATATTCTACTGTGGAATAATCAGTCCTACAGATGTGATAACCTGCTGGCCTTCCTCAGAATGAATGAAGTCGAAGAATGCTTTTACAAGGTCGTTCTGCTCTGAAATCTCGCCCATAGTTGCCATAACGAATGGTCTCTGTAATACATAAGTTCCAGCAAGGATGTTATCTTCTGTAGCATCTACGGAATTTAACTGTAATGCCTTAACCGTATCATCAACAACATCAAGGGATACATATCCGATTGCACCAGGAGTTGCTGCTACCTTTGCAAGTACTGCACCTGTGGAATCAAGCTCCTGTGCATATTTGCAGGCATCCTTTACATCGCTTAATTCCTCGAATGCATCTCTTGTACCTGATCCAGCCTCACGACCGATAACTACGATCTGCTCATCAGCTCCGCCAAGGTCGCTCCAGTTTGTAATCTCACCTGTGTAGATCTGTGCAAGCTGCTCACTTGTGATATCCGATACAGCGTTCTCAGAATCTGTGATAACTGCGATTCCATCGATTGCTACGATGTTCTCAACAGCTCCGCCAGCCTTCTCATCATCCGATAAAGCACGGGAAGCATCTCCGATATCTACAGTTCCTTTTGCAAGAGACTCAAGTCCTGCACCAGATCCTGTGAACTCAGGAGCTACGGTAACATTCGGATATTTCTCCATGAATGCTTCTGCCATAGCGTTTGCAAGCTTCTCCATAGAAGTACTTCCTGCAAGTGTGATCTTACCACTTAAGTCTGCGCTTGCTGTTGTATCGGTTGTTGCATCTGCAGCCTGGCTTGTTGTGTTTGCATCTGCGTTACTGCCGGTTGCTGCGTTTCCGCCACATCCCATTACTCCAACTGCTACAACTGCAGCGGATAACATTGCTATCATTTTTCTCATTTTGTTTTTCATTTCTCATGTCCTCTTTTCTTCTTCATTTTGCAGATTGGATACTGCGAATCAATTCTTTTATTCTCTCGATTACAGATGCTATCTTAAATTCCTTCTGTAAAATGCATAACCAACACTCCGTAAATTCTGTGTAAAAAGCGTGTGGAGTCTGTTGTCGTTTCGAAAGAGATGCCACTGCGTGAGAAATTCAAGCTAACGCCCTGATTTAAAGTTCATTTAAGGAATCGGAGATATAATTCTACTTATAGATATGTTAGAATGTGTTCGTAAAGAACAAGTAGAGGTGGATGCATATTACCTTCTTGTTGGCTATAAACTTGATTTTATGGTCGTTGCTACATTTGACGATTAATTGTTTTATCGCGAAAACACCTGTGTAGAAACGATGATCTGTAAAAAACAAGGTGAAATTCGTTGAATCCGGGAAAAATTGAATCTTTGAGGTTCAAGACTAAATAGGCGATACGATGATGGGACAAGAACGATTATATCCGATAGGCATCCAGACCTTCTCTGAAATCCGGGAGGGGAATTACCTGTATGTAGACAAGACGGAACTGGTCTACCGAATGACCCATTCCGCCTCGAAATATCAATTCTTGAGCCGTCCCCGCCGTTTTGGAAAATCCTTGCTGACCAGTACGCTGCGCAGCTACTTCGAGGGACGTAAGGAACTGTTCGAAGGGCTGGCGATGGAACGGCTGGAAAAGGAATGGACGAGCTATCCGGTGCTTCACTTCGACATGAGCACGGCGAAGCATATGGATCAGGAACGTTTGTTGAGTGAATTGGAACGGAAACTATCCGGTTACGAGGAAATATACGGACGCGATGAGAGCGCGGTCTATACCAACCAGCGTCTGGAGAGCCTGATCAAACGTGCCTACGCCCAGACCGGACAGAAGGTGGTTGTCTTGATTGATGAGTACGACGCTCCGCTCTTGGATGTGGTACACGAGGAGAGGGATCTTCCCGTATTGCGCGACGTGATGCGCAATTTCTACAGTCCGTTGAAGGCGTGTGATCCTTACTTGCGCTTCGTGTTCATCACCGGTATCACGAAATTCTCACAGTTGAGCATATTCAGCGAGCTGAACAATATTGA
>OGLN01002706.1_pt1:0-2500 | contig 10564 bp, 7 predicted proteins | sample 1572641 | NCBI WGS metagenome assembly OGLN01 (sample SAMEA2581903, study PRJEB24529) | metagenome | biome: Human gut stool | place: China | collected 2011
GGACTCGCGGTGCTGGTTATCGAGTTTATGGCGCCGCCGACCATCCAAAAAGTCAAAGATGGCGTCGGCATTTACTTATTATGCTCTCTTCTAATAGTGGTCCCTTGGTATTCAGGTTGTAAAATCCTGATAGGAAAGTCGACTGTTATACCTTGTTTTTGTAATGGCCTATCTTCTTTAAAAAGCCGAAAGATAAGGATTTCGCAAAACTTTTGCGTTCCTTTTTCTTTGAAAAGAAAACCTTACCATTTTTGGGCCGCTGTTACCATTTCCATTTCCTGAACCTAAACCTAACTAATACTTAGTTGTTTCCATTTCCTCATCTGGTGATAGATCCTCATCTTCTTCTGGCTCAAATCCCTTTTTCATATCCAGGGCAGGCTTTAGGTACGCTTTAGTTTGAAATCATTAAAGATATGCTCGACCTCGTTTATGTCCATGGTATCATCGTACGTACCTTCTACTATCAACCAGATGAGATAGGGCTTTGAAAGGTCAGAGTCAGTCTCCTCTTTTTCTTTTAGGTCGTTTAGCAGTTCCCCAACCAGCTTTCTCCCCGAGAAAGCCTTCCTGAGATTCAAAGAAAAAGGTTTGAAGGTTGATCTCTGGGATCAGTGATAGTTCGGAACCAGCAAAGGGAGGCTGAAAAGCCGTAGTGCTAACGCACGCCCTGTAGTTTTGAAGCTAAAAAGACAGCAGCGAGCTCCGCGTCGAAAAGCGAAGCGAGCCGCGCTAGCGCGCTACTCTTCCTTTATGAGCGAGACTCTATCCAGATCTACTGATCTAAGAACTCCGCGAGCGAACTGAGCGAGCCATGAGGCGCCTATCGGCAAGGCTTGGAAAAGCCTTAAGTTTAGGCTCCCTTCCTTCACTGAACTGATTCACCCGGGTCCAAACCTGCTGAGCTAGCTAATTTTTCCTTTACGAGATCTCGGCTCTTCGGAATGATTGGAGAGAGCCCCGCCTCCTCTTGGTTGGTGCCGGGCCCGAGAGTGATGGGACTACTTCCTTAAAGAGCCTTTCGTTCGGGCCGGCAGGAGGGGCCCTGATCTATCAATTGAGGGAGCAAAAAACAGGCTTTGCTCCCCCTTTTTTAAATGAAGAAAGAAAGAAGGGTCGAAGTTTAGACCGCTCACAGTAGTTCTACCCATAGAAAAGATCATGAAAGAGGCGATCAGAATGGTACCCGAATCCATTTACGATCCCGAGTTTCCAGACACATCGCACTTCCGCTCGGGTCGAGGCTGCCACTCGGCCCTCAGACGGATCAAAGAAGAGTGGGGAACCTCTCGCTGGTTTTTGGAATTCGACATCAGGAAGTGTTTTCACACCATCGACCGACATCGATTCATCTCAATCTTGAAGGAAGAGATCGACGATTCCAAGTTCTTTTACCCCACTCAGAAAAAGTTTTCCGCCGGACGACTCGTAGGGGGTGAGAAGGGCCCTGACTCCATCCCAAACAGTGTACTACTATCGGCCCTACCAGGCAATATCTACCTACACAAGCTCGATCAGGAGATAGGGAGGATCCGGCAGAAGCACGAAATTCCTCTTGTAGTGAAAATAAGATCGGTTCTATTAAGAATAGGTCGTCGTATTGATGACCAAGAAAAGTATGGAAAAGAAGCAAGCTTCAACGCTCCCCAAGACAACAGAGCCCTCATAGTGGGGAGGGTAAAGAGCATCCAACGCAAAGCGACCTTTCATTCCCTTGTTTCGTCGTGGCACACCCCCCCCACAAGCACCCCCAGGCGAAGGGGAGACCAGAAAACGCCTTTCGTTTTCCCCCCTTCAGCGGCCCTAGCCGCCTTCCTTAACAAGCCCTCGAGCCTCCTTTGCGCCGCCTTCCTCATAGAAGCCGCTGGGTTGACCCCGAAGGCCGAATTCAATGGTAGAGAAGGCTTTAATAAGAATTTGGCCATGAGAGACCTTCTTAAGTATTGCAAAAGAAGGGGCCTGCTGATAGAGCTGGGCGGGGAGGCGATACTAGTTATCAGGTCAGAGAGAGGCCTGGCCCGTAAGCTGGCCCCCTTTAAAAGCCATTCCTTATTAATAAGGATTTGTTACGCGCGATATGCCGACGACTTACTACTGGGAATCGTGGGTGCCGTATTTCTTCTCATAGAAATACAAAAACGTATCACCCACTTCCTACAATCCGGTCTGAACCTTTGGGTAGGCTCCGCAGGATCAACAACCATAGCTGCACGGAGTACGGTAGAATTCCCCGGTACGGTCATTCGGGAAGTCCCCCCGAGGACGACTCCCATACAATTCTTGCGAGAGCTGGAGAAGCGTCTACGGGTAAAGCACCGTATCCATATAACTGCCTGCCACCTACGCTCCGCCATCCATTCCAAGTTTAGGGACCTAGGTTATAGTATCCCTATCAAAGAGCTTACGAAGGGGATGAGCGGAAGAGGTCGTCTACTGGACGCGGTTCAACTAGCGGAGACTCTTGGAAAAGATGGACTAAAAAGTCCCCAAGTTAGCGTAT
>OGLN01002706.1_pt1:7500-10564 | contig 10564 bp, 7 predicted proteins | sample 1572641 | NCBI WGS metagenome assembly OGLN01 (sample SAMEA2581903, study PRJEB24529) | metagenome | biome: Human gut stool | place: China | collected 2011
TCAGCCTACCAAACCCTGCTCTTTGCCTGCTTACCGAGCTCTCCTCATACCGAGTATCTAGGCATTTCTTCTCACAGACCGGTTGGGAGAAAGTTGGCATTCTTTAATATGTCACTGGGGACCCGTACTTACTTGATGGAATGGATGGGATGATGTGTTTCAGTTCAGCCAGTAGTGGAGGTTTCCTCGGCCTAGTCGCGTAAGAGCCCCCTTCTTTTTCTAGTTAGTTGAAAGAAAAGCAATGGGGAAGGTTGGCTTACCAGTTAATTGGTCTGTATCATATCTTGCTATGGTGGGACATCCTCTTCAGTTTAGGTATCCGGGCTGGCTGTTAGCTTTAGTCGTTCGGCACTCTTCCTTCATTCTCATTCAACAAGGAGAAGTGTCTAATCAAAATCATTGGTTGAGCCTCGCGTATATTATATGATGTCGTCCTGGAATTGAACTAGCGTTTAAGGTCGATCAAGTTCAAACAATTCGGCTCTGCAAGATCAATCAGATATCAAGTAAGAGATAGGCGCTTCCTATTAGTTATAGACTGCTTCTGTGACAAGTGGATCCCTTTAGGTTTAGTTGTTAATTGTACTATTCTCTTCAATAATTAGGTCTTCCGTATTCCTATTGGGGTCAGTGGTCTTCACCACTCACTGAGTCTGGATTCGTTTCATGGGTATTATTTGATGAGTGATCATCAATCTCTTCCATTGCTCCTATGTGCTGCTATACATACAAGGTACATGGGCCATGGGGCCTAACACACACTATACAGCCCAGCCCAATACTCAACACTCCCCCGGCTAAAGATATCTAACATGCCTATCTTGTTACAAATTGCTAAACCCTCACAAGGACCTACTCGTTTAGTAAAACAATCAGCTACCTGTTCACTATACTTAATGTTACCCCCTTCTTCGACCGAACAATCTCAATCCGAAGGAAGTATCGAAGAGGTCCAAGATCCTTTACCTCAAATGCTTCTCCCAGTCTTGCCTTCAAACATTTTATTTCTTCAACATCGTCTCCAGTAATCACAATATCATCCACATACACCGCCAAAATGGTGATATGGATTCGTCTATGCCGGTACTGTATGATCTCCATTACACTGAGAGTAGCCCATACCACAAACAACTCTCCTGAACCTGTCCACGCCCGTGGCGACTGTTTCAAGCCATACAAAGATTTCTTGAGCCTACACACCTTCCCATCAGTCTGTTTGTTCCAAAACCTGGAGGAATGTCCATATGGATCTCTTCTTGTAAATAACCACCATGAAGAAAAGCATTCTTCACATCTAGCTGATGTAAAGGCCACCCAAAGTAAGTTGACTGCGCATGAGATTAAGGTTCTCACCGTGTCCATCTTCGCCACTGGTGCTTTGGTCTCATCATAGTCTATCTCCCGTCTTCCTATAACCTTTTGCAATTAGCCTTGCCTTCTATCTATCCACCTTACCCTCTGGAGTCTGTTTTACGGTGAACACCCATTTGCATCCAACTGCTCTTTTTCCTGCTGGGAGTGGAAGAAGATCCCACGTCTTGTTCTTCTGAAGTGCACCAAGCTCCTCCTTCATTGCGTCTTTCTTTCCACCGGGGATCCAGCTTTGCAGCCTTCCAATCCTTTGGAATAGACACTGATTGTAGAGATGCAATGAATGCTTTGTGTGCGGGTGAGACATAAGAGTCTGAAACTCCATTTGCAATGTCATGCTCATAGCCATATCGGACCGGAGGCTTTCCAGCATTAGTCCTAGTCTCTCTGCGTAGTGCAAGCGGCAATTCCAAAGAAGTATTACCACCTGTCTCATTTTAACCTCCATCTTGCTCTTGTGGCTCCTCCTCGACTACCTCAGGTTGCTCTTGTGGTTCTTCATCCAAGACCACTAGCGGTACAAGAAGAAGGGGTCCCGGCTCGGGGGCGGGGGTATCTTACTTCTTTTCCTCTGCGTTCGTGACAAGCTAGTAGGCACTCTTGTGTGGGTTGGCTCATTCCCCCGGAAAACGAATATTAAGAAGATAGATACCATTCCGTCGATACTAGATTCATTCTTTCCGCGAGGGCCTCTGCTTCTCTCTGTTCGGTGGGAGAGTATGGTAGTTGTCCTTCAGCATCTCTCTCAGGCTCAATGCCATTGCTCGATATGATGCGAAAGTCAATTCTATACCAACGGCATCGTATAACAATAGCTCTTGTCTAGGGAAATGCAAAAAGTATGAGGCCATAACATCCGTACCAACACCGACGAACTGACCCGGTTAAAGAACAACCGCGTGCTCAATTCTTAGTTCTGCTCTTTAGCCAAAAGGGTAACGGAATAATTGCGCTGTCTATAGGTGGAGATGAGCTGACTCAAACGAATGGTCATGCCAATGACAAAAAGGACATCCACACTGAAGCTTATTACTCGATTACTGTTAGACCCATGTTGTATGCCCTCATTAGGAGCCCGCAAGCCACTCCTACCTCGCGGGTGATGCATTCCCTTCTCCAGGTACTAAAAGTGATAAATAGGCTCGATTCTCATAAGAAACATGCCACTGAAACCAAAGGAAGTACATATATCTTCTTAGACGGAAGGGAGGGACTAGGGCAAGATAGCTTTATCACAGACAGGGCTGCATCGACCAATCGCTTTTCATTGAGAATAGGAACGAACAGCTTTCGTAGACCTAGCTTTCGTACTGATCTTTTGGATTCGCCGGCCTGCCTAGCCTAGGTTGTTGTATACTCAACTTGAGTTGGTTTTGTCCCTTCGCTCGGAAGAGGTGGCGTCAATGCCGCTCCCAAAGAATGTTGAGTCCATTTTGATCCCAAGAAATGCGTATAGCAAAGTGAAATAGTTGATGCGATGTGCCCGTTTTCTTTCGATAGACCAATGTCATCCGCTATAGTGCCTACCAATAGTGGAGCCGTGGAAGAACAGAACAGACATTCAAAGCAACCGATCAGAAGATAAGTATGAATTGGGACAAAAAGTATGACTTTTCCCAGGATCAAACTTTTTTAAAAAGATACCCCGCGAAAATAGGCATTTACAAAGGGAATGATAAAAAGTAAGGATGAC
>OGLN01002710.1_pt1 | contig 10555 bp, 6 predicted proteins | sample 1572641 | NCBI WGS metagenome assembly OGLN01 (sample SAMEA2581903, study PRJEB24529) | metagenome | biome: Human gut stool | place: China | collected 2011
AACGAAAATGCTACCGATGAAGAAGTACAGAATGTCTGTAAACTGGCACAGGCCGATGGGTTTGTCCGCGAATTTCCGAATGGTTACAATACACAGATTGTCCAGGGTGGAAACAACGTATCCGGTGGGCAGAAACAGCGTCTTTGTATTGCCCGTGCCCTGCTGAAGAAACCAAAAATTCTGATCCTTGATGATTCTACCAGCGCCGTGGATACCAAAACCGATGCGCTGATCCGCAAGGCTTTCCGCGAGGAAATTCCAAACACGACAAAGATCATCATTGCACAGCGTGTTTCTTCCATTGAAGATGCCGACTTGATCATTGTCCTCGAAAACGGTGAGATTTCCGGCATCGGTACATCCGAAGAACTGTTAAAAACCAATGCTATTTACCGTGAAGTATATGAATCACAGGTCAAAGGAGGTGAAGATCATGAATAACAAAAAACCAAAGCTTTCCAAAGATAATATTGCAACCGCAAAACGTCTGCTGAAATATGTAACGGAAACTTATAAAGCACGGTTCATTCTCGTGTTTATATGTATCTTCTTAAGTGCAGTCGCATCTATTGCGGTATCATTGTCCTTAAAATATATGCTTGATGATTTCATCCTTCCACTGATCGGACAAAAATCACCAAACTATACCGAATTTTACCGTGCACTTGCCGTCCTCGGCTGTATTTTTCTCGTCGGCGTCATCGCAACATTTATCTATACCCGTATGATGGTTTATATCGGCCAGGGCGTATTAAAACGCGTGCGTGATGATATGTTTGAGCACATGCAGACACTTCCGATCCGTTATTTCGATCAGAATACCAACGGTTCCATCATGAGTCTGTACACCAACGATACCGATACGCTGCGCCAGATGATCAGCCAGTCGATTCCGCAGGCGCTGATGTCCTTTTTTACAATTATTGTAACATTTATTGCCATGCTGGTGTTAAGCCCTCTGCTGACACTGCTTGCAGTTGCCGTTATCGGTATCTTAATTCTTGTAACAAAAGCTATCGGCGGAAACAGCGGTAAATACTTCGTACGCCAGCAGGTAGCACTTGCTGACGTTACCGGATTTGTCGAAGAACGCATGAACGGTCAGCGTGTGGTAAAGGTTTTCAACCACGAAAGAAAGTCCGAAGAAGAATTTGACGCATTAAACGAAGCTTTATTTGAAAGCGCCGCAAATGCCAATAAGTACGCCAATATCATGGGACCTGTTATCGGTAACATCGGTAATCTCCAGTTCGTATTAACCGCAGTTTTAGGCGGTACGCTCTCCGTTATGGGTGTCGGCGGCATTACACTGGGTGTTATGGCTTCTTATTTACAGTTTACAAAAAGCTTTACACAGCCTTTCATGCAGGTCGCACAGCAGTTTAACTCTATCGTTATGGCGCTTGCCGGTGCAGAACGTATTTTTGCGCTGATTGATGAAACTCCGGAAGCGGATGAAGGAACGGTTACACTTGTCAATACCACAAAGGACGACAACGGCATTCTTCATGAATGTAAGGAAAGAACCGGTATCTGGGCATGGAAGCAGACGGCTTCTGACGGCACGGCTTCTTATACCGAATTAACAGGGGATGTCCGTTTTAAGGATGTGACCTTCGGTTACAACCCGGATAAGATTATTTTAAAGGACATCAGTCTTTTTGCAAAGCCGGGTCAGAAACTTGCCTTTGTAGGTTCTACCGGTGCCGGAAAAACAACGATTACCAACCTGATTAACCGTTTTTACGATATTCAGAACGGTGAAATCCGCTATGACGGCATTGATATTACAAAAATTAAAAAAGATGACTTACGCCGTTCACTCGGTATTGTTCTTCAGGATACGCACCTCTTTACCGGTACGATTAAGGACAATATCCGCTACGGTAATCTTGATGCAACCGATGAACAGATTTACAATGCGGCAAAGCTGGCTCACGCAGACCAGTTTATCAATATGCTTCCGCACGGTTACGATACACTGTTAAGCGGTGACGGCGAAGAATTGTCACAGGGACAGCGCCAGCTCATTTCCATTGCCCGCGCCGCTGTTGCCGACCCGCCGGTTTTAATTCTGGACGAAGCAACTTCAAGTATTGATACACGTACCGAAAGTATCGTACAGAAGGGTATGGATAACTTAATGAAGGGACGTACCGTATTTGTTATTGCGCACCGCCTTTCTACTATCCGCAACAGTAACGCAATTATCGTATTAGACCACGGTCAGATTATTGAGCGCGGCGACCACGAAGATTTGATTGCACAAAAGGGAACGTACTATCAGCTGTATACAGGAAAGCTGGAGTTATCATAAATTACCAATCCAAAATCCAATCCATGCAAAAATACCCGGACACGCTCTTTACGGACGTGTCCGGCTTTTTTTCTCTACCCACTCGTCTGCTTTTTCAACCAGCAGTGTCAGGTAGCGGAATAAGGATTCTGCCGCAAATCCGAATACGATTAATAACAGCATACAGATTGCCGACAACTGGCTCATTGCAAACAGGTGATTCAGCATAATACCGCAAAACAGCAGTCCTGCGATATTGCCAAATAATATAGCATATTTCATCTTGTTAAACGGTTCACTAATTTTAATTAAAATCATAAATCCGACAACCGCCAGTAACAGTGTCGCCGCTGTCGCAATATCCGCTGACGGCAGTGAAAAGACATCGCCGCATATCACCAGCGCACCAACCACAAAGACATCGGTCAGTCCGGCTGGCAGTGCTTTTAACAAAACTTTTTTGATAAATTTCCCTTTGATTCGTTCCTTGTTTGGCTCTAATGCCAGCAAAAATCCCGGAATACCGATTGTAAACATACTAATCAGTGAAATGTGCGCCGGTTCTAACGGATACGTAATCATAAATACCGCTGAAAATACAGACATCAGCAGGGAAAAAATATTTTTTACCAGAAACAGGCTTGCCGAGCGTTCCACATTATTAACGACACGTCTGCCCTCCCAGACAACCGAAGGCATATGTGCAAAATCCGAATCCAGCAGGACAACCTGCGCCGCCTGCGAAGCCGCTTCACTGCCCGATGCCATTGCTACACTGCAATCCGCATCTTTCATGGCAAGAATATCATTGACACCGTCACCCGTCATTGCAACTGTGTGTTTATCTTTCTGGAGTGCCTGCACCAACTGCTGTTTCTGCTTTGGTGTTACCCTGCCAAAAACCGTATACTCTCTGACCGCTTCTTCAATTTTAAATTGTGAATCTAACCGCGTGGCATCAATATAATTTTGCGCCCCCTCAATGCCTGCCTGCTTTGCAATCTCCGAAACCGTTTCCGGGTTATCTCCTGAAATGACTTTAATCTGTACACCCTGTGCTTTAAAATACGCAAATGTTTCCTTTGCGTTGGCACGAATTGGATTGGACAGCACAATAAAGCCCAATGGTGTCACTTCTTCCGTCAATCCGTTTTTCAAATCCCTGCCTGCATAGCGGGCAAATATCAGCACACGGTATCCTTTCTTTGTATAAGGAAGCAGTTCCTGTTCTACCTCGGAAAAATGGGACTGCATGACAAATTCAGGCGCCCCCAGTACATAAGCACCGTCGTTAAATACAACACCGCTGTACTTTACAGCCGATGAAAACGGAAAGACTTCCACCGCCTGTCTGTTTTCTGTATCTGTATTTTTATAATTGACAGCATTGTCATTTTTTCCAATATTCTGCGCCATATATGCTTTTAATGCCTGCATGGTCGCATTGTTATCCTTTGATGCCCGGACATAGTCTGCCAACAAGGCTTCCAGCTCTGTTTCATGAAACCGCGTGGACTGTTCTGCTTCATCAAACCGGCTATATTGTCCCGCTGTATGCTCATTTTTCCCTGAAAATGCGTGAATCTCTTTGACACACATGGACGGCTCTGTAATTGTTCCCGTCTTATCCACACACAGCACGTCTACTCTGGCAAGCGTTTCAATACTTTTCATATCATGCAGTAACACTTTGTTTTTTGCAAGCCGCATGGTGCTTAATGCCAGCGCAATTGTCGTCAGCAGATACAGCCCCTCCGGTATCATGCCAATGATTGCCGCAACGGTTGACGTGACACCTTTTTGCAAGGTTGTGTGATTGATATAAAAACTCTGGTAAAATAAAATAATGCTAATCGGAATAATTATAATACCAACCCATTTGACAATCTGGTTAATCGAGCGCACCATTTCTGACTGCTCTCCACTACCCATGGATTTTGCCTGTGTCGCAAGTCTTGAAATATACGAATCCTTTCCCACTTTATCAAGCCGTGCGTAACATTCTCCCGCAACCACAAAACTGCCTGATAATAGCGGCATGCCTGCCTTTTTTTCAACTTCATCGGCTTCGCCTGTCAGAAGTGATTCATTGACCTGCACATTTCCCTCAAGCACTGTCGCATCGGCACAAATCTGATCGCCCGCGCGCAGTACCACAATATCGTCTTTTACCAGTTCTTCCGATAAAATCTGCTTTTGCATGCCTTCTCTTAATACGGTTGCATGCGGCGCGTTTAACAGATTCATTTTATCCAGAATCTTCTTTGCACGCAGTTCCTGTACAATGCCAATCAGCGTATTTCCGATAACAATCGGCAGAAATGTCAGATTCCGGTATGATTTTACGCATAGCAGCAATATTGAAATAATTAAAAATATTAAATTAAAATATGTAAATGCATTGGAAAAAATTATTTCTTTGATAGATTTATCCGTCGTCGTATCGGCACGGTTATCCAGTCCCTGTTCTACCCTGAGTTCCACTTCCTGTTCGGTCAGACCTTTAAGTTCTTTTACCGGCTCATTTGTTTTATCCCTCATTTTATCCCCCATGTCGTCACCTCGTTATTTATCACATATTTTTATTATAATCCGCCGCTTTCTCTGTTGGTATCAAAAAATTTATGAAATTTATTAAAATTGTATGTCAATTCTTACCATTTTACATATGGTTTCTTCTGTGAATTTTTACAGAAAACAAAAGCTACTCCCCAAATGTGACATATGCCGCAGATACGTTCAAAAAGGGACCGGCACTTCATTTTGTGCCGGTCCCGTAAAATTACATATTATCTTTTAAAATATCGTGGTCACGCAGTAATTTTTCAATGACATTGCCTTTTACAAGCTTTAACAAAGGCTTCTTTAAGGCATTGAGTGGTCCAGGCAGCTGAATTTCAAGCGGAGATTTTCCGTCCATCAGCTTTACGGAGCTGTCAAGCAATTCACGAACATCGTAAACACTGCCCCATACTTCCGGTACGCCACGGTCAACACCGAGCAGTCCGTAAACCGCTTCCATTGCCGTTCTTACAGAATACTCTGTTGTAAATACAGTATCTCTTGGTGTATCCGCAAACTGTCCGAGGAAAGCAAAGTTTACACAGCCGTCCGGAATAACGTCCGGTCTGTCTCCCTTGGTTCTTGGCATAAAGAATGCTGTAATATACGGCATCATTGTCGGTACGCAGACTGCACTGTTTTCAGCGAGGTCTTCGATTTCTTCAACCGGCACACCTAAGTGATACAGCCATTCTTCTGTGATTTCCTTACCGGTACACTCTTTCATCGGCTTTTTAACATAATCGCCCGGTACATCGGTAAACAGTCCATATACCCATACGCAGACCTTATCTTTATCCTGGTCCTTAAACTGTCCCTGTCTGTTAATCGTCCAGCTCAACAGCCATTTAGAATCCTGACAGCTTACAATACCACCTGTTACAACTTTTCCGCTCTTTGGGTCTCTCTTGCAAATCTTTGTGATATATGGAATAATCTTATCATCAAGTGTTGTAACCGTTGCAGATTCCCAGTTCGTCTTTGCTACATCTGAACAGAACTTTTCAGGATGTCCGAATGACGGGTCCTGCTTTGCAATATTTTTCCAAAGGCTCCAGCAGCCGCTTGTGCGCACTTCTGCATCACCGTTTGGTGCATGGTTCTGGTCGCCGTAAATCGTTCCCTCCGTACAGCTTCCGTTTGTAACAAATACAAGGTCATTTTCAGTCAGGACAATGCCCTTTTCAACGCCTTTTTCCTTACACTCAATCGCCGTTGCAATCTTTTTGCCGTCCTTATGCTCAAAAATAACATTTGTTACTTCTGTATTAAAGCGGAATTCTACGCCCGCATCTTCCAGATATTTCTTCATCGGCAGAATCAGGGATTCATACTGATTGTATTTTGTAAATTTTAACGCACTGAAATCAGGCAGACCTGCGATATGATGAATAAAACGCTGGAAATACAGCTTCATTTCCAATGCACTGTGCCAGTTTTCAAATGCAAACATCGTTCTCCAGTATAACCAGAATGTCGAATCAAACACTTCGTCATCAAAAACATCTTCAATCGTCTTGTCGTATAAATCTTCATCCTTGGTCATAAAGAGCTTCATGATTTCCATACAACCCTTCTGGCTTAAATTAAATTTGCCGTCTGTATGGGCATCCTGTCCACGGTTTACCGTTGCACGGCATAATGAATAGTTCGGGTCTTTTTTGTTGAGCCAGTAATATTCGTCCAGCACGGAAACGCCCGGTGTTTCAATTGATGGAATACTGCGGAATAAATCCCACAGGCACTCAAAATGATTTTCCATTTCACGGCCACCGCGCATTACATAACCGCGGGAAGCATCGTAAATACCGTCACACGCACCGCCTGCAATGTCCATAGCTTCTAAAATGTGAATGTTTTTGCCCGGCATCTGTCCGTCACGTACAAGGAAACACGCCGCCGCAAGTGAAGCCAGCCCGCTGCCTACAAGGTATGCATGCTTATCGTCAACACCTTCCGGTTTTTCCGGACGGGCAAACGCTTCGTAGTTGCCGTTGCTGTAATAAATACCTTTGCTGTTTTTTTCATACTTACCGCGTTCTGTATTGCGGTACTCGTTTCGTTCCTGTGTTTCGTCTGCCTTTTTTCCTGTCTGTCCGTTTTTTGCCTGCTTGTTTTCACTCGCCTTTTTTGCATATAATGCGGCTGCTCCTGCGCCGACTACGATTGCAGATGCAACACCCAGTTTTGATTTTTTTGCCATAATGACTGCCACCTTTCTGAATTCTCTAAAATTTATTATGAACGTTCCTGATGGTTTTATCATAAAGAATCGGCAAATCTTTTTCAATTTACAAAATCATAAATTTGATTAAATTTTTATCAAATAGGAGGTTTTGTAAGGTTTCCGGCAGTGAAATATCACAACTGCATTTCTATATACTTATATTTATAATTGATGGTTGGGAATCTGAAAATATTTGATTTTTTCAAATGAAACACAGAAATTTATTTCAGCAACTCTTACTTAGACTGTTTGTTTAAAACTTTTTCGATATACTCCTGATAACCGGCTTCTAAAATATGAAAATCGCAACTATTATCTGTCAGAATCTGTTTACGGTTTGTTGTAATCATTTCATATATTTTATTTGCTTTCTTTTGAATCCGTATGGCATTGTCCATGCAAAACTGGTATTCTTTATTTAATAAAGTCCGATATTTTTCATCTTTAATGTCTTTAATTATCAGCTTTTGAATACAATCATCAGGAACTGGAACCATATAATTAAATCTCAACGAACCTTTTACTTCTTTTTTATCTCCCGGTATGCAAATTAAGATGTTGGCTTCCTGCTTTTTATCAAAAGAAGATACTGCCACATAATAATTTATCCCATTTACTTTCATAACCGCGCCAAAAGCAAATTTATTACGGTCTGCGTATTTAAGATTCGGAACTTTCGTTACTCCTCGTTTTTCCTTTTCATATCTTTGCAAAAACTGATTATACTTCTCATCTATACGGTAAAAATCCATACTAATCCCCATTCCGCAGGCATTTTAATGCCGGAGGAATCGCGAGCCAAATCTTATTTGGCTCTGCGATAAAAAGCGACTTTGTGACGCCTGCGGCACAAAGTGCTAACATCAAGCTATGCTTGACGTGAAGAATCTTAGGTTTAAGGATTCTTCACACTCCCCTCCAAAATGACATATGCCATCGGGCATATTATAAAACAGGGAGATAAGAACTTATCTCCCTGACAATTAACGATTCGCATTTTAAGCTGCGAAGCACTTAAATTAATGGTTCACATTCAAAGCTGTGAAGCACTTCAATTAAAGGTTTGCACTCAAAGTAGCAACGCACTTAATCTGAGCTAACTCTTTTGCTCAGTTATATTATATACAATTACTTATAAAAAATCAACACTAAAATATAGTATTTAAAACTAAAATTTTAAAATTATTTATGTGCTTTATCTGTTAAATCCGCAAAATTATGAATCGAATTGGTGATACTGCCGTCCAGCGTGACACTCATTCTGTCTGTAATCTCTGTGTAATCCTCTTTCATTCCCTTGCCAATCCAGTCAAGCATGACACCGACAAACCCATATTTGTAAAAATCGGCAATAAAACTTTTTTCTTCTTCGGTAATGTCAAGTCCTTTGGATTTTTCCTCCACGACACCCATAAGCAGATTGTGTGTCAGCATGAACAGATAATTTTCAATCTGCTCCCGGCTCAATGCATGGTATGCGTTCATGATAAATGGCTTATTTTCAAGAACCGCTTCAAATATCTGCTTTAATCCCTCATGCCATGTGTCATACGTCTTTTTCCCCTGCAATGCCCGCGTTGCATCTTCCATGCAGGACCATTCCACCAAATCATAAATATCCTTAAAATGATAATAAAATGCCATGCGGCTGATTCCGCAATCATCTGTCAAATCGCTGATTGTTATTTTATCCAGCGGCTTCTTTAAAAGCATCTGCTTGAGTGAATTTTCCAATGCACGTTTGGTTGTGTTTGACATAGCTGGCTCCTTTTGCATCATAATTTACTTTTTACACTCATTATAACAGAACTCCCCACAAAAATCACCCGCATTTTCCCCACCGTAAAAAACGGTTCTAACCCCCACCCTTGCCAAAGCGTAAAAAACAGCCCGCATACACCCACCGGATATTTCCCCCGGCAGGCGCATACAGGCTGCTTTGCCACTTATTTACTTTGCCGCCAGCTCTAACATTCTCTTTAACGGCTTTGCGGCTGCCTCCAATACATCCTGCGGAACTTCAACGTATGGCTGCATTTTTTCAAGTGCTTCTTCGACACGCTCTAATGTCACTTTCTTCATATTCGGACAGAACTGTCTGTGTCCGACTGAATAAAATTTCTTTTCAGGGTTCTTCTGCTGTAACTCAAAGAACACACCCATTTCCGTGCAGATAATAAAACGGTCGGCATCACTCTTTGTCGCATAATCAATAATTTCTGATGTACTGCCTACAAAATCCGAAAGTTCGATAACATCTTCCGTACATTCCGGGTGCGTAAGCACCAGTGCTTCCGGATGCGCTTCCTTTGCTGCCTTTACATTTTCTGCATGAATACTCTTATGTACATGACAAAAACCGTCATGGAAGATAAAATGCTTTTCCGGCAGCTGTTTTGCCACATATCTGCCTAAATTGTTATCCGGCACAAAAAAGATATTCTGCTCCGGAAGATTTTTTACAACCTTCACGGCATTGGATGATGTCACACAGACATCGGACACTGCCTTAATTTCTGCGGTTGAATTGACATAACAGACTACGGCAACGTCAGGATTTTCTTTTCTGACCTGTTCTATCTGTTCTACCGTAACCATATGTGCCATTGGGCAGTCTGCGTGAGCATCTGCCATTACCACGTTCTTTTCCGGATTTAAGATTTTGGCACTTTCGCCCATGAAGGATACACCGCAGAACAAAATATTCTGCTGTGTAACCTGTGTGGCAACCTTACTTAAATAAAACGAATCTCCTACATAATCCGCAATTTCCTGTACGGCACCGTCCACATAATAATGGGCCAGAATGACAACATCTTTTTCCTTTTGCATTTTCTTTATTTTTTCAATTCTGTTTTCCATGAGTTTTTCTGCGGCTCCTTAGCGGTTAAATAACTGTGTTGATAAATATCTGTCACCTGAATCCGGTAATAATGCAACGATTGTCTTGCCCTTATTTTCCGGTCTTGCAGCTAAAATAGAAGCTGCTTTTAAAGCGGCACCGGATGAAATACCGACAAGAATACCTTCGCTGACTGCAAATCTTCTGCCCTCATCAAACGCATCTTCGTTTTCGATTGTGATGATTTCATCATATACATTTGTGTTTAACACTTCCGGAACAAAGCCTGCGCCGATTCCCTGAATCTTGTGAGGACCTGCTGTACCTGTTGAAAGTACCGGGCTGGATGCCGGTTCTACAGCAACAATCTTTACATCAGGATTCTGTGATTTTAAGTATTCGCCGACACCTGTGATTGTTCCGCCTGTACCAACACCTGCAACAAAAATGTCAACCTTGCCGTCTGTCTGTTCCCAGATTTCCGGTCCTGTTGTTGCCTTATGAGCCGCCGGATTTGCCTTATTGACAAACTGTCCTAAAATAACAGCACCCGGAATGGAATCTCTTAATTCTTCTGCCTTTGCGATAGCGCCCTTCATGCCCTTTGCACCTTCTGTCAACACAAGTT
>OGLN01002713.1_pt1 | contig 10546 bp, 5 predicted proteins | sample 1572641 | NCBI WGS metagenome assembly OGLN01 (sample SAMEA2581903, study PRJEB24529) | metagenome | biome: Human gut stool | place: China | collected 2011
TTGAGCGTCGACATGGTCGCGTAAAGCTGGGAGCGCAGGAAATTGGCAAGCGTGAACTGGCTTTCGGGCTTGCGGACGACCATCGGACGTCCCTCGTCCAGATGCGTAACACCCTCGCCCGCCATATAGTTGTAGGTCAGGACGCCAGAGCAGTCGGCATCACCCTCAAGGCTCTTCTGGTAGAGCTTCGTGAACAGCTCGCCAGTCGAAACGTCCGCGCCGAAGAGCTTCGCCGTCTCGCCGAGAAGGCCCACCCATGCGTTCATGTCGTTCGTGCAGTTGTTGCAGTGCACCATGGCGACGGGCTTGCCGCTGGGCGTGGTGACCATATCGATCTCCTGATAGACCTTCGACAGGGGCTTTTCCAGTACGACCATAGCGAAGATGGACGTGCCTGCCGAGACGTTGCCGGTTCTGGGCGCGACGGCGTTCGTCGCCGTCATGCCGGTGCCTGCATCGCCTTCGGGCGGGCAGAACGGGATGCCGGCGGGCAGAAGCCCTTCAAGGAACGTTCTCCCGGCCTGCGTCAGCTTACCTGCGGCCTGTCCGGCCATCAGGACCTTGGGCAGGACGCTGCGGGCCGTCCACGCGAAGCCGTATTTGGCCAGCAGCGCGTCGAATTTTTCGAGCATCGCCGCGTCATAGTCCAGCGTTTCACTGTCAATGGGGAACATACCGGAGGCTTCGCCCACGCCGAGAACGTTTTCGCCCGTGAGCAGATAGTGGACATAGCCGGCAAGCGTCGTGATGTGCGCGATATTTTTGACGTGCGCTTCGCCGTTCAGAACGGCCTGATACAGATGCGCAATGGACCAGCGCTGTGGGATGTTGAAGCCGAATTCTGCCGTGAGCTGCTCGGCGGCCTCGCCGGTCATGGTGTTCTGCCAGGTGCGGAACGGTGCCAGCAGGTTCCAGTCCTTGTCGAAGGCCAGATAGCCGTGCATCATGCCGGAAATGCCCATGGCCGAAACAGCCCCCGGCAGCTCGCCGAGGTTGCGGATGGCGGTGCGCAGGCCGGTCTGCACATCCTCCATATGATACGTCCAGACGCCGTTTTCCAGACTGCTTTTCCATGTGTAGTCACCGCTCTTGACGATGCGGTGCTCGCCGTCGATCAGGACGGCCTTTACGCGCGTGGAACCGAATTCAATTCCAAGATAATACTGTTTCATAGCAATCTCCTTGATCGTCGTTTTTGGATTTTCTGTCTCTATCATAACAGCATCTGCCTTTTTTGTCTAGCGGACTGGGGAAAAACAGCGCTTGCTTTTTGGCTGCGGCTCGCGTTATACTGGAGGAAACAGCGAATTGGCGCTGTGAAAGGAGATACAATATGCTGCTGATTCAGAACGCACACATCAAAACGATGGCCGGAGCGGACATTCCAAATGGATGCCTGCTGATCGAGGACGGAAAAATCGCTGCTGTCGCGCCGGAAATCGACGCGCCCGTGGGCGCAAAGGTCATTGATGCGCAGGGGCGGCTGCTCACGCCGGGCTGCGTGGAGGCACACTGCCACATCGGCCTTGACAATCAATCCATGCGTTGGGAAGGCATGGACTATAACGAGATCGTTGATCCGCTGACGCCGCAGCTGCGCGCGATCGACTCGATCAATCCGCAGGACGAGGCGTTCGGTCTGGCGCTGCGCGGCGGCGTGACGACAGCCTGCACCGGCCCCGGCAGCGCGAACGTTGTCGGCGGCACGTTCGCCATCCTCAAGCTGGCAGGCAAGCGTGTTGACAAGATGGTACTGCGGTCGCCTGCGGCGATGAAATGCGCGTTCGGCGAAAACCCGAAGGGCTGCTACGGACAGGGCAAAAAGCAGAGTCCCATGACGCGTATGGCCGTGGCCGGTCTGCTGCGCGAGCTGCTGATGCGCACCATCCGCTACCGCGACGACAAGGCGGCAGGAAAAAATCCGCCGCTGGACGTGAAGCTGGAAGCGATGCTGCCGGTCGTGAACAGAGAAATCCCGATCAAGTGCCACGCGCACCGCGCGGACGATATTCTGACCGCCGTGCGCATCGCGCGGGAGTTTGACCTCAAGCTGACGCTCGACCACTGCACAGACGGCGAGGTCATCGCGGACGAGCTGGCCGAGGAGGGCTATCCGGTCTTTGTTGGCCCGTCGCTCGGCGGCAAGAGCAAGGTCGAGCTGCGGAACAAGAGCTTTACGACAGCGGGCGTTCTGTACCGCGCAGGACTGACGGTCAGCATCATCACCGACGCACCGGTCATTCCGCTGCAGCATCTGCCGCTGGCGGCTGGACTTGCGGCTGCGGCAGGACTGCCGATGGAAGAAGCGTGGCGCGCCATTACCATCAATCCGGCGCAGAGTCTCGGCATTTCTGACCGCGTCGGCAGTCTGGAACCGGGCAAGGACGCCGATCTTGTTCTCTGGACGGCAGACCCGCTGACCACCATCGGCGGCGAGGCGTACATGACCATCGTAAACGGCGAGATCGTCTATCAAGCGGAGCGATGATTTCCCCTGCTCTGTAAAACCAACGAAATTCGACCGCAGTTGGTAGGGGCTTGGCTCTTGCCCCTACCAACTCTATTCGGTCCTTTGCTGCTCTCTGCGTGAACCGGACACGCCCAAGTCTTACGACGAATTTGTTTCTTGACGAATTTGTGTTTTTTGTTATAATAAATTTGATTTTATGCGAAAGGAATGAAACACATGGATTCTGACGACAGCGATTGTCATAGTACATATCTGATCTGTCATCTGTTTTGGGAAGCATATCTGCGCTGCTAGATGCAGGGCGGACGTGCTTTTTTGCGTCTTCACACATGATTTCAGATAACAGAAAAGGAGTTACCGTACATTGTCAACCACTACTTGCATTGTTATAATGACTGTCTGCCTGATCCTCTCCGGCTATTTTTCGGCGACGGAAACGGCTTTTTCCTCTGCGAACACAACGCGGCTCAAGACCCTTGCAGAGAAGGGAAACAAACGGGCGGCACTGGTCTGTAAGCTGCTCGAACGCTATGACCGGCTGTTGTCCACGATCCTGATCGGAAACAATATCGTGAATATCGCCACGGCCTCCATCGGCACCGTGCTGTTCGTCAGGCATTACGGCGACGCAGGCGCCACGATCTCCACCGTCGTCGTCACGGTCGTGGTGCTGATTTTCGGTGAGATCTCTCCGAAGAGCATTGCAAAGGACTGCGCAGAGCAGTGGGCCATGCTGTCCGCGCCGATGCTTCAGGTCCTTATTTGGATTTTTACGCCGCTGAACGCAATTTTTTCGTTCTGGAAAAAGCTGCTGGCGAAGGTCTTCCGCCTCAGCTCCGACAACAAAATGTCGCAGGAGGAGCTTCTGATGCTTGTCGACGAAGTGCAGCAGGACGGCAGCATTGATAAAAACGAGGGCGAGCTGCTCAAGAACGCAATCGATTTTTCCGAGCAGCGCGCGGAGGATATTCTGATCCACCGCACTGACTTGGCTGCGCTTCCGATCACGGCGACGAAGGAGGAGGTCGCCGCGCTGTTCACGGAGACGAAATATTCAAGGCTCCTGATCTATCAGGATTCGATCGACAATATTCTCGGCACCATCCACCAGAAGGACTTTTATGTCGGCTGCGGCGTGACGGACAAGCCGCTGCGGGATATTATTCTGCCGCCGGTCTACGCGCTGGAGATGGAGCCCATCAGTCTGCTGCTCAAAAAGCTCCAGCAGGCCAAAACGCACGTCGCCGTCGTGGTCGACGAATACGGCGGCACCTGCGGCATTGTGACGATGGAGGACATTCTGGAAGAACTCGTCGGCGAGATCTGGGATGAGCACGATGAAGAGGAAACGCCGATCAGCAAGGGGTCTGACGGCACGTACCTGGTCGACGCGGAAATGAGCTTTGACGATTTTGCGGACTATTTCGGGCTGAGATCCGACTCGGACATGGCTTCCGTCAGCGGCTGGGTTATGGAGCAGTTTGGCCGGCTCCCCGAGACCGGTGCGTCATTCGATTTTGAAACGCTGCACGTACAGATCACGCAGATCGCAAACCATCATATTGAGCAGATCCGGGTTTCCACGGCCGCAAATGAACCGGCGGGCTCCGGTTCGGAGACTGGAACTGCGAAGGGCTGAGCTTTGGAAAATTACTCACCGGCGCTGCCTATAATATTTCAGAGTTTCAGATCGTAAATTGATTATAAATTTCCATATTTGAAGGCTCCCCTGCTAACGATAGGGGAGCCTTCGTGTATACGCAGCGTCATATCAGCGGAGCTTATGCCGGAAGAACCAGATCTGGAACGGGAGCGAAACAACGAAGGTCAAAAGGTCTGCGCCGGGCTGGCTCATTTCTACGCCGGGCAGGCCCAGCATACGCGGCAGGATGAGGATGAGCGGCACGTACAGCAGTCCGTTGCGGCAGCTGGCCAGAAGCGTCGCGGCCTGATGGAAGCCGAGGCACTGGTATAGTTGGTTTACATAAGTTGAATATCCCATCAGCGGCATGACGGCGCAGGCATAGAGCAGTGCCTGACGGCCGATGCGCGTGACCTCCGCATCGTCGCGGAAGAAGTGCATGATCTCGTCGGGAAAGAGCGAGATCACAGCCGCACAGACAATGCACACCGCTGTTCCGAGCAGCACGGAAAACCAGAACGCCTGCCGCGTGCGCTTTTTATCGCCCGCGCCGAAATTGTAGCCCGCTACAGGCTGGAACCCCTGCCCGATGCCGATCACGATCGACCGGACGAGCAGATAGACCTTGTTGGAGATCGTCACGGCGGCGACCGCCGCGTCGGAATAGACAGCTGCCGCGTTATTTAAAAGCGCCGAGGACAGGCTTGCGAAGCCCTGCCGGCAGATCGTCGGGAAGCCGACGAGCAGAATTTCGCCGTAAAGTCCGGGCCGTTTGCTGATGCAGCGGACGTGGACGCGGACGATGCTCCGCCCGTGGAGGAACAGCCACGCGAGGATGCAGAAGCTGACCAGCTGGCTGAGCGCTGTGGCCAGCGCCGCGCCCGCGATGCCCATGTCGAAGACAAAGATGAACAGCGGGTCGAGCGCGACGTTCAGAAGTCCGCCCGCGCAGATGCCGTACATGGAAAGCATCGCCTCGCCCTCGGAGCGCAGCGTGTTGTTCAGCACGAATGACGCGCACATGACAGGCGCGGCCAGCAGAATGATGCGCGCGTAGCTTTCCGAGTACGGGAGGATCGTTTCCGTTGAGCCGAGCAGGCGCATGAGCGGCCGGAGCGTGCAGAGCCCCGCAATGCAGATGAGAAGCCCCACGGCGGCGGCAAAAAAGAACGCGCTGCTTGCGGTGTGGTCGGCCCGCTCGTTGTCCCGGTTGCCGAGACTGCGGCTGATGATCGACCCGCAGCCCATCCCGATGCCGAAGCCGAAGGCCTGAATGATGGACATGAGCGAAAAAACGACGCCGACCGCCGCTGACGCGCTCGTGGAGAGCTTGGAGACGAAATAGGTATCGGCGGTAAAAAAGAACGCGCTGCTTGCGGTGTGGTCGGGATAGACAGCGACACGATCAGCTTCGGGATCGGCGTGCACAGCATCCGGTCGCGCTGCTGCTCGCTGGAAATGATATGCGCGGGCATAAAGCGCCTCCTGTTGCGGTTTTTCTACAGTATAACACGGATCTTGATGAATTCCAAGACGTATGAAAACCATTCGATTTACTTAATTCTTTCTTAAATCTGTCCCAAAGGGGTTTCTTTTTTGGCGAATTTCTGTTACCATGTGGCCGCACGGATAAAAGACAGGAAGGAGTCATGTTTATGATAAAACGAATACTTTCCATCTGCCTAGCGCTTGTTCTGCTGTTCGGCGTTCTCGCCGGGTGCAGCAAAAACGAGGCGCAGACGGCGGACGATACGAAGAAGACAGAACAGAGCGATACCGAGGACAAGACCTCGACGCAGTTCGCGTATCAGGCGCAGTATTACGATCTGCCGGAGGATATTCAGTGGATCGGCACGAGCTGCGTTACCGGCGACACGCTCTACTTTACCGCCAGCATCCCGGACGGCGGCACAGAAACCTATACCGACGAAAACGGTGAGGAATATTCCTATGACACGTATTCCGAGGTCATTTTCCGCTTTGACCTCGACACCGGTGAATGTGTGCAGCTCGACAATTATGTTTCTGAGCCGGTCGAAGAAAACCCGGACATGCCGAACGGCGTGACCATGAATCCGGACGGCAGTATGCAGACCTTCAACAGCAGTACCAGCATCCAGACCATGGCGGCCGGTGCGGACGGCACGCTCTGGCTCTTCCGGCAGACGAGCCGCTACGCGGACGACGGCACGGAGGGCGATTCCATCTCCGAGCTTATCCAGCTTGACGCGCACGGCACGCTGCTGCGCACCATCACGCCCGTTTCCGATGAAGAAGCGGACGACACGGACAGCTGGCGCTATACTTACATCGATTCCATCCTCTCAGACGACAAGGGCTATGTCTATACCTATGATTATCAGACCGTCAACGTCTACGGTCCGGACGGCAGCTTCGTGTTCAGCAAGTCCGGCGACGAGCTGAACGGCCAGATCTGCCAGCTGTCCGCCAGCGAGGTCGGCATGACGACCTCCTCCGCAGACGGCAAGATGGTCTTCAAGCAGCTTGACCCGGAGACGAAGGACTGGGGCAAGGAAACGCCCGTTTCCTCCCGCGCGTGGAACATCCTCCCCGGCAATGATGTCTATGCCTATTTCTTTATGGATAACGGCAATATCTTTGGCGAACGCAGGGACACCGGCGAGGTCGAGAAGGTCGTCGACTGGGTGGCCTGCGATGTGGACAGCAACAATATCAACAGCGACCAGTTCGGCTTCCTGTCGGATGGGCGCATCGTCGCTGTGACCTATGACTATTCGGACGACGGCCCCAGCAAGCAGCAGATTCTGGTCCTCAACCGCGTGGACGCGGCCTCTGTCACGGCAAAGACGGAGCTGACGCTGGCCTGCCTGTATTTGGACTACAATCTCCGCAGCCAGATCGTAAAATTCAACAAGAGCAACCCGGACTACCGCATTGTCGTCAAGGACTATTCCGAGTATGCGACTGACGACGATTATAACGCCGGTCTGACCAAGCTCAACACGGAGATCATTTCCGGCAATGTGCCTGATATCCTCGTCAACGGCACGGAGCTTCCCATCGGTCAGTATGCCGCCAAGGGACTGCTGGAGGACCTGTGGCCGTATCTCGACGCGGACCCCGAATATTCGCGCGACAAGCTCATGTCGCAGCCGCTGAACGCGGCCCAGACCGACGGCAAGCTCTATCGCCTGCCCATCGATTTCGGCGTCACGACCGCAGTTGGCCTCGGCAAGGTCGTGGGCGAGTATACGACATGGACGCTGGCCGACGTCAATGACGCGCTTTCCAAGCTCCCCGAGGGCGCGACGGTCTTCAACAAGTATTACACGCAGGCGGAAATGCTGCAGTACTGCATCGCGATGAACGCGGGGAGCTTTATGAACTGGCAGGATGGCACGTGCAGCTTTGATACCGATGAATTCCGCGCGCTGCTGGAGTTCGTCAAGCCCTTCCCGGCGGAATACGACTGGCAGTCGGATTCGGACGACTATGAAAGCGATTATACGCGCCTGAAAAACGGCAAGCAGCTGCTCTATCCGACGTCACTTTCCGGTTTCAGTGATCTGTACTATACCTTTGCCGCGCTGAACAACGACATCCGCTTTATCGGCTTCCCGCGTGAGGACGGCTCCAGCGGCAACGCGTTCAACGCCAGCTGCACGCTCTCCATCTCCACGACCTGCAAGGACAAGTCCGGCGCGTGGGCCTTTATCCGCTCGACGCTCTCCGACGACTATCAGGAAAGTATTTGGAATTACCCCATTGTGAAATCGGTCTTTGAGGCAAAGGCGCAGGAGGCCATGACGCAGGAATACGAGACGGATGCCGACGGCAACCAGATCCTTGACGATGACGGCAACCCCATCCCCATCTCCAGCGGCGGCATGAGCTACGGCAACGAGCCGATGATCGAGCTGTACGCCGTCACGCAGGAGCAGTATGACGCCGTGCTGGCCCTCATCGATTCCACAACGACCTTCGTGGACTATGACCAGAACGTGCTGGACATCATTTCTGACGAAGCCGCAGGCTATTTTGCGGGCAGCAAGACCGTTGAGGAGGCCTCCAAGCTCATCCAGAGCCGCGTCAGCCTCTACATTCAGGAACAGAAATAACCAACTTCTCCAAAACCGCCGGACGCGTTCCGGCGGTTTTTTCGTGCCTGCGGCTTTCTTTTGGGCGCACGGCATGATAAAATGAGAAAAAGCAGAAAGGGAGGCGGGCATATGCTGGAGCTTTTGCACGGGCCGGACAGGACGGCGAATTCCATGGAGCTGCTGGCCCGGATCTGTGAGAACGCGGCGCACGGCGTTGCCGGGCAGATTCTGATCGTTCCGGAGCAGTATTCGCATGAAACGGAGCGTGCGCTGTGCGAGCGCGGCGGCGATACGATCAGCCGGTATGCCGAGGTTCTGAGCTTTACGCGGCTGGCATCGCGGGTCTTTTCCGTCTGCGGCGGCGTGTGCGAAGAATATCTGGACGAGAACGGGCGCATTCTGACGCTCTATCTCGCCGCGCAGCAGGTGCGCGAGCAGCTGAAATTTTATGCCGCCGTGATGACAAGGCCGGATTTTTTGAAGCAGCTCGGCGCGCTCATGGAGGAGCTTCTGACCTCCTGCGTCACGCCGGATGCGCTGCATACAGCCGCCGCAAGGCTTGAGGGGCGGCTGGCGCAGAAGGTCACAGAGCTGGCGCTGTTATATGAAAGCTATCTGTCCGTCTGCAAAACAGGACGCGGCGATCCTGTGACGCGGCAGATGCGCCTGTGCGAGCTGCTGGACGAGACGGAGTTTCTGGACGGGCGGGAGGTTTTCCTCGACGGCTTCTCCGATTTTACCGCCTTACAGATGCAGATCATCCGTGCAATTCTTGCGCACGCGAAAAATGTGCGCGTCGCACTCCTCACCTCCGGCGGGCAGTACGCCGCCTGTCAGACCGGAAATGAAACGGAAAAGCAGCTCCGGCAGCTGGCGGCCCGGCAGGGTATCGAGACTGTCCGTCGGAGCATCCCGGCGCGCGAGCACCGCGTGCCGGATGTGCAGCTTTGGCTGAACGGCCTGTTTTTCGGCGGCAGCGGCTCAGGAGAAGCGCCGCAGAACGTCAGTCTCGTCCATGCAGGCTCACAGCAGGCGGCCTGCGCCTATGCCGCGCGCACGGTGCGCAGCGGCGTGCTGTCGGGTCTTCGTTACCGCGATTTTACCATCTGCATGACGGACGAGGCCGCGTACCGGCTTCCCATGCAGACGCTCTTCTCGCGCGCAGGAATTCCGGTCTACTGCGCGTCCAGTGCGCCTGTCGCGCAGAACCCGCTGATCGCGGCGCTGCTGTCCGCGATGCAGGCTGTTCTGCGGTATGAGCCGGGTCCTGTACTGGCGTTTTTAAAGTCGGAGTTCTCGCCGCTCTGCGAGGCGGACTGCGATACGCTGGAGCACTATGCCTATTACTGGGGCATTCGCGGCTCCGCGTGGGAAAAGCCGTGGCAGCTGCACCCGCGCGGGCTTGGTCAGCCCATGGAGCCGGAGGATGAGGCCGCGCTGCAGGCGCTGAACGAGCTGCGGGAGCAGGCTGTGGCCCCGCTGCGCACGCTCCGGCTGGCATTGGCAAAGGCACGGACGGTAGACGAGCAGGTGCGTGCCATCGCTGCACTGCTGGAAACGCTCGACGCTGCCGGAAGGCTTCAGACGCAGCAGGATGCGCTCGAACAGGCCGGGCAGGCCCAGCGCGCGCAGGAATGCGGCCAGCTCTACGAGGCGCTCATTTCCGCGCTTGAGCAGATGGATCAGGTTCTGGGCGCGGCAAGCCTTGAAACGGAGCTGTTTGTGCAGCTGTTTTCCATGCTGCTGCAAAATACTTCGGTCGGTTCCATTCCCTCCGTCTGCGATGCCGTCCAGCTTACGACGCTGCCCATGCTCCGCCACCGCCGCACCCGCGTTCTGCTGGTGCTCGGCGCGAATGACGGACTGCTGCCTGCGTTTTCCGATCCCGGCGGGCTGCTTGCCGACCCGGAGCGGCAGAAGCTCCGCAGTCTCGGCGTGGAACTCAGTCCGGGGCGCAGCGCGTCCTCTGACCGCGAAATGAGCTGGGTCTGCGCGGCGCTGAGCGCGGCGGAGCAGCGGGTATGCCTTGTGACCGATGCGGCGCAGCCGTCGTTTTTGTACAGCCGCACAGCATCGCTGTTTCCGGCTTTGCAGCCGGCTGCGGCAGAGGACTTCCCCTTCCTGCCGGACTGCGCCGCAGCTGCGGGCGCGGCCCTGCAGCAGAGCGCGCTGCCCGACTGGCTGCCGGAGGCGGTTCAAAAGGAGGCGCGGACGCTATCGCAGCGCTGCGCGTATTCCTTCGCCTCCATGCGGCCAGAGGCGGTGCGTGCGCTCTACGGCAGGACGATCCCGCTTTCCGCGTCGAATTCTGCCTGCTTCCATGGCGCGGCGCGCAGGCCGTATTGCAGGAAA
>OGLN01002725.1_pt1 | contig 10523 bp, 11 predicted proteins | sample 1572641 | NCBI WGS metagenome assembly OGLN01 (sample SAMEA2581903, study PRJEB24529) | metagenome | biome: Human gut stool | place: China | collected 2011
CGGAGAATCGCTCGCTGTCATCCTCCACGGGAATCAACTCCGCGAACCTGTCAACGTGGTATGCCTGCTCCTCTGGCAAGTCGTACCACCAGTCCGGCTTGAGCGTCGAGTCACCTTCGATGAACTCATCGGTGACGTCGGACAATATCGCCTCTCGGAGGAGTGAAATGTTCCTCTTCGAGATCGTGTTAATGCGGAACGTCACATCAAGGTACGACTCACTCAGAGCGACCTTTTCGTACATGGTCGTGTTCACGCGGTGGGAGGGCAGTGCGTCCGAGGTGACGTTCAAGCGGAACATTGCTTCGTCAATGATCGACATGTGTTCGCACCCTCCTTCCGATGCCGTGTTGTAGTGCTGTTGCCAACAACGTATCCCCGCCGACTGACAACTTAAGCTCTCCCCTGCATGGTCGCTTCAAGAGTGTAGAGCCAGGTCGGTTTGGGGGTTTAGGTATGTGGGCTGGATTCGACGTTGTTGAGGATGCGGTCACGGACGTTGCCGACCTGAGCGTTGGTGACCGTTCCGGCGAGGGCGGCGATTAGTATCTCTTGGCGCATCTGGTGTTCCAGCCGCTCCCATTTCGGCAATCTCTCTGCGTCCACCTGGAGGGTCAGGCCAGCGTATGCCTTCAACGCTTGGTCAGGGGTCGTGGATTCGTCGGAGTATTCCGCGACTGTGGCGGCAATTTGGTCGCACATCGCCCGGTATTTCTCGTCCCTGTCCGACCCGTCCTGGCTCTTCTGAGTGGGCTGGGTGACGGGGGTCTGCGGGCTTATTGCGTCGGTGATGAACTCTGCGTAGGCCTCACGCGCTAGCCACGGGTGGGCAGTCAGTACGTGGATTGCTTCATCTCGGGTTTTCCCATCTTCCTCCACCAGATACCGGGCGAACGCTTGTACCGCAGTTTGAGCGGCGATGGGGTTGGTGAAGATCAAGTAACACAGGTGTTCGACCACAATGTCGGGGAACCCCAACCAGGTGCCTGTAAAGAACCTTTCCTTGGAGATGGCTTCCCATTTCTGGATTATCCAGGCCGCATAAATATAGCCGGGGAGCACAACATCGCCGTTGGAGAGTCCGACAACGTTCCTTTGAAGCGTGTTGGCCACAAGGGCCGCCACCCTGGCTTGGTCTTTGCTTCTAACTTGTCCGTTGCGGCGCACTGACGGTCCGGCGTCTCGGACGATCTTCTCCGCCATGTGGACCAGTCGCTCAGTCACCTCCTCGGACATAGCAGGGCTCACGATGCCGCCAGATCGGGCGCGTGTCCTGGCCCAGTGGTCCACCACGGGCAGGGACCATCTGGCCGGGTTGGTGAACTGTGGTTCTTCGCCTTGGCCCCTGGACACGTAGGCGCGGATGGAGCCTTGGCTGACTCCGAGCATGGATGCGACAGCCGGGGCCGCCACCAGTCGTGGTGCATCCAGTTCGGGGGCTCTGACATCAATGATGCAGGCGGCTGGGTCCAGGTCATCGGGGCGGCGGTGGGCTCTCCACGTGCTCAGATGAGACCGTACCCAGTCGGGGAACGATGCGGTGGTCAGGTCGCGGCCTGCTGATTCAGCGCGGGCGAAGTTTTCTATCGTGTAGAGCGTTTGTTCTCCGGTCTCTCTGTTGCCGAACTCGGCCAAGGTGGTATCGGCATAGACCGTGTTCCCGTCGGGAACGGGAATTCCGTTCGGTTCGATGTTTAGTGGGTCGATCTGGCCGAATGGTCGGTACCAGGTAGTCCCGTCTGGGGTCCAGTATCCGCCGTGACGGAAGGTGAGTGCCTGGGGGTGACGGCTATGGAATGATGCGGTGTCTTCGTCTGCGATCAAGATGATGCTGACGCCCTGGGTTTCGTGGCGGCGGACAGCCCAAGCGTATTCAGGATGGTCAGGGATGGTGGTGAAGGCCCGCCAGATCGGTTCCCCGGCGGGGTCATTGATGTCTGTCCGGCCCCACATTCCGGTGTACGGTCTGCGCCCGATGGCTTCAATTTGGTGCCTGTCGGTTGGGTCGATGAGTGAGTCGTCCACGAACGGCAGTCCGGGAATGGGGTGGTCAGTGTGTAACCCGTTGGCGAGGATGCGCATTATGTCTCCTGGGGTTTAGACAACCATAGCGTTGCTTATTCCACCCAGCCTACAACGGTATTGCTGTAGTGACTACCCTATATACAGCAGGCATCCTTGAACCCGCTTTATGCCACTAGACATCCGCCCCAGAACCCGGATTGCCATTCTTGTCACCATCGCACGCTCGGTGATCAACACTTATAAGCGCACAACCCCGAAGCTCGGTACTAGGTAGTCCCGTCTGGGGTCCAGTAACCAGCCGGGTGGTTACTCGCCCCGCTGGCCCCAATTGATATCCAGGGGAGTGACTACCGCATAATCACCGTCATCCGGGGTGAGCTCCGCATCGTCGATGCCAAGACGGTTCAGGGCGTCGCTCATCTTCATGATGTACGGGATGGCACCGTCGTACTCGGGGAACAGGGCATTGATCGCCAGTTCGTGCATGGTGTCGAGGTAGTCATCCGACTTGAGTGTGCGTACCCAGCCCGTGTCCGAATACAATTCTTCATAACCACGGACATAGTAGGTGAGCAGACGCTCCTGCATGAGGCTTGATTGTACGGAGAATCGCTCGCTGTCATCCTCCACGGGAATCAACTCCGCGAACCTGTCAACCTGGACCGCCTCCTCCTCGGGCAGGTCATACCACCATTCCGGCTTAAGCGTCGAGTCACCTTCGATGAACTCATCCGTAACGCCGGACAATACCGCCTCGCGAAGGAGCGAAATGTTCCTCTCCGGGATCGTGTTGATACGGAACGTCACGTCACTGTACAGCTCGCTCATGGCGACCTTCTCGTACATGGACGTGTTCACGCGGTGGGAGGGCAGTGCGTCCGAGGTGACATTCAGACGGAAAGTTACATCGTCAATGATCGACATGTGTTCGTACCCTTCTTCCGGTGCTGTGTAGTCATAATGAGTTGTTTCGAATTTTCTATATCGTATCTAAGGCCTATGTCGATGGGTGTGGTGTAAGGCCAAGCCCCTGTCGTCGCGCCGTGATACCTGCGTCGATGGCTTCGGAATAGAACCACGCCACCGGGATCGTCGCCCCTTCGGAATTGTGCACTTTCCGGGCGGCGTCCATGACGCGTTTGGTCTCGCTCGATACCTCCGTATAGAGGTTCACCACCTCAGTGCTACGCGGTCTCCCCTGAGTCTTAGCTTCATCCCGGGTGGGCATGTGATCGGTCAGGGCTGACTCGATCAACCTGCGCTTATGAGGTTTGGTTCCTGTCCAGGTTGTTTCGTCTCGGATCAAGTCGGTCAGACGGTCAGAGGTGTCCTGGTAGACCCGTACCGTGGTTCGGACCTTCCCGGACCCCGCACCTCCACCCCTGGTTCGTGAGGTTTTGGCCGGGGTGGCTTCGTCATCAACAAGTTCAAGGGTGGGCCGCTGATCCAATGCATGACTGACCACAACCCGCCACCACCTACGGGGGAACGCCTGATACTGGGGGTATGCGTGATGGAAGGCGGCGTCGGTGCGGAAGACGGTCACCGACAGTGCCGGTCCCTCCACAATGGCGGTCACGGCGGCTTGGGTTGTTTGAGTCAGTAGGTGTGCTTGGTGGGCGACGCTGTTGGGTATTGCGCTTTTCCCTGCGATCCATCGGCGCACTGTTCGGGCCTCGACGTCGGTGATGCGGGCGAAAGATTCATGGCCCAGTCCCAGGCGCGTCAGTAGGACAGAGAGATAAACCCCGCTCATAGCCGGGTCTGCATCCAGGTCGTCCAGGGACGCGTTGTCAGGCTTCTTCAATTCCTGCCCATCTCCTGTCGTGGTGATACAGGCATTTCAACCCTCCGTTATGCCGAGTTCTTGCGCGATTGCTTGGACCGTCGGGCAAGGCATCTCTTGGTCACAATCATGGCACGGCGTCTCGGGGAGCTCCCCGGGCCGGTGGACCTCAATAACCCGGATGAGTGCATTGCGCATACGACTCGACATGTTCACCGAGTAGCCTCGAATGTCTGCGGTGTCGAGATAGTCCAGAATGTCAACATCAATCATTTGCTACCTTTACGCCGATTCAACCGAGTTCACGCCCGCGATAGGCGGCCTCGTCCCGCTTCTCGATGATGTGTCCGGCGATTCGCCAGAGCGTTCCATTTGAATCTTTCAGCGCGATGTTCTGAAACCCCGGAAATTCCTCACGGTTGATGCTGACGGCTACTCCCTCAGCCCAGGAGCCTTTCGCCGGGATGACGCCGCCTGGATGACTCTTGCACCGAATCAGGTCTCCGTCTTTCACCAGCGTCCCGTCGGTGTATCTCACCGGGACCACAGGCCAGGAATTGTGCTTGCCCATGTCGTGGTCTCCTTTGCTCTCACATCCGTTGCGTGGTGGTGTACCCACCAGTCTACCACACCCTAGATGAATGCTCTTTGGCTTCGACCCATGTCCCAGCTCGACAGGCCGTAAGGCCCCGGAATCATCAGTTGCCTCAGCATCACATGGCGCTCCGTGAGTCATGGTTTCGCGTCTATCCGGGTGGGTTGGCTCCGTTGAAGACGACATCGAGGAGCCGGACGAGCATGAGGATGTAAGTCAGTGTCGCGACCGCGTTGATCCAGACGAGAACGACGCCGAAGGGGGCTTTGTGTCCGTAGGTGCGTGCTTTGTGTACGAACCAGAGGCCCAGGGGTAGGCCGATGAATGGGGTGAGGGTGACTAGGCAGATGAATCCGGCGAGGATCGAGGCGAGGTTCCAGCGGCGGCCGAGGACGAATCGGGCTTCGGCTTGGGCCGGTGAGTAGACCCGGGGCCGCGTGTCTTTGGTGGCGTCCTTGTTCATCGGAGCCCTCCCCCGCCGTCGTCACCTGTGGGTAGGTTCCAGTCGGGCAGGCTGAGGCCTTCTATGGGGTTTCCGAAGACGGAGCCGATGATCAGGATGACCGTGACACCTGCCAGGGCCAGTGAGAGCAGGGTTTCGCGGGATGATCCGGCGTCTCCGATGATCGGGAAACGGACGCGGTGGCCGTTGGCCCATTCAAGGCCTGCGGTGGTCAGGGAGTCTCCAACCAGGTGGGTGAAGTGTCCGATGGTCAGGGCGATGGGAAGCCACCACCATTCGGCGTTGGCCGGGAAGATGTACCAGGCGGCTCCGGTGGCGGCGGCGGCGAAGGCCCAGCAGTAGAGCTTGGAGAAGATTCCGGTGTTTTTCTGCCATTTCCGGTTCATGGCTTGGTGGAGGGTGGTGGTTGCTAGGGCTTGTGTCCCGAAGGCTGTGTAGAGGAAAAACAGGGCCAGTGCGGCGGGTTTGCCGAAGGTCCCGGCGAGGAAGAAGTCGAAGATCGCGCAGGCGGCGAAGAACCAGAGGCGGTGTGTTCCTTCTCGGTGCCCGCCGGAGAGGGCGTTGGCACCGGATGCGATGGCCCCGGTAATGAAGCCGCCTGAGTTGGCGATGGTTCCGTTGGGGTGGTCGATGTCTGGGCGCAGGGATGCGCCAGCGACCGGCAGGCATCCGAGGATGAGGACGGCTGGGTTGGGCTCGATGTTGAAGTGCGGGAATGCGAATGTCGCGGTTGCAGTCCAGGTCGCCGCTCCGAGGGCGGCGTGGCCTTTACCCATCATGGCGGTGGTGGCCTTTCGAGTGCGGGTGGTGTGGTGGTGTTTTGGTGTGCCGGGTTAGTGCTGTTGCCCGGCGGCGAAGATGCTCTTGAAGAAGTCCACAATGCTGTCGAGGATGCCCACGATGGTTGCGGCGAAGCCTTCTGATGTGCCGCCTGAGTGATTCCAGATCATTCCGGCAATGAAGCACACGATCACTAGGACGATCAGGGTGCCGAGGAAGCCCATGATGCCGCCGCCGGATTTGTTGTTGTTGGCCATCGTGATGTTTCTGCCTTTCGTGGTGCGGGTGTAGGTGACGGTCAGTATATCAGGTGGTGTGTTAGTTCCATTATATCCCACCGTATGTGTGTTGTGGGGTCAGAACCATTCCTCATCCTGCTCGGAGCTGTTCGCACCCGTCGTGTTGCTCTTCTCGGACTCTTCGGCCTGGAGGAAGCTCGACCATTCATCCATCGTGGTCCCCGCCGAACTCGTGTCCTGGCCGGACTCAGCGGCTTCGTCGGGTTGTTCCAGGTCGTTCAGGAACGCGGCGAAGTCAGCCTGGGTTGCGTTCCGTACTGGTGCCACCGATGGCTCTGTGGCGGCCTGTGTGCCGGTCTGCTGGCTTTCGGTGCCCTGAGTGCCGTTCTGGTCCGTTATGGCCTCGGGTGCGGTGTCCTGGGCTTCTGCGGCGTCGGAGAACAGCCCGTCCCCGAACAGGCCCGTGTCAGCCTCGAACATTTCATCGGACTCGTGGACCTGCCAGGTGACCGGTGCCGAGTATCCAACCCGGCCCTGTTTGGTGTCCACGATCAGAGAATCCTCCCGGGCGTTGACCGTCTCGGCCTCAGCCTTGGCCTCCGTCTCGGGTTCGGATTGTTCCGGTTCGGTTACACCGGGCCAGGGTTGTGCCGTCGAGACCCAGGCATCCTGTTCAGTCTCATCGTTGGCACCGAACGGGTCATCGTGAACCGGCATGGTGGCAGGTTCCGTCGGCTCCGGGGTCTTGGTGACGACGGGAGCTTCTTCGTTGCCTGGCCGAGTCGGATATTGGGTCGTGGGGTTGTCCGTCGGCCGCCACGGGCCAGGACGATTTATCCGTTCCTGGCTCTCGGGACCCGAGGCATCTTCTGGGGTGTCTGCATCTGGTGCGGGGACCGGGGTATCGGGGTCCTCTGTCTTGTCGAGCGAGGTGTCCACGGGGTCGGTCGGTGCGTTGTCCAGGCGCTCGATGGCTTCTGGCATCGGCAGGTATTTGTCGAGGTCTGCGTGCTTTGGTCCGCACCAGTAGGACTGGAAGTTGATAATCGGTTGGCCTGAGCCGAGACGCGCCTGCCCACGGCCTTTGACTGTGGCATCGGAGTCATCTTTGGTGTCTTCGGTATCGGATACACCTGGCTTGGTGGTTTCAATCTCGGTTTCCGGGTCGATACCGTCTTTGCGGATCGGGAGGTCGGGGACCTCTGTGGTCCCGTAGACCATTTTTGCGCCGTCTTGGGAGAACTTTCCGAGTCCGATGCGGATGCCGAGGTTGTCTCGGGCGGAGCCGTCCACATATTTCGTATCCGGGCGCTGGAATCCGAGAATCGTGTGGATTTGTAGGGCACGGGCTTCGACGATGATGCGGATAACGATGGATAGCAGTTCACCGCGCAGGGCGTTGCGTTCGTCGGTTTCTTCCCCGCCCCCGCTGTCCTGGGCAAACAGGGACAGTGCTTCGTCCACGATGAGCATGTAGGGGGAGATGTTTTCTCGGTCCCGGATTTCTTGGGGCAGGTCGGTGACGGAAGTAGCACGATGTTCGACGTCGATGGCTTTGCGGCGTTCGACCTCGGCCCAGGTGTTTTTGATGACGGTGTGGATGCCGTAGAGGTCGATGGCGTGCCATTTCAGGCCTTGGCGTGCGTCGCCGGGTTTGAGGGGTTCCGCGCCGGTTCCTGGTCCGGCCACTCCGGTGTAGCGGAAGTTTTGAGTGAAGGCGACCCAGCCGGTGGCTTTGGGGTCGCAGAGTGCGATGGTCCAGCCTTTGAGCATCGCTTGGGCGGCGATGACGAACATGGTTTCGGACTTGCCCGATCCGGTCTCCCCGGCAATGAGGATGTGGGGGGCCTGGTCTTTGACGGAGAGGATGATCTTCTTGCCTGTATCGAGGGCGACGCCGATGACGAATGAGTGCCAGGGGCGGGTGATTTCCCCGTCCCATCGCACTGATTCGGGGTAGTTCGCGGCGACGATGGTCACCGTTTGTTTGCCGGTGTTCCAGATGAATTTCTTGACCGTTGCGTTGGCGTAGGTGGCCTCGAATTCTTTGGAGAACTTCTCGCGCTTGGTCATGTTCGTCTTCTCGAACGATTGCGGGAAGGCGATGGTCACAACCTCGGGCTCGGTCATTTCCCGCCATTGAACGGAGACGCAGGCGTTGGGGTCAGCGAATTGTTCGTGTCCGGCCATGCGGGTCTGTCGTGCGGCGCGTTCGTAGCCGAACTGGTCCGAAGCGAAGCCGTAGTAGTCGTTGATGACTGTCTGTCGTGCGGCGTCGATGCGCTTCCAACGAATGAAGCTGACCAGGGCCGGGATGTAACCGATGAGGTATCCGGTGCCGTAGGGCAAGGCCGGGGCGTAGAGGGCGAGCAGGAACCCTGCTTCGATCATGACCATGTGGATGACGCACCAGATGGCGGTGTCGTCTTTGAGGACGAGTCTGATCCAGGACCCGAGGATTCGGGTCAGGTAGGGCCGTGAGGCCAGGGTTTCGTCGTTTCGTTTGCTGTTGGTTCTGCGGCGGGTGTTGCGGATGCGCAGGATGGCTTTGAGGACAGCTACGAGTGATCCCGATAGTGCCCCGGAGTGGTTACGTCGCCAGGCGGCGAAGCCGTAGACCATTCCGGCGAGGATCGGTGTCACCAGGTACAGGATCACCGGCGGCGAGACTGTGAACGCCTTGGGCGCTGAGATCGCGAGCATGACGAATATGGCGGCGATGGCCAGTGCCATGAACGCCGTCAGGATCGTGGTGGTGCGTGTGTGGTTCTTCAAGATTGTCTTTGTCCCGGTCATGAGGGCCAAGCAGACAGCGAGAAGGATCGTGGTGGTGGTAGTTAACACGGGTCCATTGTATGTACATCGGGTGCACATGACGGTTGCGTGCCAACAGGGTTGCTTGCTGGTGGGGTGCGGTTTACATGTATTGCCACCCCGGGGTTGCATTAAGGGGTTGACATATCTGCAACCCCGGGGTTGCATGGCGGTATGGAACAGACAGACACCACCGTCCCGGACTGGGCCTTGGACCCATCCGAGTTCGTACGCAGACTCTCCACCCTGCCCAAAGGCTGGTCAAAAGAGTTCGGTGGACCACTCGGAGTCGCCCAGCACACCGTGACCCTTCAACAGCGACAAGCACAGGATTCGGAAGCCATCGCCTCCGTTCGCGCGGCCGCCATCGACGAAGCGGCCAGAACCATGTCCGGATATGAAATCGTCCAAGCTCTCGGCATCTCCCGGCAAGCCGTAGAGAAAGCCCGACGCCGCACGAAATGGAGGGACGCCCGATGGTAACCGCCACCTACGAACGCAGACGCCCCCACCCCCTACAACACAGTGCCCGAACCGCCACATTGTGGATCGTCAGGGTTCTGCTGAGCCTCGGAACGTCTGGGGGATTCTTTTATCTCCTTCAGGTATTCCTCACAGACCCCACATCGGACTTGCTTCTGCTGGGGCTGTTGGGATGTTTGTTCATTGGCGTCTTTGTTGGACGACTGTTGCAACGGGAGATCGACTTCTCGACCCCCGGCGCACTCGGCTCCTACACCAGCGCTGACCAAGCCACAGCCCCGTCTCGTCTGCCCCGGATAATTGTTCGTGCTTTGGACACTGCCGTGCCGGTCATGGTCACTTTGTATCCAGTTGTGCCGTGGCAAGGTACCCAGGTGTCTCTGAACCCGGTTGCTGGTCTGTACCCGGCGGCAATGGGGGTGGTTGCCTTCTGCGGGTTGGTCGATATTGCCCTCCCAGCCATCGTCACCGCCGCCCGGTCGATGAGGGATTCGGCGGCCCCAGCACGCATCAAAGCCTCCGATGTCCTCTATGCTGTGATTTCTTCGGCTGGTCCAGTGTTCCTGTTGACTGTCTTGCGACTGGAACCGGGATTAATGCTTATCGAAGCGGCAATCACAGTCTTGGTCAGTGCGGGTTGGTACGCCTTCCTTCGTGGTGCCCGAACCCAGCGCAAGGATTCCGATAGTGGGTTGTTGAGCTGGCTTGCGAATTTGTTGGACCCGGGTGCCACTCTCTCCGAGCGAGGCCGGTTCGATGTAGCCGCACTGTTTGGGGAATTGACCAGTTCCGAGACCGAGCCTCGCCCCGACCGGCTCCCACCGCCCGAGGACACGGCGATTCGGAAGCAGGCGGCCCGTATGGCTCTGGACGTAGCCATGTCCGGGGATACCGAGCGAGGCAGGTCCGCGCTGGAGACGATTCGCGGTCTTCCTGCCGATGGTCAGGCGCACGCGACACATCTGCTGGAACGCATCGTTGACATCATCAAGGCTGGATTCGGTATTTCCCTGGCCGTGTTGGTCGTGTCCGTACTGGGGGTTCTGACCGAGCTGTTGAGCAGTGGCGGGGTTATCTTTCCGTCCCATTAAAACTCCGTTCGTCCTTGACCCGGGCGAACCTGTTTTGGTTCCGCTCGGAAACACGGGAGTGGACACCGGCGTAAGCCGGAATGATACCCCGGCGATGGCGCGGGAATTAATCGCTGTCAGCGTTGCTAAGGTTGCCCATTTTTCCGCTACGATAGAACCACCGCATCAACCGCGAGCGTGTGCATTGTTCATGCTGTCGAGTGGTGTGGTGGTGTAAAGGCCCCGTCCCGGTTTTCCGGGACAGTCC
>OGLN01002726.1_pt1 | contig 10523 bp, 8 predicted proteins | sample 1572641 | NCBI WGS metagenome assembly OGLN01 (sample SAMEA2581903, study PRJEB24529) | metagenome | biome: Human gut stool | place: China | collected 2011
TATGTGCCTGCGGATGACTTGACAGACCCGGCTCCGGCAAACACCTTCGCACATCTGGATGCAACGACCGTACTTGAGCGTTCTATCGCAGAACTCGGTATTTATCCGGCAGTGGATCCGCTTGGTTCTACTTCCCGTATCTTAGACCCGCGTATCGTTGGCCAGGAGCACTTTGAGGTAGCCCGCGGTGTGCAGGAGATCTTACAGAAATACAAAGAATTGCAGGATATCATTGCAATCCTTGGTATGGACGAGCTTTCCGAGGATGATAAACTGGTTGTAAGCCGTGCAAGAAAGGTACAGAGATTCTTATCCCAGCCGTTCTTCGTTGCAACACAGTTTACCGGTCTGGATGGAAAATATGTTCCGATTGCAGAGACAATCCGCGGATTTAAGGAGATTCTTGAAGGAAAGCATGATGATGTACCGGAGAGTTATTTCTTAAATGCAGGTACGATCGATGATGTCCGCGCAAAGATGCAGTAATAATGGAGGGTGTGTATGGCAGAAGAAAACAGACTCTTTCAGGTAGAGATCATTACGCCGGATCGTGTTTTTTATACAGGTGAGGGTGATATGATCGAGTTTACCACTGCCTCCGGTGAGATCGGTGTGTATAAAAAGCATATTCCGCTCACGACCGTGTTAGCACCCGGCATCGTAAAGATCCACAAGACGGGTGAAGATGACGTGATCGCGGCAGTACATTCCGGCTTTGCGGAAATTCTGCCGGATAAGGTAACACTTCTCGCAGAGATTGCAGAGTGGCCGAATGAGATCGACAAGAACCGTGCTGAAGCTGCGCGTCAGCGTGCCGAGGAACGGCTTGCCCACCGGACAGAGGCAATCGATGTCAAACGTGCTGAATTTGCACTTCGCAAAGCACTGGTGCGTATTGATATTGCAAAATAAGATTTACTTGACAGAAATAAAATTTACTGGTTATAATATAGTTCCAAAACCATTTTATGGAGTGGACTTTTCTTGAGTGATGAACTCTATTTTTCGCCACACAGCTGCAATGATTTGCAACTGTGTGGCGTTTTTTTGTTGTCAGATTGCACATAAGTAGTCCCGGTTTTGTGGAATCTGCCAATTAAGAAGTCTGAAACCACGATGTGTCCTCATGTCATGAAACGAAAGGAATGAAAAATGAACCAGAATTTTATGAAAGAAAAACCGGTCATGCCGCTTGTGATCTCCATGGCATTGCCAATGACATTTTCCATGTTAGTCAATGCGCTCTACAATATCATTGACAGTTATTTTGTGGCGCGCATCAGCGAAGATGCGATGACGGCACTTTCTTTGGTGTTCCCATTGCAGAATCTGGTCAATGCAGTTGTTATCGGATTTGCAATCGGAATCAATGCGACAATCGCATATTTTCTTGGAGCACAAAAGCAGAACACGGCGGATAAGGCGGCGTCGCTTGGAACACTTTTTAATATGATCCACGGACTGATCTTAGCGGTAGTCTGCATTGCAATCACAGCACCTTTTCTTGCCATGTTTACAGATAAAAGGTCGATCATAGACATGGGCGCAGCATACGCGCAGATCGTATTTCTTTTTGCAGTACCCAATGCGGCAGGGCTTTGCTTTGAAAAAATTTTTCAGTCAGTGGGGCGCATGAAAACGTCCATGCTCTGTATGCTGATCGGCTGTGTGACCAATATTATCTTAGATCCTTTTATGATATTTGGAATTGGTTTCTTTCCTGAAATGGGGATCCGGGGAGCTGCTATCGCAACCGGGATCGGTCAGATGGCTTCTCTTGTCAGCTATCTGCTGTTTTACTTTTTTAAACCGATTCCGGTAAAAATAAGATGGAAAGATATGAAACCGGAAGCGGAACTTAGCAGGAAAATGTATTCGATCGGTGTCCCGGCAACATTGAGCATCGCGCTGCCGTCTGTACAGGTCTCTGCATTAAATGCGATTCTTGCGGTTTATTCTGCCAGCTATGTACTTGTACTTGGGGCTTATTTTAAATTACAAACATTTTTATATCTGACAGGAAATGGTGTCGTGCAGGGGATGCGTCCTCTGATCGGATATAACTACGGTGCGGGAGAGTCAAAGCGTGTCAGAGAAATTTTCCGGTCAGCGCTGGTATTGATCGCGGGGGTCATGGTAATCGGAACGATACTTTGTATGGCAGTGCCGCAGACGCTCATTGGATTGTTTACCAGTAATCCGGAGACGATACAATTTGGAAAAGAGGCGCTTCGTCTGATCAGCATTGGATTTATTGCGTCATCGGTCTCCGTCACGGTATCAGGTGCGTTGGAAGGACTGGGAAAGGGAAAAGAATCGTTGGTAATTTCTGTGCTCAGGTACATAGCAGTTATTTTACCATTGGCATTTATTTTGAGTAAAATATTGGGGGCTGCGGGCGTCTGGCATGCGTTCTGGATCACGGAAGTGGTTGTGGCAGGGATTTCCTATGTGATCTGTAAAAAAGAAATATTTCAGTAATAAAAACACCTGTAATTATATGTTGTTGGGCATGTAATTACAGGTGTTTTTGAAAATAGAATATGCGTGGAGTGTGTAGTCTGTTGTTTGAAATAATGAGTTTAATTTTCTTTTAGTGAATTGTAAAGATCTTCATCTGACCAGTCAGGGTGAGCATGGCACAGAGAATATATTTTATTGACAAAATCTGTGTTTTCATTAAGCAGGTCGGCGCAGTTTTCGGCAGGGATGCTTTTTTGAAACATGTTGTGGACGACGTGTAACTGCTCAAGACGTTTGCCTTCCGCTAAACCTTCCGCTAAACCCTCTGCTAAACCCATCGCTAAACCATCCTCATGACCATCCTCATAGCTGTCCCTGCGTTCCATCTTAATATATTCATCCATATCAAATTCTTCCAATAACATACCAACGACCTCCGATCTGTGTTTGGTGAGAAAATCCTGCAAAATACCGTCCCTGATACATTCCTGTACAGCGGCATCTGCTGCCTGTTCTAATGGAATGCCGTTTCTGACACTCGAAGAAATTCTGCCGATCAGAATGGAGTAATCTTCTAAAGTCCGGCATCGTGCCATCAATTCCTGATTGTGTCCATAATTAATGTTGTAAACCCGTGCAGTGCACTCTAAGCAGGGGCGGGTGCTGATGGGGCTGGACGTATTTTGCGCAGCGGAGTCAGGGACATCAATATCAGAAACAGGCATATCAGTAGTAACGACTGGCTGTCTGGGTGCAGCATTTGTTGTCAGGTGGTTTGATTCAGCACATATAAACGCATCTGAAAGATGCAGCTCTATGTAATCTTTATTATCTTCCAACGGTTCAACCCCATTATAAAAAATAACAAACTGGGGAAACGGTAGTGAAAGCAGTTTTTTCCCGTAAATATTCAGGTTATTTTGTTTAATATAGCTTTCATACTGTTTGCCGAAATAGATCAGTCCGCGGATCGGCATGTTGGGGTTTAAGGTACTCTGGTGCTCATACAGATTCAGCGTGCCTCGGACGATAAATGACACATCATTTTTATATCCGAGATAGATCACATCATCGATCGTGTAAAAGATCAGTTCATCTGCATCATCGTAATCTGTCTGATTCAGGGCATTGTACAGTTCCAGCAAAACCGGTTTCTCATTAAAAATTCTGCGGAATAAGGCATCCCGGTACTTCTTCTGCACAAAAACATGTTTTGTGTGACTGCGTTTTCCTTTGTTTTTCCCCATGTAGTTTTCTCCTTTAATTATAAAAAATTTAAGTGTTTTTCACAATAGTTTTCTGAAATAACTGGCGAAATGCCGGAATGAAAAGAGTGGTATTCAGAAAATGATTCTATGAAAATAAAATTGAATTGCGATAGATGTAGTATACATGGGGAAATCATAAATTGCAAGAAGAATCTACCGTTGTATGGATTCACATAGACAAATCAAAACGAATTGTTTATACTTGATTTATGACAACATCACCCAAAAGAGGAGAAATCAATGATTTTATATTTTGTACGTCACGGAGAGACGGACTGGAATGTAAAAAAGAAAATACAGGGCAAGACAGATGTGCCGTTGAATGCGACAGGAAAGCAGCAGGCAAAAGAGCTTGCGGACATGCTTCTGGATCGGAAAAAGGAAGGGACTCTTCAGGTTGTGCGGGCATATACATCCCCACAGCTTCGTGCAGCACAGACGGCACAGGAGGCGGCGATCGCGCTTGATATTCCATGTATTGCGGCGGATGGTCTGCGGGAAATGGATATGGGCGACTGGGAAGGCAGAAGCTGGGAAAGCATTACGCAGGAAAATACGAAAGAGTATCAGGACTGGGATGCCAACAGGCGTTATGTCCATACACCGCATGGAGAATGTTACAATGAAGTGCTGAGGCGTGCGCTTGATACACTCGGAATGATCTTAGAACGGGAGACGGAAGATGTGTTGATCGTAACGCATAGTGGCGTACTGATGGCATTGCGGTGTTATATTGCCGGACAGACATTTGAGGAAATGGGTATCATACGGTATAAGACGAAAAATGCAGAGGTGGTTGAAATTTTTGCGGATGACGTCAAGGACGCGATCGCACGTTTTAAAAAAGGGGAGTAAAACGGTCATGATCGTGCAATCACGGAAAGCAGTGTGAAAAATAGACTTTGGATGTGCAAAAACATAGCGCAATAACAGAGATTCGTATGAATCAGATCAAAAATGTAAAAACTGTCGGAAGAATCGTATTCTGTCGTGGAAACAGAGACGATTCTTCCGACAGTTTTTTTGCACTTTCCACAATTTTTAAAATGAATTTTTGTGAATGATTTTGACTGATTTTGATTGACTGTGACGGAATGGAATCATATAATAAAGCTATCAAAGATGAACGAATTTGAACGGTTGTGAATGAAATTGGAGGAAAAGATATGCTGACAGAAGAAAGATTTACAAGAATTTTATCCATACTAGAGAGTATGGGCAGCGTGACCGTTCAGCAGCTTATGACAGAACTGGATGCATCAGAGTCAACGATCCGCAGAGATTTAAATACACTGGATGCAAATGGTCAGCTCATTAAAGTCCATGGCGGTGCAATTTTAAAAAACACCGCATACAGTACCGAGGATGACGAAGTCATGCAGCGTAGAGAACGGAACAAAGGAGCAAAAGAAAAGATTGCGCAATATGCGGCAGGTCTGATCGGACCGGGTGATTTTGTTTATATTGATGCCGGCACGACGACAGATCTGATGATTGATTTTATTACGGCCAGACAGGCAGTGTTTGTGACCAATGCGATCACACATGCAAAAAAACTTGCACAGAAAGGATGTACGGTATATATCCTCGGTGGAGAGTTTAAAGCGATAACTGAGGCGATCGTGGGAGAGGAAGCCGTTTCATCGGTTGAAAAATACAATTTTACAAAGGGATTCTGGGGAGCAAACGGAATCAGTATGCAGCGCGGATTTTCCACACCGGAGCTGAAGGAAGCACTCGTAAAAAAACGCTCCATGGAGAACTGCAGAGAATGTTATATCTTAGCAGATGACAGCAAGTTCAATCAGATATCAAGTGTGACATTTGCTCCGTTTGAGAGTGCAAAGGTCATCACGACAGGTCTTACAAAACCTGCGTACCGTAAATGTAAAAATGTAATTGAAGTATAAAAAATACGAAGACCTGCGGAACAAAAACGCGGGAAAAGCAGAAAGGAGACTGAGAAAATGATTTACACTGTTACATTTAATCCATCACTGGACTACATTGTGACAGTTCCGCATTTCACCTGCGGAATGGTCAACCGGACATCAGAGGAGAAGATTTTTCCGGGTGGAAAAGGAATCAATGTATCCATGGTGTTAAAAAATCTTGGACTGGAGAACACGGCACTTGGGTTTTATGCCGGATTTACCGGAAACGAACTGGAGCGTCTGATCAGGGAAAAAGGAATCCGGGCGGATTTTATTCCGGTAAAAGAAGGAATGACAAGGATCAATGTAAAAATGCGTTCCGACGAGGAGAGTGAGATCAACGGACAGGGACCGGCGATCGGGGAGGCGGATATTAAAAAGCTATATGAAAAGCTTGATACGCTGTCGGACGGCGATATCCTCGTGCTTGCAGGAAGTATTCCGGATGTTATGCCAGGTTCGATGTACATGGACATTATGAAACATTTACAGAATAAGGATCTGAAAATTGTGGTAGACGCAACAAAAGATCTTCTGGTGAATGTATTACAGTATCATCCATTTCTGATCAAGCCAAACAATCATGAGCTTGGCGAAATCTTCGGAGTGAAGATCGGGAATAAGGCAGATGTCATCACGTATGCAAAGAAAATGCAGGAAAAGGGAGCGAGAAACGTTCTGGTATCTATGGCAGGTGACGGAGCTGTTTTAGTCGCAGAAGATGGAAGCATCTTCCAGTCCGAAGCACCAAAAGGAAAGGTTGTCAATTCCGTAGGAGCAGGAGATTCCATGGTGGCAGGATTTATCGCAGGATACCTTGAGGACGGAAGCTATGGGAAAGCGTTCCAGATGGGTGTCTGCACCGGAAGTGCCTCTGCATTTTCAGAGGAACTGGCTACAAAAGCAGAAGTGATCGCTTTACTCGATAGTAATAAGAAATTGTTTATTGGGGAACAATAGAAAGGGAGGGTTTTTCAAATGAAAATCAGAGATTTACTCGCAGCAGAAAGTATTGAACTGAATGGAAAAGTAACTGGTAAAAAAGAAGCTCTTGATGCCATGGTCGATTTAATGGCAAAGAGCGGCAAGATCAATGATGTGGAAGTCTACCGCAAAGGTGTCTACGCAAGAGAAGAGGAGAGCACCACAGGAATCGGCGAGGGAATTGCGATTCCGCACTGCAAATCGGATTCGGTGTCACGACCGGGGCTTGCAGCGATGGTCGTACCGGAAGGGGTTGACTTTGATTCCTTAGACGGTGAGAAAGTAAACCTGATCTTTTTGATCGCTGCCCCGAACACAAAAGAGAACGTTCATCTCGACGTGCTCAGCAAATTGTCTGTGTTACTGATGGACGAGGATTTTACAGCAAACCTGCGCAATGCAAAGACGATTGATGAATTTTTACACGTGATCGACGCAGCAGAGGCAGAAAAAGATGCTGAGGAAGAGAAAAAAGAAGAGGAAAAGAAAGCAGAAGCACCAGTTTCCAATGGAAAACTGATCCTCGCAGTTACCGGCTGCCCAACCGGTATCGCACATACTTATATGGCGGCAGAAGCACTTGAGAAAAAGGCAAAAGAGCTTGGATACCGGATCAAAGTTGAGACGAGAGGCTCCGGCGGTGCCAAGAATGTGCTCACAAAAGCAGAGATCGCAGAGGCAGAGTGCATTATTGTTGCAGCAGACACACAGGTTCCAATGGATCGTTTCGCAGGAAAACCGGTGATTCAATGTAAAGTGGCAGACGGAATCAGCAAAGCAGAGGAACTGCTCACAAAAGCGGCAAATGGCCATGCATCTATTTACGAGGCAGGCGGAAAAGCAGCAGATGACGAAGAAGAGGGAAAAGACAGTCTCGGACATCAGATCTACAAACATCTGATGAACGGTGTATCCCATATGCTTCCATTCGTTGTCGGCGGTGGTATTTTAATTGCAATTGCATTCCTGATTGACGGTTTTTCCGTAGATTTGAATTCACTTCCATTAGACCAGAGATCAAACTTCGGTACGATCACTCCGATGGCAGCGATGTTTAAGTCGATTGGTGGTGTGGCATTCGGTTTCATGCTTCCAATCCTTGCCGGATTTATTGCGATGAGTATTGCAGACAGACCGGGACTTGCCGTTGGTTTCGTCGGCGGTGCAATTGCAGCAAACGGAACAAGTGGATTCCTTGGTGCATTGGCAGCTGGATTCCTTGCAGGATATGTTGTATTATTATTAAAGAAGATCTGCAGCAAACTTCCTGACAGCTTAGAGGGCACAAAACCGGTATTGATCTATCCGTTATTTGGTATTTTTATTGTAGGTATTTTAATGACATACGTAGTAGAACCGCCAATCGGCGCATTAAATACATTAATCAGCAACGGATTGAACGGATTAAACGGCGCAAGTGCAATTTTACTTGGAGCATTACTTGGCGGTATGATGTCTGTTGATATGGGAGGCCCGGTCAACAAGGCAGCTTATGTGTTCGGTACAGCTTCCATCGCAGCCGGAAACTATAACATCATGGCAGCCGTTATGGTCGGTGGTATGGTTCCGCCAATCGCAATCGCACTTGCAACCTTAATTTTCAAAAACAAATTTACAGAAGATGAGAGAAAAGCAGGTCCTACCAACTTCATCATGGGACTTTCCTTCATCACAGAGGGCGCAATCCCATTTGCAGCATCTGATCCACTCCATGTATTGCCTGCGTGTGTGGTTGGTTCTGCAGCAGCAGGTGCATTATCCATGGCATTTAACTGTACCTTAATGGCGCCTCATGGTGGAATCTTCGTATTCCTTACCGTAGGAAATCCATTATTATATCTGGTTGCACTGGCAGTCGGTTCCGCAGTCGGATGTGTGCTGCTTGGTGTATTAAAGAAAAAAACAGCTTAAGAGGAGAGAAAAACAATGAAAGAATTTAAGTACGTGATCAAAGACGAACAGGGAATCCATGCAAGACCGGCAGGATTATTTGTAAAGGAAGCAGCCGCATTTCCATGCAAAGTAACCATTGAAAAAGACGGAAAAGAGGCAGATGCAAAACGTATTTTTGCAGTGATGGGACTCGCAGTCAAATGTGGACAGGAGATCACCTTAAAGACAGATGGTGAAAACGAAGAAGAGGCGATGAATAAACTTTCCGCTTTCTTAGAAGAAAACTTATAAAAAATATGTGTCTGTGGACTGCCTTACGGCAGTCCACATTTATATTACAGCAGAAATCACTTGTGTTACAGGTGCAAAGAAAACTGCGAAAGAGCAGTCAAAAATTCCATGGTAAAAAAACAAATTGAAAGTAAATACAGTTTTTATAAAATGCATTGAAAAATAAACAATCTGGGGTTATATAGATAATATTGCAGAAGTATCAATAATGTGGGGATTTGCAAATGAAATCAGAATGGAAAACTGGGATGAAAGCCGGAACGACAGCAGATAATTTTTTGAAGAAAAGTCTTAGCAGCAATTATTTTACGTACCAGCAGATCTTTGAAATGCTTGTACCATTAATTATGGATCAATTTTTTGTGAGCATTATAGGTCTGCTGACAACCGCAATGATCAGCTCATCCAGTCAGGAGTCGGTATCAGCAGTCAGTCTGGTGTCTCCAATTTACGCAATGACATATGCTATATTTAGTTCGATATCTGCAGCAGGTACTGTTATTATCGCTCAGTATAAAGGAAATGGAAATATGAATATGGTAAAAAAAGCCGCAGGACAGATTGTAATGTTTACGGTTGTGTCAGCCATCTTTTTTTCCATAGTACTTTCTTTTTTTGCGGGATCTCTTATCGATGCAATGTTTGCGGATGCGGATATCTGTGTCAAAAATAAGGCGACAGAATATTTGATTGGATGTGCAATTTCCTGCATTTTCCTTTCACTATATATGGGATGTGTAGCAGTGTTCCGGGGGATTGGTCAGACAAAAATATGTTTAAAATTATCAATGATTATTAATCTCATTCATCTGTTTGCAAGTTTTATTTTTATAAATATTTTACGACTGGATATTATTGGCACATCGCTCTCCTTAAATCTGGCAAGGGTGATTGGTGGAGGAGTGGCGCTATATTGTCTGTTAGGGGAAAAGAGTGGGCTGAGTATCCGATTAAAGGATATTATGCGGATAAACGGAAGTATTTTAACCTCAGTAATTCAGACCAGTATCCCTTTTGCAATGGAGCAATTGTGTTTTAACGGAGGAGCCATTCTGGTATCAATGTTTATTGTAAAGCTTGGAACGAAGAGTGTAGCTGCAAATGCTGTTGCAAATTCCACTGTTGCGGTATTTTACGCAATGGGACTTGCAGTATCGAATCTCGCAGTACCTGTTGTGGGACAGTGTATTGGAGCCGGTGACCGAAGAATGGCAAAAAATTATGGAAAGAAAATGATCTGGCTTGGAGAGTTCTCAATTTTATTGTCATTAGCAGTTATGGTTCCATTTTTAAAATTAATATTAGGGTTATATCAGGCTCCGGCGGATACCATTGGAGATATATACAAACTACTGGTTATTATAACGCTGCCAATGGTATTATTTTGGTCAACATCCAATGTGCTTCCAAATGTATTGAGAGCAGCGGGAGATGTGAAATTTACTTCCTATGTTTCGCTTGGGGTTATGTGGATAGTACGTGTAGGATTAAGCTATCTGGTATCTATAAAATCAGGTGCAGGTATTGTGGGGGTATGGATTTGTCTGGGTATGGAATGGCTGATCCGAAGCATTATATTTTTACTCCGGTTTCATTCAGAAAAATGGTTAAAAACTCGCTAATCAAACGGAAGTTCAAATTGGGAAAAGGCTAAAGTAAAAGTAGCAAATTTACAACATATAACAAAAAC
>OGLN01002727.1_pt1 | contig 10517 bp, 5 predicted proteins | sample 1572641 | NCBI WGS metagenome assembly OGLN01 (sample SAMEA2581903, study PRJEB24529) | metagenome | biome: Human gut stool | place: China | collected 2011
GTGCAGGACCAGTACCAGATGTTTTATCTGCTTCAAAATCTGCCATTACTTTGTATATTTTCTAAGTTCTTTTCTTAATTGATTTCGTATCTCTTTCTCTAAAACTACATTTCCACCTGCTGCCTCGAAAGCAGGTTTCCATAAAGGACGAGGTGGAAGATTACCATCTCTACTACCATACTCCAACATGATAGCAATTTGGTTAAGTGTTTTCCGAGAAGTTCTACCAGAGTATGTTATCTTCCTTAATCCTGGAGGAAGACCAACAAAGGTTCTATCTTTCTGAGTTACCATTGTAACTGACCTTGCATATTGACCAGTAAGGTTTAATAAAGTATGTGCTCCATACTTCTTAAGTGTAGCAGTAGCATGAGGAGGCCAAGAAACTTTGGAACCAGGTGGAGGTAGACCATTATTTAAACTACGCCTTACTATACGAAGAAGTTGATTGCCAAACTTTCTAGTACCTAACTCGTATCCGAGCTTCATGATACTTGGAGTCTTGGCAATCAACCTCTCAGCCTGACGTTGTTTAACGGGGTCTACATAAATCTGAATATCACATAGATTATTCGAGAGGTTTATGTTAACCTTTCTGCTTGCCATCTTTATTCTTATTTAATCCCAACTCACTGGCAATTTTCATAAGAATATCTTGTTGCATGGATAACTTCTCTGCTACCTCAGATTTAAAAGCCTCGAACTCTTCTTGCTTGTAAGCCTGAGCTGGTTGTTGCTGAGGAGTTAACATGCCTTCAATGGTATGGTAGATGTTATCACATTCAGTAACTACTGCCTCATATTTCTCTCGGTTATTGAGGATATTTACAGCAGTAGCACTTTGTATTTCAGCAGAAGTAGATTTAACTTGGATATTAACACCTTCATGTGAACCTTCTACTAAAGAACCATTAATATATTTTTCACGATAACTACTAATTGTCCCAGATTTGGTTGTACCTAAGGCATCAAAGTTTAACGTTGGAGTAGAAGTAGTTAATGTGTATCTCCATTCTACTAGATATGCACTTTGAGTTACCGTAACTTCTTTATAGACGGTATCCATAGTTGCCCTTACTACTACGCTTCTTTGATTTGCAGTTTTGTTTTCTGCAACCGTCAAAGTAGTACCAGATAAACTGAATCCTGTACTAGCTGTAGGTATACTAAGTGTAGGAGTACCAGTAGCATCAGAAGCTGCATTGGTTGCACCTGAAGACCAAGTGTTAGTTCTTGGTGCCCTTGCACTTGCAGAGATTTGTGATGTACCTCCCATTTCTGTAAGTGTACTAGGATTTGCAGAAATGGAAACTACCCATGCACCCTGAGTTACATTGGTTATCTTATTTTCTGCTTGATATACGTCTTTAGTAGCCGTACCCGATTTACCATTACAAGTAACAGTAACTGTTCTAACACCAAGTTTAGTTCTAGCTTTTGCAGTAGTACCAAGATTAGAGCCAGATACCGAAGCATTCCAAGTTTCTGTACCTCCAGTAGTTAAAGTACCTCCATCGTTGGTTTTACCATTCCATCCCCAAGATTGAGTCCAAGTGTATGGAAAAGTACGAGATGCTCCACCGGATGCAGGAATATCGGGTACATCACCAGTAGGAGTTACAGTAATATCTCCATAGGTTTTTACACCAGCTGCCTGATACCTTTTAGCCGTGAATTTTTTACTGGACTCGGCTTGAGTAAAGGTAATAGTAGCATACCTCCTTGACAGAGTTTTATTTTCCTGGAATGTTTGGATTAATGGTTTATCTCTCCCTGCAGTATTAATATCATCAAACGTAGTAGGATTTAAAGTAAGCCAAGTAGAATCCGAAGATACAGTAACTGGGACTGGTATTTGAGGCCCATAGTTTTTACCGTTTCGCTTCTCTTGTTTATAAGACCTCTCATCCATTAGGTAAGTCCTATATTCTCCAGCAATAGCCGTATATAAATCATCGGTCTCATTCCATACACCGTGAGATAATGTATATTCCCAAGATTGAGTTGCTGCAGCTTGAGTAAAACTTCCGGAAAGAGTTTTACCAGATTCCGATTGAGTACTTAGTCTAGTATAGTTTCTACTACTAAGGTCCGTATTTTCTAAAGCTTTAAACACATTATCTTGAAATATAATCCAATCTGGTAAATCCTCACTTGAATAGGCTACTTCTATATTAGAACCTGTAGCTATCCCATCTAAGTATTTCCTTTTAGTTGATATTACACTAAATATACTACTACCATTTGTAGATTGACCGCCTAAAGCTGTAAAAGATAAAGTAGATATGGCTTGACTAAAAGTATATTTATAGGTTACCTTATGAATATCACTGAGTTGTACAGTTTCATTATTTCCATAGGAACTAGCATTGGATATTTCCAAGCCAACGTAATTTTCTCCCGTTCCTGTAGGAGAGAGTGCCAACAATTCAGCCTTGGTAGGGCATTCGTTTGAATCCTTACCAAGGCCTACTTTAGTTTTGACAGCACTCCATGTTGCTATCTCACCCATATTAATCTAAGTTTGTGAACAAAAGTTTTTCTCTTAACTCATCAATCTCAGCTTTCAGAAGTTTGATACCTTCGATTGCCAATACTGACATCTTAGAATAATCTACCTCTTTAACCAGGATATAGGTTTCTCCATCCTTTTCTACCTTTTCGAAGGCTTCTGGATTAGGAACTGTTTCAGGTTTAACCGTATTCTCAGAAACTAATTCTGGAAAATATTTTTCGATTGTCTGAGCAATTGTACCTATATCATGATTACCTCGAATCATAAATGAATCCGTAGGTATAGAGCAGATTTCATCAAGAGTATGTTCTAGTGGTTTAATGAAAGTCTTAAGTCTTTCGTCAGATTCTTTCCATAAACCAGAAGGAGCAGATACCTTCTTAAAGATAATCTCAGCAGTAGTACCCAATCCCAACTGGTCTCTTGTTACTCCATGAGGATTACTCATGTTCTGCATGTGAGTAGTAAGATTGGTTTGAGCATTGGTACCTGCAGCCTTGGCATCTGCAATAGCCGTAGCTTGAGCAGTAGATACTGGTTTATCTGCATCTGATGTATTGTTAACATTACCCAATCCCACTTGAGCTTTAGTTACTCCATGAGGGTTAGATTTATTACCAATATGGGAATCTACTTTGGCATTTACAGTAGTATCTGCTTGAGCTCTTGTTGCAGCTTCATCTGAAATTAACTTCTCTACTCTTGTAATCTCACCTTTTCTGTCATTGACTTCTTTAGTGATATTATTCTGGAGAGTAGTATCTGCACCTCTTAAGTCTTCAGCAACTAATTCAACTGCAGCTTCAAGGTCAGTTCTTACTTGAGTATCTGCAGCTTTTCTGTCTGATACCTCTTTATTGATAACAGTAGTAAGCTCAGTTTTAGCAGCAGCTATTGCAGCATCTCTATCTACTACCTCTTGAGCAATATCATCTGCCAATTCTCCTTGCAAAGCATTAATAGCCTCAGTTCTTGCTGTAACCTCATCTGAGATTTGTTTTGGTAAAGTAGTATCAAGCTTAACCTTATCTGCAGCAGCCATAACACCAGCTTTAGCAGATGATGCAGTAGGAATTTGTAATCCTTGGATACCAATACCATCTGCCCTTTCATAATTTATGGCAGCTTTAGAGGCATCTGTAACAATTGAGATTAATCGTATAGGATTAAAAGCCATAAGAGCATTAAGATTGTCTGTAGTAGTCTTACCCTTAGCTCCATCATAAGCAGTACCAGTAATCTCTCCAATTACTACTCCACCAGAAACAATCAGAGACCAAGTAGTACCAGTCCATCTGAATTGATAACCGGGTTCTCCCGTAGTTACATTCTGATAAATCTTTCCTGCCTCTCCCGTTATTGGTGTATTATGGTCAGCATCTGCAAAGAGAGAGATATTAGAAAGATCTCCAGTGGGAGACTTATCGTATGTTGCATATACATCGATTACATCATCTACATATGAGGGTAATTGTTCAGAAGGTACTTTACCATTTTCATCCAGAGAAGCTAATCCACTAGCTTGTGCCTTAGTTGCAATGAAGGCATCTAGGGCATCCTGAACTCCTTGTATGTCCTCGGTTAATTCAGTTTTCAAGGCAGCATCTGCTTCTGTTCTTGCAGTTACCTCGTTATCAATTCGGGTACCCAATACAGTATCAGCAGCAGTTCTATCCTGAACTTCCTTATTGGTAGCCGTAGTTAACTTCGTATCTAAGGCAGTATCGGCATCTTTTCGATTTTGAACTTCTGTAGCTATTGAAGCTTCTAAAGTGGTCTTTGTAGTTTGGATTAATTCTTTGAGTTCTGTTTCCAGTTCTGAAGTATCAGTTCCAAGACCATCAATCAAAGCCTTCAAAGCTTTACCTTGTTCTGCACTTAATGGTACCTTAGTTCCACCTGCAGTTAAGTTATTTACTACATCTCCTTCGATAAGAATTTTACCAGCTCTTACTGTAGAAATAGACCAAGCACCTTGAGCAGTTCTCTTGAACTCTCTGTAAAACTCCATACCTGCCAATTCATACATGAATCTCAAAGTAATGGCACCAGTAATAGGACCACTAAGTTGTAAACTCAATCTAAATTGTTGATAGAAATTGTTGCCGGTATCTACCAATATATAAGGACGGTGTGTAGTGTTATTTGCAATCTCATTAAGCAATTCATCAGTAAATACTGCTGCAATCTCTTCTGAGGTTGCCGAAGCAGATATATTGAATGCTGCTGCCGGGATAATAATTGGTTCTAATTGAGCATCAAGTTTTTTCAAAGAATCAACTACATCAACTGAACCTCCCATATAATTCGTATCAGTAAGAGCTGGCATTCCCAAATCATTGGTAAGACCTACTGCAGCTTTTACCTTATTGAATTTAGAATCAGAATCTGCTTTATCGACTTCAATTCGTTTTTGTACTTTACCAAAAGCTGCCGAAGTAGTATCTGTTACCTTTACATCCAAATCTGCAGGAGTAGTACCGGTTGCCTTTACATAGCCATCGAGTTTGATATCAGTACCATTAAGTACTGGATTAGAATCCAAACGATGAGTATTGATAGTATGAGCATTGGTAGCATCAATATTATCCTGCAAAGTAGTATCGGCTTCAGTACGGGCAGTCTCTTCAGCATCAATATTATCCTGCAAAGTAGTATCTGCAGCTTCCCTTGCATCTTCTTCATTATCGATACGAGTACCTAATTCATTGTCGGCATTGGTACGGTCTGTAACTTCTTTATCGATACGAGCATTCAGACGAGTATCTTCTTGAGTTCTTGCATACTCCTCGGCATCAATATTGTCTTGGAGAGTTTTGTCAGCAGCTTTTCTTTCTGCAATCTCAGTATCGATACGAACTCCCAGTGCAGCATCAGCAGCAGTTCTTGCAGCTTCTTCTGCATCCAGGGCATCTTGAAGAGCCTTATCTGCAGCCATTCTTTCTTCCCTTTCGGTTCCCAGGTCTGCAGTATTCTGGTCGATTTTACCTTCCAACCGAATGTCTTCTGCCTTACGAGCAGCAATCTCAGTTTCAAGTAAAGCCTTAACTTCCAGATAAGAACCAGAAATATTATTCTGAATACCCTGAATCAATTCCAAATTTCTCTGAATGTTTGCAGCATTCTGAGTGATAAGAGCATCTTGGTTATTTGCTCTTGCCAACAATTCAGTACGAGTTTCAGTAACATAGGTTCTTAAGTCTTCTACTGTCTTGGTCAGAGTAGTACTTAGAGTAGTAAGCTTGGCATCTAAAGCAGCATCACCTTCAACTCGTTTTTCAGTTTCTGTCTCGATCTTCGTAGTTAACTCATTTAACTTCTGAGTCATAGTTGTTGCGAAGTTGGGGTCATCACCAAGAGCCTTGGCAATTTCCTCAAGTGTATCCAATACACCCGGAGCAGAACCAATGATTTTCTGGATTGCAGCTTCTACTTCAGCTTCGGTTTGGAATCCTGAATCATTCAGAAGTTCAGAAACTTTAGTTATATAATTAGCATGTTCTTCAATACCGTTAAGTTTATTCAGAAGAATATCGGTAAAGTCGTTTGAAGAAAGTACTTTGCCATCTACTTTATCTACCTTCTTAGATTCAAGACCTTGGATAGCAGTTGTACGATTAGATACTTCTTGGGCAATTTTATTATCTAATAAGGTATCTGCATTGGTACGGTCTGTAACTTCTTTATCGATATTTACCTGAAGAGCAGTATCACCTGCTAAACGAGCATTAGCTTCATCGGAGATATCCTTAGATAAGCCATTTACTTCGTCTTTATGATTTGCTATTGCAGTATCCAAATTGGCCTGTATAGCATTCTCTCTAGCGGTTGCTCGGTCTTTCTCAGTATTGATTGCTACCGTATTAGCCTCTACCTTTGTTTTAAGTTCATCTACCTTTTCATTAGATTCCTTCTTTAGGGAATTAATCTTCTCTTCTAATAAAATATCAGCACCTCTCCTTTCATCTATCTCTCCATTAATCTTATTAGTAAGGATAGTTAATTGCCCACCAACTTCAACCGTTAAAGTTTGAATCTTGCCGTCTATAGCAGTTTCCAATGCAGTATCTGCAGACTTACGGTCTCCAATTTCCTTATCCAGGTTTACTTGAAGGATTTGGTCTGCTGCCTTACGTTCAGCTGTTTCTGTACCCAAAGCAATGTTGGTAGTATCAATACGAGAACTCAGATTACTGTCGCCATTAGTACGGTCCACAATTTCCTCATTAACCATGTCCTTAACTTCTTTGTAGTTATCGGCAATGGTTTTATTCATGGCAGTGATTGCCTCAGAGTTCTTTGTGATATTTGCTTGGTTAGTAGCAATAGCCGTAGTATTAGCATTTACCTGAGCAGTCAATTCGTTCTTAACCGTATTGATAGCATCCTGCATTGATAAAGCCAAATCCGAAACTCTCTGAGTAAGAGCAGCGATATTATCGGTATGGGTTTTATCTGCTTCCTTTCTATCAACAGTTTCTTTGTCGATATTTGCCTGCAAGATAGCATCAGCATCTTTACGGTCTTGGATTTCTTTTGCCAGGTTATCTTTAACTACTTGAAGAGCAGTATCTCCAGTAGCAGCCGAGTTATCTACATACTCTTTAAGTTCTTCCTTAAGAGCAGCATCTGCTTCAATTCTTGCGGTTTCTTCATCAGTTATATTTGCCTGGAGGGCTACATCAGCAGCTTCCCGGTCTTCAATCTCTTGGTTTACCTTTTCTGTAATTGCTGCCAACTTCTTGGTGATAGTTGAAGCAAAATTAGGGTCATCACCTAATGCCCTAGCAATCTCTTCCAGAGTATCAAGTACTTCTGGTGCAGAACCAATAATCTTTTCAATTGCTGCCTCTACTTCTGCTTCAGTTTGATAACCGGCATCATTTGCCAATTGTGATACCAAGGTAATGTAATTAGCATGTTCCTCGATTCCATTCAGTTTGGCAAGCAAGAGATCTGTAAAGTCATTCTTAGTTAAAGAATAACCTTCTCTTTTATCTACCTTCTTGGAATTAAGGTCAGCATCTGCAGCAATACGAGCTTCCTTCTCTGCTTCAATTGCAGCAAGTACATCGGACTTATCACCATCAGTCTTTTCACTTAGGGCAGTTATCTTCTGGTCAAGGATTTGGTCCTGAGCAGTACGAGTTGCAGCTTCAGAATTAATATTAGTCTGAAGAACCTGGTCTGCAGATTCCCGAGCTTGAGCCTCTTTATCAATGTTTACCTGGAGGGTATTATCTGCATTGGTACGGTCAGCTACCTCTTTGGTAATTGAATTCTGAAGAGTTTCATCGGCAGCTTTACGATTTACTACCTCATCAGAAAGTTTACTTTCTAAGGCAGCATCACCAGTTTGACGATTAGTGATTTCTTCAGTGAGTTTCAACTGAATGTTTGCATCTGCATTTGCTCTCAATTGGGCTTCTGCAGCAATGTCTTGTTTGAGCTCTGCCTTATCATTGATATGCAATGTATTCAGTTGGTGAATACTTTCTGATAAAGCATCGTCAGCCGTTTTACGAAGCTCAGCTTCTTTATCTACCAAGTCTTTAGCATATGCCTTAGCTTCTGCCAATGAACCAGTAGTTTCATTTCTGAGGTCTGCAATGTCAGCAGTATTCTTATCGACTTTTGCTTCTATCTTATCTATCTTATTGATAAGGTTAGTAACTGCAGTGTCGATTTTATCATTAAGTAAATCCACTGCCTTAATGAAATTAGAGTTAACCTCACTAATTTGGGTACTCAGTTTCCCTTCCTCCTCCTTAGCTCGGTTAACTTCATCTGTCAGTGCATTACGTAAATCCGTTAGTTTGTTGGTAATTGTAGTAGCAAAGTTAGGGTCATTTCCCAATGCTTCTGCCAATTCCTTTAATGTATCAAGTGCATCATCGGCACCATCAATCAAATCACTGATAGCTTGTCTTACCTGTTCTTCAGTTTGGAACTTAGTATCATTCTCCAACTGAGAAAGCTTAGTGATGTAGTTTGCTCTTTCTTCAATGCCTTCCAGTTTCTCTTTGAGTTTATCCGTGAAGTCATTTTTAGATAAGTCGTATCCTTCTCTCTTATCTACCTTATTGGCAATAGAAAGAACGAATGCCCAGAACTCATTAATAGTTCCAGCAAACCCAGCCTTTACGAAGTCATCAAAATAACCTTGTAAAAGTCTTTGGTCAATTTCTTCATTTGTGTAATACTTACTTACGTACATATTGTTATTATTTTAAGGATTGATTACTTGCTTACCACAGAAGAAGTCAGAATTCTTATCTCTGAATGGTTCTCCTTCTTTTCCACAGAAGGCATTCATTGGAATATCTGGATGTTCTGGGTCTGGGTCTCCCCCGTCTTCAATATCACCTCTGATTATTGCATAATCTGGAAGTTGATTGATACGGAATTTTATCACCTGGCCAATACCCGGATGAGGTATTATCTTATCCCAAACTTCTCCAAAGTAATCTTGAAAGCAAGTAACGAACTTACCTCCAGTCATAGACTGAAATGTAGTAACGTCTAAATTACTTTTCTTACTTTCAATATGTACTCCAGATGTACCGTTCAAGACAATCAGGTTACTATCAAACCAAATACCGTTTCCGGTATTAATTGGTTTCCATCGTAACATTAACATCTTTGCCATATACTTTTCAATTTTATTCTACGAATTGTATTTTGGTATCTCGGTCCCTTTTTAGGATAACCATGAAGACTAATGCTTCATCCTTGGCCTGAGCAACTTGTGTATCTCCAGAAGGTTTATAAGTAATACCATTAATTACGAACCTATCTTCAGACCAGTTAAAATCCCAATAGCCTTCTGGAGTTAAATGTCCCAGTTGTTCTATATATGATTTAGTAACCAGTATTGATAAATTCTCATCATCGAGTTCTCCAGTTACTGTTGCCTTATTAATAGGCCAGTTTCTGAAGGCATTGTAATAACATAATGCCTCGATTGGTATATTATAATATTTAGGGATTTCATCTTCTCCATGACTTAGGAGTTGATTTACATTCTTTGCCCAAGTTATAGTTTGCCTACCAGCATCTATATCCAAGAAATCATTTATAATCTTCTTGTATCTATCCCAAGACCGGTTCTTAACCAATCTATGAGGAGTCTTGGTCATCGTTTTCTAATTAAGGTTCTACCATTACGTTTTACTGGAGAGCTGGGGTTTGGCCCATCTATTAATCCAGGTCTTCTTCTGTCTACTACTCTTGGAACTACTACATGACTTGCTTGGTCACAGAATGGTAAGTAGATTTCCAATCGTCCAGCTAACATACAAAGGTTTTTTCTTAACTCGTCTATGATACCACCAGGTTGCATTGCTTGAGAAAATGTTTTCCATAGGGAAGATGTTGCATCGGCAAGTGTATCATAGTACTGTACTTCAGTAGGCCCAGTTGTGATTTGTTTGATTCTATCACCTCGAGCTTGTTCCGGTTTAGAAGAACCATCACCAACTTGTTCTTTGGTTGAAGTAAGTTGACTTAGGTATTCTCCTGTACTTGTTAATAAATTAAGGAGCTTAACATTGAGATAATCCCATGCTGCCAATTCCATAATTAATTGGTTTTCTAGAGCTTCATACATTAACTCATCATTATATTTATCCAGTGGGATAATATGATTTACTAGCGGTTGGATATATAACTGCCATTTAGTTATGTACATTGCTTTCTCTTCTGATGACATACCATCTGAGATTTCTGAAGGAATGTAATAATTGATTAGGTTATATATACTATCGGTTAATGTAGTTTTAGACTCTGTATTTACAATTACGGTTTTAGTTGCTTTTAAGTCAAGTCCATCGGAGTTCGTTATGTTCAACGCTACTGTATAGAATCCGGACTTTTCATAAGTATAAGTAGGTTGTTTAACATCATAAACGGACCCCTTATCATCACCAAAGTCCCAGTCAAAAATGGCCTTGGCTGGGACTTTGGTTAATACTCTAAATGAAACTTCCAGACCATTCGCAAT